>Ga0209830_10002339_pt1 | contig 15396 bp, 17 predicted proteins | sample ArcticOcean_MG_C_12_FD_187439 | JGI IMG/M metagenome (GOLD analysis project Ga0209830, IMG submission 187439) | Marine microbial communities from western Arctic Ocean - ArcticOcean_MG_CB8_130 (SPAdes) (version 2) | ecosystem: Environmental > Aquatic > Marine > Oceanic | place: Arctic Ocean...
GACTTCTCTCTTTGTTTTGCAGCACACTCTATTTTTTTTCATACTCTAATATATTTTTTCATGATCCTTTTTTCATGTCTCTCTCTCTCTCTTTCTCTCTTACTTCTATATAAATCTTATATAATATTAAAAGTTTTATAGTTTACTTAGAGAATTATATATATTTATATATATAAAATAGATTATATATATTTCTCCAAAATAGTGTTGTATAAATATTTAAAAGATACAATAGTATCTCCATTATTATAATGATTTCTTGTGATCATTGTAAAATGGTATTTAAGTATAATTGTCATTTAGATAAACATTTATCAAGAAAGTTCCCTTGTTTTACAAACATACCTACCGAATTAAATGTAATTGACAACGAAGAAAAACATATCGGTGTATATAAGAATATGGGGGATATTAATACAAATATAGGGGGTAATTTTAAAAAATATGTGGGAAATGAAGATAAAAATATTAGGGAAAATGAGGTTTTAAATGAAAATATTGTAGTAGATTATAACCTTCTGAAACCATATCATTGTGATAAATGTGATAAACGTTATGTAAGTAAACGTGATTTTAAACGACACGCAGAATCTTGTGACGGATTGAATGTTCTTCAATGTCCAACATGTCACAAAACATTTTCACATAGAGCAGCAAAATCTAGACATTTAAAAAATGTCAAATGCAGTCCACCAGAACAACCCGTTCAACAAAAGCCCAGGCGACAAAACTTCAGTCAATCTATGCGATTAAAGATTGCATGCGAACAAGATTGGAAATGTGGGATATGTATCGAAAAGTTACCGAGCACTTTTCAGGTAGACCATATTGTTCCGGTGTTTAGGGGAGGTGATAACTCTAGAGAAAATGGAATGGCTTTGTGTGTTTCTTGTCACGCAACAAAAACGCAAAATGAGAACATTGAACGGCACAAGTCGGGTTTTTGGACAAGTCGGATTTTTGGACAAGTCGGATTTTTGGACAAGTCTAAATTTAAAGAATAATAATCTATATTTATCATAATGATATCGTGTGATCACTGTGGAATGGTATTTAAGTACAATTGTCATTTAGATAAACATTTGTCACGAAAATTCCCCTGTTTTTCCAAACACCCTTCTGAAAACACGATATGTCAAGAAATCAATGACGGTAATAAAAAATTAAGGGAAAATAGTAAAATTTTAAGGGATAATGAAACAATTATAGGGGGTGAACACGATGAAAATTCAAAAAAATATAAATGCGATAAATGTAGCAAGTTTTTGTCGTCGAAATCGTATTTAAAGAAGCACCAGGCGATTTGCAATGGTTTGAATTCGTTACAATGCCCCATTTGTTTTAAATTTTTTTCAAGTGCAAGTACTAAATCAGAGCATAAAAGAAATGTGAAATGTAAACCACCAGAAGAGGCACAGAATATGCAGCCACAGAATGTCACGATAAACAACAACATCAATATAACGAACAATGTACAGATAGTGAATTGGTCGAATGAGAACTATGAACATATGACACCAGAGGCTATAGCGAATATTATAAGGAAGTGTATGAGAGACAACAAGCCGCTGACGTTCTTTTCGGAGTTTCCGACGGCTGCACACCAGGGGGCCCATAGCAATATAAAGCTGACGAATTTACGAGCGAATTACATCGATATATACAAGGATGGGAGGTTTTTCAAGCTGCAAGCGGATGATTTGATATATGATTGCACCAAGAAGATGATATATAGGTTGGATGATGCGTTCATGGAAAACGAACAGGCCTTTAAGAATGTAGATAAAATAGCGAGATCATTAGTAAGGATGGAGGAGGTAGTGGATGGGATACCGAAAGGAGAAGCATCTGAGGCGCAGTTAAACGCGATGCAACACCTCAATGTCACGGGACGTTCGGATATCATGAGTCATGTGAAAAATGGAATTAGAAACGCGTACATATTATCTAAGTAAAGGTCAAATCCCAAACCGGTTATTTAATTTTGAGGAGATTATAGAAATGTCATTATCATACCGTACTTATTCTGAGTCATCCCAATCCCATGGAAACAATCGGTCGTTATAAGAAAAAACGTCGACGTTTGGTTCTGTATCAATGATAAAAGAAGTGAGTTCATCGAATGTATTGAAATGGCGTCGTTCACCATCGGTATTGTACCAAAAGCCATTAGAATCGAAGATTGCATACATAGGAAACCCTTCGCCGTTCCTTTCAAATGAATGTACGTCTCGTGGGGTCATGATGATGGGTGTAGGGTTCAGTGTGAGCAGATCAATCTTCATTCCGATGAGTTTGTGAATATCAGCTGACAATTCGCCGTGAAAATTTCCATCGAGGAGAGGGTGGTAGAACTCGATAACGAGAGCTGAGTTATCGAAGTTAGGTGCGAATGTAGTCATTGACATAAGAACATTGTAATTCTTTAGGTACTTAAACAATAAATGTGATGGATATGATAATGAAAGTAATCAAATCAAAGTTTGGTTCGTGTGTCCAAGAAGGTGGGAAACCTGTTGAATGTACTATCGATGCGACTTTCTTGGGAAAGTTTGAACATGATGGACGGTGGTACGTGCGTGTCCGTCCGATGAATAATGATAAATTGGAAGAGATCTATATAATTGCAGATATTCAGATGAATCCGGAAATAGTGATAAAGATGCCGTATAGGTACAAGAAGTTTTCCTTTTACGTATCGAAAGATGGTGTACCTAGTAGTGTGTATGAGATGGAGCTCGGGAATCATGTAACAATAGAGGTGTCGATGACAAACATATCAGCGACTGAACCTTTGATAAATTGGAAATGTAACAATATAAATATAAAAACGCTTTAACATGATATATGAACTTTTACTATTATAGACATTTACGGTGTATTGAAGAAGGACATCATCATATGCTTATACATGGAGCTTCAACATCTGGTAAAAAAACCTTAGCTACGAGATTGGTACAAAGTCAGTTAAAGTATGATATGAAATCGTGTCCATTTAATCATGAGTTCTTCAGGGTAGAGACATCGAACAATAAAGTGAGTGAATTGAACACTTGGATGAGAAAAGGTAAGTTTCACATAGAGCTTGATTTTTATAATACACAGGTATCATATGACGTACATATAGTATCTCATATATTGAAAATGCTAGAGTATGGAACTATAGGAGATGATGGTAAACTACAGCGGGTGTATATAATGTTATTTCATTTTGACAAGGCGAGTATGGAGACGCAATATATGTTGAGGAGGTGTATAGAGAAGATGAGGTTTGTGACATTTGTGATAACTGCGAGAAATTCGTGTAAACTGATAGAAAGCCTGAAGAGTAGGTTTTATTGTATACGATTACCAAAGATAACCAATGACGAAAAAAAATTCGAGATAAAGATAGAAATATATGATACAGTACTCGATACAATAATACACGCAAGGAAAAGAATATATGAGGCATTGCTGATGGGAATTGAGCCAATTGATATACTAAAAGGGGTATATCATGTGTTCTTAAAATCTGGATGTTATGATACGCACCAGCTCATACATATTTTTAGTAAGAAGGATGTAGAAATGGTGAATAGTACGAAACCGATTTACCATATAGAACATGCTATTTATCAGACATTAACGATAGAGCGTTTAGAGAAGTAGAATAGAAGGTGTGCGAGAAGTACGTCGAGGAAGAGAAGGTCTGAAGAAGATTTTCTAGAACCGACACTAAGATAGAGCATACCAGCAATGAGACCATATCCGATAAGAAGGAGGTCTTTCGGTATAATACCGGCGTATATCAACATGAGCACGGAAATAGCCCCTATGCCCATGTGATATAAGGGTTCTTGTTCGCGGTTACCGAGTGCGTACATCATACTTTTTGCGAAAAGATAGTATGAGACGGCAACGGAAACGTGTTCAGTATAAACGAATTTAGTTGTATTACTGATGAGGACGATCAAAGGGATGAAAGCTATTGTATACAGTAAACCTGTAGGTATTTTCATTTGAGGAATTGCTTTAAATAACGGATCATTAATGTCCTTTGACTTTTTATGCGCACTAAGTACGAGATAGGTTAAAATAAAGGAAAAGACGTGATACAATTCCATATTATAATCACACAATATTTAATTTTTGTTTAAATTCTTGGAATGGAAGATAACCATGAACCATAGCACCAGATACGCTGTTGATAGATACGGGTACACCGGATACTTCGAGAGATTTGAAAGCGGCAGCGCCTTCTTTCGTGTCAACATCTATGAATGAAACATCTTTCCATACTTTATTCTTTTTAAGTTCATCGATAAGTTTAACGGTGTATCCACACGAGTATGTGCCATATACAACAACATCTTCGAATGTTGGTTTGGATTCGAGAGTTTCTAAGAGTTCGGGTGTGTTCATGGAACCCATGGCGGTTTGACCAGATGCTTCATTTACGAAAAATGGAACAGCGCGAGCAGGGGTTTTGTCAAATTCTTTCTTACCATATTCGGATGTGACTTCGATGTATCTAAAGTCTTGAATGACACCATCTTTGCGTAAACGTTCTTTCATATCAACGCAGTGTGGACATGATTCTCTACCATACATGATATATTTACAACGTTTATATGACATAACTGCTAAGAAGTGTAAAATGAGTAAAATGATAAAAATAATTTTCATTAGTATAACCAATAAAAAAATGACACAGGATACCGCCCATACACGCGAGTTGATGGGGATGATAATACAAGCGATGGAACAAGACCCTGGTCAAGGCGGTTTAACAGAAGAAGATATATCAAGATTAGAAATCACATCATACGATGGCGATGATGTGCAATGTTCGATATGTTTAAACAATATAACATCTGGGCAAGATACGACTTCTTTATCTTGTGATCATAAATTTCATTCTCATTGTATACAACGATGGTTTATACGTAATGGGACGTGCCCTGTGTGTAGAGCGGAACAACCTCGTACAAACACGGAACAATCTGTATCTAGAAGTGTACGATTAAACAACAACACGGTGTTTACATTTGAATGGAATAATACAACAATTAGAACTTCTTGGTCACTACAAAATCATACACTTGCGGATGTATTAGATTTTGTGTCTCGATTAGAAGGAGTTGATAAAGTGTTTCAGATTCAGAGTGACACTCTTACGTTCAAGAATACGGAAGGGTACAATACATTGAAAAGAACGTTGAATAGAATGGGAATAACGGGTGATATGACATTTCGTGTAGCGAATCATCCGAATGTTGTGGTGTTCGATATCATTTAAAGTTTTATCGCGTGACATGATTAAGAATGGTTGGTCTAAGTGAAAAGAAAGAGACTTCTACTAAGACTACCGAGGAGCGACGTAAATACTTTGAAGAACAAGAAAAGTGTCGTCAACAGATTAGTCTGAAAGCGATGGACGGTCCCAAGATTAGATATGAATCTACCAATGATCCTGAACGGTTTCTGAAATATATGAAAGAGTATGGAATTTCTAAGTGGGAGAGATTGTCACAAAAGGGTGGAAATGGTACGCATAATGCAAAGATGATGCTTGAAAAGACACAAGGACTTGTGAGTAATTTTTCTGTGTAATGAATAATGAAGCAGGTTTTCTGCAATACCATAATAGTTGTGTTATTAGTATATCTAATGATGCAACTATTAAGCCCTTGTGAAGCCGAAGGGTTTGCGGGGAGTAAAAAGGCAATAGTAAATTTTAGAGAAGTCATGTATGAAGGTAAACCAGCGTTATTAGTTATAGATACAGACGCTACAGTTATTCAAGAAAATACAGCAAAAATTGAAATAGATGGCGATTCCATAATCAATCCTTCAGAAGAAAATTCGAATGAAGCTAGTGCATTAGCCAACCAGGACACTGAACAAGAATCCGAACCGGGACAAGAATCCGAACCGGGACAAGAATCGAACGCAGAACCTAAACCGATTTATACAGCATCTCAATTAACAACAGCTTTTAATTCTTCATACGACCATTCTACATGTTCGTCTTTCAAAACGTTCATGGATGAACCTTCTTTAAGTATAACAGATGTTGTCATAAGTGAACTACTTCCAGATTATGAGACTTACGACCTCGATTCAAATATAGATTTGAGATTGAAAGAGCTAAATGAAGCGAGGGGTAATAAATTATCGACATGTCGAGAAACATTTGGAAAAGTTACAAAAGCCTATGATGGATTTGTAAAAGAAGAGAATTTATATGAATATGAAAAAAAGCCAAGTGGACAAGGGTGTGGTGAATATAAGAGTATATCTTTTTCGTCAAAGAAAAAAGAAAGTGAATTGAAAAAAGTATCTGATCAATTTGACACGACCGAATATGACGAGTTCCGAAATTCTATAATTAAGAAAGAGAATGAAACCATGAATCTTGTGAAAGAAAAGTTTTCTACTTGCTTAATTAAATTTATAGCAAAACCGATGGATAAGGTAAAATTTATACAAGGAAGAGATTACATGTATATAGATGAAAAGAAATCGAGTGTAATGGCTGGAAAAGGGAGGAGGTATGCGCAGGCATGGAAAACAACAGATGTTTTGCAAGATGACACGGGTAAAAGTGTTGGTACCCTCATAGAGTCGAGTAACAAGAAGAAATGGGCGCAATTTAATGATATGTGTATATCTATTGATAAAAAAGATGTTCTACTAGCGAAATGTAATAAATATGATATAAACCAGCATTTCAATATAGAAACATCTAAGGTTTCTGATAAATTAAAAACAATATGTCATACGGAAAAGAAAGCAAGTGGTGTACCACATTGCATAAAGAAGGATGGTAAGAAGATAATCGTTGCGCCTCTTGATGATACAAGAGATTTTGGATGGACAACGAGAAAGACGTACAGATAAGCAAAAATATGTGTATAAAATAAGATGGACGTTTCAAATGATGTGTTCAAAGACAACATGTCAGATGAAATTACATACACGATAGATCGGTTATACGAAAAATACGATCATGAAAAGCTACCTGTTCCTACACCCACGTATACAATGACACCCACGTATACAATGACACCCACGTATACAATGACACCCACGTATACAATGACACCCACACATACAATGACACAAATAGAAGTTGGATTTAATGAGTATAATGATGAATATGTTCGAATGAGTATTTACATACATGGGGATAAGATATTGACTGGATTTGCATTTGAATATAGCGATGCTGAATATTATAGCATCGCGATGGCGGTACATAATGTTTCTCCCGATGTATACATATTTGAACCATCTACGATAGATAATAACATTAAAAAGTGCGCATTCATATCACAATCTGGTGAGAGTGATAGGGTAGATGTACTGTTGAAGTATACAGCCATACCGAGACAGGATAAGAATACACAAGATTATACGGGTGCAAAGATTCAGGGATTGTATATAAAAGATTTCATTGCATATGACGAGAATAAACATGAGATACAGTACGAAATACGAGATGAATTGGTTGGAAATTACGAACAACAAATCGAAGCATAAAATTATTTAAAGCATACATTTGTATCATATATATAAATATGGGGCCATTAAAGACTGATGAATATTGCTTTCAGGCGGAGATAAAGCAGCTCATGAGTCTTATCATCCATTCGTTTTATTCGAATAGAGAGATATTTTTGAGAGAACTTGTTTCCAACGCAGCAGATGCGATTGACAAGCAACGTCATGCGAAACTTTCAAACAAGCATACGAAAAATGAAACAGATTATAGGATTTATGTAACACCTGAAATGGATAATAAGAAGCTTATCATTGAAGACAATGGGGTTGGGATGACTAAGCAAGATCTTATTGATAATCTGGGAACAATCGCGGGAAGTGGAACAAAAGCGTTTATTGAATCACATAAAAAAACAAAAAATACGACTGATCTGATTGGTCAGTTTGGTGTTGGATTTTATTCCGCATATTTAGTGGCACATGAAGTGGAGGTGACAAGTGTAAAAGACGGTGAGATGCACATTTGGAAGTCTGATGCGTGTGGGTCGTTTACAATTACAGAACTTGAACCACCTAAGAACATTCATGCACATGGAACAAAGATTGTCTTAAACATGAAGGATGACGATCATCAGTATCTGGAACCAATGAAGATTCGGGATCTTTTGAAGAGACATACGCAATTTATTACACACCCAATTTACATCCAAACAAGTCCTCATGAATTTGTTCACATTAACAAGGACCCCCCTTTGTGGACCAGAGATCCAAAATCAATTACAAAAGATGAATATAACTTGTTTTACAAAAAGCTAACAAACGATCGGTTTGATCCAATCGCGTACACACATTTTTCAGTAGAGGGAACACTTGAATACAAAGGGATTATATACATACCGAGTACTGTACCACCTGACATGTTTGAGAATCATAAACCAAAAAGTTTGAAGCTATTTGTACGAAAAATCTTCGTGACGGATGATTCTGAGCACGTTGTTCCCGATTGGCTTGTATTCATGAAGGGTATTATTGATTCAAATGATCTTCCGCTAAATATTAGTAGGGAGCAACTCCAAAATAACGCGATCCTCGATAAGATCAAGAAAACCATTGTAAAAAAGAGTCTAGAGTTGCTTTCTGGTCTTACGGACGAACAATGGAATGTGTTTTATTCACAGTTTTCAAAGAATGTTAAGCTTGGGGCGTATCAAGATGACAGTCTCCGGGAGAGGCTTATAAAAATCATGCGATATGATTCATTGTTGTCGAACTCAAAAAAGATTTCATTTGAAAAATACGTAGATGAAATGATTCATTGTAACTCTGAGCTTGAAGACTATGAGCAACAAGATAAGATATATTACATCGTCGGAGAAAACCGCGAAAGTCTTTGGATGAGTCCGTGTGTTGAAAAGTGTAAAGACGCTGGTATAAATGTATTATTCATGACGGATCCAATCGATGAATATATGATGCAAAAGGTGAAAACATATACACATCCAAATGGAACGACGTACGAGTTCGTCTGTATGTCAAAGGAAGGTGTTGTTCTTCCAACGAAGTATGACCCTGTAAAAGAAGAAGATCTTACATTTTGCGATGAACTGAAAAATATGCTAGATGGGCGTATTGACGATGTTATTGTTACCACGCGAGTGACGGATTCGCCGTGCTGTGTAGTGACTGGAAACGAAGGATGGAGTGCCAATATGGAGCGCATGTTTAAGACACAGGCGTTACGTATTGATAATGGTATATCTGATATGATGAAATCGAGACGAATCTTGGAGATCAATCCAAGTCACCCGTTGATTAAAAAAATGAAAAAATCTGATGATGAAATGTATTCTGAGAAGATTACAATGCTTGAGACTGCGTTCCTTGCGTCTGGATTCGCTGTTCAGAACACGTGCGGTTTGGCAAATAGATTCTTCCATCTACTTACAAATGCGCATTGCGGTGATGATTAGTACATACCTCTACCACCCCCCATTCCGCCACCACCCCCCATTCCACCACCACCCCCCATTCCGCCACCCATACCACCGCCTTTCATTTGAATGAATACATATGCGATGATACCTAAAACTATGAATAGCATAAATTGTTGTCCGCCGAGTGCAGAGTTGACACCCTCTCCAACACCTTGAGCTGCTGTACCTACACCTTCACCCACGCCTTTAGAAGCAGTAGCTGTAGCCTCCCCCGCACCAACTACAGCGGCAGCAATTGCACCACCAGCAGCCTCGAGTGTTCCTTCACTAAGGTCCATATTTACTACCTCGTTTTCGATACCTTTCATGATTTCAGTGGATATTTTGTTTACAACTTCTGTGTTTGTGACGCATTTGACAACCATTTTTACTTTATTTTGTTGTGTAAGATCTAATTTTGCTAAGCGTGTTGCATTCACCGTAAGGTTTTTAAATTGCATTTCATTGATCCCCTTTACGTCTGCTTTACATTCGTTTAACGTTTCGGTGGATAAATTATTATCCATTGTTGTTTGTGTAATATTTTGAAGGTTGACTTCGTTTATATTTTCGTTGATATCTTTGGTAATGTTTGTTATATCTTTTTTACTTTTGTTTTTTAAATTTAGTTTCTTTTCTGTATCCGTATTTATATTTGTTCTTGACCCAGCTCCAAACATTCCGTCGATCGCAGCCTTGCCAACACCAGCAACTTGATCAACTGTGTTATTAAAAGCACCACCTGCTTCACCGATTGCTTTATTTAGTACATCGCTTCCTTTATCAATGTAGTTGTTCGCTATACCGGCTGCCTGATCTACTGCGTTGTTTACTACTCCTCCAAAGACTTCTCCTAGTTTTTCACCGTCTTTTGTTTGATCGGTAATTTTTTCTGAAATACTTTCAGACACTTTTTGTTTGATTTCGTTCATTACTTTTGTTTGAGCTGTCATATCTGCTTCTACTTTTTGTTGATTGCTTTGTCCCGCAGATATAATTACATCTTCGCCGTTTATTTCGGAGTCCGAAATTGATAATACATTTGCGCTAGAAGCCACGACGTTTAAAATATTATCTGTCTTTGTGACGACATCAACCATGACATTTGTCATCATTTTGTTGAAAGAATCTGTGACGTTTTTGCTTATGTTTTTCTTTACATTCTCAACATATTCATTGTAAATATGTTCTTGTTCATCAGTGAGTTCGTATTTATCTTTGACGGTTGTATTTGATTTGTCTGGACCATGTATTAATTTTCCAAAAAACATTTCTTGTTTGCTTGATATCACCGCACCCCCGCACATACCTCTGCGAAAGGCTCGTCGGTTTTTTTCGACGTCTATTTTTTTTACTGACCAGTCTGCGGGCCCGTGTGCAATTCCCATTATAAGATACGACGAAAAAAAATTACATGAATACCAGTAAAGAGACAATACTAGCAATACCATATGCAATTTCATCGTCAACGGGTAAACCTAGTTTGCGTTTGGTATTCATAGGTGGTAATACAGGTGGTTTCATACCACCGCTACTTGAGTCTGAATTACCGCTACTTGAGTCTGAATTACCGCTACTTGAGTCTGAATTACCGCTACTTGAGTCTGTATTACCGCTACTCGAGTCTGAATTACCACCGGAACCACTATCACTTGTCGGAGAACTATCGGGGTTATTGAAAGTAGGCGCATCATCGGCCGTGTTCATTTGTCCAGTTGGAACTGCGGGTGTTGCTTTTGACGAGTCTGTCGTGGTGTTCGCACACGAACTTTCTTGTCGAACATTTACTTTTGCCGAATTACCTGCGTTGATATTAACATTATTGAAATCAGCCACGTTTACACATTGCATATCGTTTTGGAGGAAATCTAATTTTAAATATGCAGCATTTACCCCTTCATCATAATCTTCTCTACCAAAACAAGCGGAATCTACGAAATTCACTTTTTTCCTTAAAATAGCGGATGAATTAAAAACTTTCCCCAAATGTTTCCCAGCATCTGAATTGTATAAATCTCCATATGGGGATAGTTCACACGTGGATTCGGTTGGATAATTGAAAGCCGGGTGAAATGATGAACTTTCACCAATATTTCTTATGAGTTCTTCCCCTTGTCTACATCCTGGTTTTCTGACATCTAAGATTTTTTTGTCTCCACCTTTGCCTCTGCACACTTTCCCAAACCCTAGTGTATCAAGCTCGTCTTGATCTATATCACGTATTTCACCACACGTTGTTATACATTGTCGTTCTATGATGCTTTGTTTAGAGTACGCTTCCATGAACGTATCACATGTTCTCCGACTGGTTTCTGTTTCTGCTGTTCTATTATCCTTGTCTTGGGGATACCCTTTGTATTCCTGAGTACCAGTCTTCGATGTTTCATTGAAACGGTCTTTCGTAGGTTCAAATGAACAAGAAGGTACGTTTTCTTTTGAAAATCCAAGGTTTTTAATAGTCATCCCTTGATACATTAAACGCTTTGGATCGGATGTAGGCATCATCGTATCACCGAGTTCCGTTTTTACAAATTCGTCTTCGTACGGATTTGCATTTTCGATAACTTTTCCGTCGTCATCTTTGTATACGTAATTATCATTCACCGTTTTATTCCATTTCTTATCGAAGTTATTCTTCGATGCGTAGCCTCCAAAATCAGAAATCCCTATATTTGCTATTGGAACCTCTAATCCATTTCCCGTATTTGGTTGCCCATCGGTGATACCCATACAACATGCGCGCTTTTGTAAAACGGGGTTATTTTTTATAATGATTCGTTCAATTTCTTTTCCGAAAATTGTTCCATTGTTCCAAAACGTCGAATCTTCCCCCTGTAGGTCGGATAACCCTTGTTGTCCCGATATGACGTTACCCATTACTTACCCTTAATAATTTATTTACAGAAACGTGTTTCTGATATCATCTCCTTAATCAGGTCGGTAAAATACACGATCATGGCATCATCGCTCGTTCCATAGAACCCAATAAGACCATGCCCTGTACCGTCGTCATCATTCATGACAAAAAATGCGTCAGAGTCCATTAACTTCAAAACAAATCCTCCTTTTCCGATGATTTCGTCATCGTACACTTCAAAAGCGACCGGTTTCCCATCTTCTGGATTCACCCTTCCCTTCTTCTCTAAGTATAGTAAACCCTTAGAATCGACGAAAACTTGTTCATGTTTCGCGTTCGCGCGTACGAACATGGTATACCCCAATTCTGGTTTTCGCTTATCGATTTCTTTCACCACGAGTGCATAATGTTTGAATTCGTCTTCAAGAAGTTTCTTATCGATGTTAAAAGAACAATCGTGATATGTTAAATGATACGTTTCGTATCGTCTGGCGTTTTTAGGTCCGGCACCTATGTATACGCGTTTCGTGCCTACGTCTGTGGTCATGAAAGATAGCATGTGCACAGGTTCGTTCAAATGTTCACGAATATCGAGGAAACCCCCCTTAAAAAACTCTACACCATCTCGGCATCCAAACAATAAAGAAAAGAGCATCATGGCGATGAGTACATAAATAAAATTTCGCGCTATGTCACGTGACATTCTTATTATCACTGACATATTACGTTTAATCAAAAACCACTGGTAATTTATTGATTGGCACCGGAATCATTGGCTATTGATTGTTTGAAATTATTTAAATCTTTAGAACTGGCATTAGATTTATTTAATAAAATGAACCCTAACCCCTTATTGTTCATGATTATTATTTTCTTATTATTTACTTTAATATTGTAATATTTACCCGCGTTACTTACTAGTTTATTCAACTTCACATCTACTTTATTGTTTTGCCATGCTTTTAAATTTTCTTTTAGAGTCGAAAATGTAATGTTGTTGTTGGTAGCGCCAACGGCTTTGGCATTGTTTCCGTTTCCGGCTCCGGTTCCACGACCAGCGGCATTGGCATTGGCAGCGGCTTTGGCGGCATTGGCAGTGGCTTTGGTGGTAGCGGCATTGGCATTGGCAGCGGCTTTGGCGGCATTGGCAGCGGCATTGGCGGTAGCGGCATTGGCATTGGCAGCGGCTTTGGCGGCATTGGCAGCGGCATTGGCAGCGGCATTGGCAGCGGTATTGTTTTTGTTATTCTTTTTTAAATTGTTAGAAGCCTTAACGATACCCAGATATTTTTCAAGTTTTTCATGTTGTTTATTGAAGCCATTTTCTAGCTTTTTATATACTTTTTCGTGAACCGCTTTCTTCTTATTTACTGTCATTGAGTTAATTTCACTGATGAGCCCTTGATTATTAAGAAGAGTATTAACCTGTTGTTTTTTATTATCAGAAGATAGCTTTTGATTGTATAATAGTGTTATCAGTTTGCCTAATTTACTATCGTTGTTGTTTACATTCACATAAAGTGGATTATTACGCATGTTAGCATCCGCTGTTGCCATCCTTTTAATCATACATGACAAAAAAATTACGCGGAGTATATATCCAGAACTTCGGCAACTGCTGGATGGCGATGGATATCTTCGACGCCGAGATTCACGAGATCGATGAATGCGTTGTCCCTTTTACTCGCGAGCATGATGAATTCCTCGAGACCGTTTTCATCCACGTCACATTGTTGGACGTCGCCGTTCAATACCATTTTGCTCTTATTACCAATACGGGTCAACATCATGCGCAGTTGGTTCCCCGAACAGTTCTGCATCTCATCTGCGATAATGTATGCGTCGTTAAATGTCCTTCCCCGCATGTATGCCAACGGGCTTACTTCGAGCTTATCATGTCGCTTCAAGGCGCTCAATTCTTTCCTTCCGATGGCGTCGATGATGGGCCTAATCCAAGGTTCAAACTTATCGTCGAGCGTTCCAGGAAGGAATCCAAATTGTTCATTATCTACGCTTTGTGCTGGACGTGTGATGATGAGTTTTTTGACATCCCCTCCGTATAGCGCATCTAATCCCTCCTTACACGCGATGAATGTCTTACCACATCCAGCGGGTCCAGTGCATATTGTTATGGGACGTTCGAAGTTCCGAATACTCGACACGTACGTCATTTGTGCGGGGCTTAAAATAAGACCGTTCATACGATGTATTCTTACAACATCTTAAAATAGCTTTTGTTTTGCGCGGGAAAATGGCACGACAAGTCCAACGAACACGAACATACCGAACATGGCGGTACCGATGATCGCGCGGGTCTTTTCATCGAGCCCAATATCTTCATCTGAAGCGTCGAAGAGGTTGACAGGTTTTTTCCCACATCTGTTCCATTTCATAGAATTGCCGACGGACAATAAGAAGATGGCAAACATGGCGAAGGGGACACGGCGATTGAGTGACTCAGCACCGGGAACATTATACGCCATAAATAGGCTTGCGGCCACTGCTGTAGTGAGCATGATAACATCATTCGCCACCCGACCTTCCTTGTCTCCATCTGTGTATGCCCATCTGAAACGTGTGTCGTTCGTATACGCTTGGAATGTAGCCACACCTACTATACTTTGAAGCAATGACGCGAAGTTACGTCGCACGGTCTGACCGTACCCCAAGAAGTTGTTAGGGATACTATTCTTGGCATCCATGAAGTACAATTTGATGACGTCTTGAATGGGGTTTGAGATGAACATATCGAGGAATACGGTGATGATGTATCTGAAAAACGTGGGACTCGCGAGGCTACCCATGGCGTGAATGGCACCACCAAATCCGCCGCGTTTGCTTTTACTGAGCCCTTTTTCGGTCGCTATGCCGACGTCTAAGAGATATCCGATGACGGGCGAAAGGATGAAACCGTAGTTCAAGACGATAAATCCATCGGGAACACCCTTACGTGCCATAGTGGATCCGACAACATTTATGAAAAACGCGGATAACAACGATACGAGCAACCCTCTGTTCTTTTCGCGATCTTCTTCTTCTGAACTCTCCGACCCCCCTGGTCCAGAATCATCAGGACAT
>Ga0209830_10002340_pt1 | contig 15392 bp, 15 predicted proteins | sample ArcticOcean_MG_C_12_FD_187439 | JGI IMG/M metagenome (GOLD analysis project Ga0209830, IMG submission 187439) | Marine microbial communities from western Arctic Ocean - ArcticOcean_MG_CB8_130 (SPAdes) (version 2) | ecosystem: Environmental > Aquatic > Marine > Oceanic | place: Arctic Ocean...
TCATAAAGGATTAATAATGATTGAAATTAATAATTTAAATAAAAAATTTCAGAACAATATTGTTCTTAATGACTTGGCAATTAAAATAGAAACAGGTGAATCAGCTGTTGTGATAGGACAGTCTGGGACTGGAAAATCTGTAATGCTAAAATGTTTATTGGGGTTAATAAAACCAGATAGTGGCTCTATAAAAATAAATAATAAAGAAATATACGATAAAAATTTAAAATATTTAAAAAAAAATAAACCAAAAATTGGTATGCTATTTCAAGGTGGAGCCCTTTTTGATAGCCTACCAATATGGAAAAATGTAGGTTTTACATCCCTTCAAAACAAAGTTTCTGAAAAAATATGTAAAATTAAGGCAGTCCAAACACTAGAAAAGGTAGGCCTTGGATCAGAAATATCTGACTTGTTCCCGTCAGAAATATCTGGAGGGATGCAAAAAAGGGTTGCTCTAGCAAGAGCTATTTTTCCTGAACCTAATATTATATTTTTTGATGAACCTACAACAGGGCTAGACCCAATTTCAGCCGATGTTATTAATAAGCTAATCCTTGAAAGAGTAAAAGACCTTGGAGCAACAGCCCTAACAATTACTCACGATATGGCAAGTGCAAGAACAATAGCAAGTAAAGTTTACATGCTTCACCAGGGTAAAATAATTTGGAATGGTAACGTCAATGAATTAGTAAAAACTGATAATAAATTTATTTTACAATTTATTAAAGGTGAATCAAATGGCCCTATCAAACTTCATAATAATTAATCATAGCAATTTACTAAATAAACATCTAACTATAGGTATCTTTCAATAAAGAGAAGTGAATGGATATTAACTGGTTAGATATAATTTTAATTTTTTCGATGTTAGTGTCGGGCTTACTTGCCTTAACCCAAGGCTTTATTAAAGAAATATTATCACTCATTGGTTGGGTAATCTCATTTATATCTGTAACAGTTTTGATGCCTGAGGCGGGAAAGTTTTTAAGACCTTTTATAGAATCAGAATCAGTTTCTGACTTAATTACTGTAGGGTTAATTTTCTTGGTAACCTTAATGATTTGGAGAGTAGCAAGCTTATTGATAGTGAAGCTTTTTAAGGTCACATCAATAAGTTATATTGATCGTATTTTAGGTTTTGTTTTTGGGGTATTTAGGATTTATATCTTAGCCTTAATAATATTTGCAGTTCTTGTCCTTCCAATTGATAATTTGGATAGACCTAACTATGTAAAATCATCAAATATTTCGTCTATAATCGAAAAATCAACAAATATTTTACTAAAAAATATTCCTCAATTAAAATACTATATCTCTAAAGGACAGGAATCCTCTTCAAGTTTAATTGATTCTCAAGAAGGTATTATTAATGAAAATGAATAATAATAAAGATTTAGATGATGATAGGTTACATGAAGAATGTGGAGTATTTGGAGTCTATAACCATCCAGACGCTGCTGCCCTAACTGCTTTAGGCTTGCATGCTCTCCAGCATAGAGGCCAGGAGGCAGCAGGAATTGTAACTTTTGATGGAGAAAGGTTTTTATCTGAAAAGCACCTAGGTTTAGTCAGTGATCATTTTTCAAGACCCTCAGTTATAAAAAGGCTTGAAGGAAGAAATAGTGTTGGTCACAATAGATACTCTACAACGGGCGGAACTGTTCATAGAAATATTCAACCATTATTTGCTGATTTGTGGGGTGGTGGATTTGCAATTGCTCACAATGGAAATCTAACCAATGCCTTATCTCTGAGATATGATCTAGTAAAAAATGGATCAATTTTTCAATCTACCTCTGATACTGAAACTATTCTTCAGCTTGTAGCAAAATCAAAAGCTGATAGAACTACAAAAAGACTTGTAGATGCTCTAATGCAAATAGAGGGTGCTTATTCTTTAGTAATCCTAACAAATAAAAAGTTAATAGGTGCCAGAGATCCCTTTGGTATTAGGCCCCTTGTATTAGGCAAGCTTGACGGTGCATATATTCTTTGCTCCGAAACATGTGCTTTAGATATTATAAGTGCTGAATTTATTAGAGAAATTGAACCGGGTGAAGTTATAATTATTACCGAAGATGGTATTGAGAGTATTAACCCTTTTGTAAAAACTCAATCTAGACCTGATCTATTTGAGTATATCTATTTCTCAAGACCTGACTCAGTCCTTGATGGTAAATCAGTTTATGATTGCAGAAAGTCTTTCGGTAAAATGTTAGCAAAAGAATTTCCTACAGAAGCCGATATTGTTGTTCCTGTTCCAGACTCCGGAGTTCCTGCAGCTTTAGGTTTTTCCGAAGAGTCCAAAATACCTTTTGAGCTAGCAATTATTAGAAATCATTACGTTGGAAGAACTTTTATTCAACCCACACAATCAACACGTCACTCCACTGTTAAAATGAAACATAACCCTAACAAAAGCTCAGTAATGGGTAAGAAAATAATATTAATTGATGATAGTATTGTAAGGGGAACAACATCAGTTAAAATTGTACAATTAATGAGAGATGCTGGTGCTAAAGAAGTCCATCTTCGGATTGCATGTCCGCCAATAATGTTCCCAGACTTCTATGGTATAGATACACCAGAAACCGAACAATTACTTGCGGCAAATCATAATGTCGATGCAATGTGCTCTTTTATTGGCGCGGATAGTTTGGGATTTCTCTCTCTGGATGGTCTTTATAAAGCAATGGGCTTTCCTGATGGAAGAGATGATTTAAATCCACAATTCACTGATCATTGCTTTACTGGCGATTACCCTACAGACCTTAAAGATTATAGGGATGAAAATCTTCAAGAACAACTCTCCTTGTTGTCGGATAACGAAGACAATAATTAGATATGAATAATAAGATGAAAAATAAAGTTGCGCTAGTTACTGGTGCCTCACGAGGACTCGGAAGATCTATAGCCAAATCATTAGCCTTGGAGGGTGCAGAATTAATTTTAGTAGGAAGAACTATTGGCGCCCTTGAAGAGCTTGATGATGAAATAAAATCAATTGGATCAAAATCAACAATTGTTCCAATGGATCTAGAGGATAACGAAAACATTGATACTCTTGGAGGTGAGATTAATAAAAAGTGGGGGAAATTAGATATCCTGGTTAGTAATGCTGGTATTGTTGGAGAAATTACTCCTATATCTCACTTAGATCCAAAAATATGGAATAAAGTAATTAATTTAAATCTTAATGTTAATTTTAGATTAATTAGGTCATTTGAGCCATTATTAAAAAACTCAGATAAGTCCTATGCTATTTTCATAAGTGATAATAATATAAAAAAAATAAATCCTTTTTGGGCTGCATATAATATTTCAAAATTAGGCCTTGAAACCCTCGTTGAAACTTGGAAAAAAGAAATAACTCTTACAAATATTAAGGCAATAGTTTTTAACCCTGGTGATATGAAGACAGATTTAAGAGCAAGCTTTATGCCTGGAGAAAAAAATAATGATCTTAATAATCCAGAGGACATATCAAAAAAAATAATAGATTTAATTAAATTTTAAATTTAATTTAAATAGAAAGGTTACTTAGAGTAAGGATTTTTTGAACCCTTAACATCTAGTCTGATTGTAATTCCCTGAAATTCAAAGTCTTTTCTTATTTCATTAATTAGGTAGCGCTTATAGGATTCCTTTATAAAATCTGGATGATTAGTAAAAATAACAAAAGATGGAGGTTTAGAACCAGTTTGAGTCATGTATTTTATTTTAACCTGCCTACCGTTTTTATTAGGATGAGGGTGCTTAGATGTTACGTTATTTAAAAAGTTATTTAGATCTGAAGTTCCTAACCTTTTTTCGCTAACTAAACTAATCTCCTCTATAGAGTCCATCATCTTATCGATACCTTTTCCGTTTTGAGCTGATATATATGATGTTCTTACATTGCCAAGTTGAGGAAGAAATTCTTCGATTTGTTCTTCAATTTGATTCCTTTGAATTTTTTTATTTTTTACCATATCCCATTTATTGATAACCACTAAAAAAGGCTTTCCTTCATTTTCAATGAGGTTTGAAATATTTGCATCTTGTTTCTCAAATCCCCTAAGGGCGTCAATCATAAGGATGGCAACCTCTGAACTTTCTGTTGCATTTAACGAGCTCATTACAGATAATTTTTCAGCATGATCAATGACTTTTGATCTTTTTCTTATTCCTGCAGTATCCCATATCTGGTATTTTAATGACTTCCACTTAAAAAAGATTGAAACAGAGTCTCTTGTTAAACCCGCTTCGGGACCAACAATCTGTCTATCTTCTCCAATTAGTTGATTTATTAATGTAGATTTACCAGAATTTGGCCTTCCTAGGATTGTAATTTTTTTATGCCCATTATGATCTTCTTTTTCATAGGATTCATCGCTAGAGATATCATTAATTGACTGAAGCAATTCTCCAATACCTAAATTGTGTTCTGAAGAAATTGAAATCGGACTTCCAAAACCAAAAGATAGACTATCAATTTCTCCCGGCTTAACACTTACACCTTCGCATTTATTTGCAATAAGAATAACTTTCTTACCACTTTTTCTTATAAGTGAGGCTAGAGCAACATCATCGGATGTAAGGTTTGACCTTGCGTCAATAACAAATAAAAGGACATCGGCCTTATCAATTGCCTTTATTGAAGATAATTTAGTAATCCGAGAAATATTATCCGATGAAAAATCTTCTATTCCAGCCGTATCAATAAGATCATAAGAAAAATTACCATCATCTAAGGTTTCAACTCGATAATCTCTTGTAATACCTGGTTCATTTGCAACTAATGCTAGGCGTTTACCAATAAGACGGTTAAAAAGAGTGGATTTACCAACATTTGGTCTTCCTATTATAGCCAAGGTATCTGACATTTTATCTCTTAGTTATAGGCTATTAAAGCACCATCATCACTTAGCAAATAAATTACCTCGTCAACAATGATTGGAGCAATATAAAACGACCCAGGAATTTTAGATGTTTCAATAATTTCACCTGTTTGTGGTGATACCCAGGCAGCAATTCCATGTGAAGAAATAATCAAAAGCTTACCGGAAACTAGAATTGGTCCGTTCCACCTGATGGCCCCCTCCCTTTCCTCTTCGTCTAGATACTGTTCTAGTTGTGTTACCCATTTTATATTACCAGCACTTCTGGATATACCAATTAACTCTGAATTTGTTGAAAGTGTAAAAACCCAATCTCCCGATACCCAAGGCGTCTCTATTCCTGAAATATCAAGTGTCCATAATCTTTCACCAGAGGCAATATCCACAGACACCATCCTTCCTGCATGACTTATTGAGATTAGCCTTCCATTATCGACAACAGGCCTAGCAGTAATGGAATTAATTTCAGAAAGAGAAGTTGATGAACCTGTTCGAGAAAGAGAGTCAGTCCATACAGAAGATCCATTCAAAGTTCTAATAGCATAAATCTCACCTGAAGAATAAGGAACAAAAACTAATCCTGAGTCAATTGCAACTGAATTTGATGATAGAACAGAGGCAGTTTCAAGAATACCTCTATGGCTCCATAATACTTCGCCAATCTTATTATCGATTGCAAATAATTGATTGTCATGAGTTATCACAAATACTATTCCATTATAAGACATTGGCGCAGCTCGAATGGGTATCTTAAGGTCTAACCTCCACAATTCATCACCATTAAAGGCGTTTAAAGCAATAACATTACCAAATCCACTTGTTGAAAAAATCACTCCATCATCATGAGTAATTCCCCCTCCAAAGCCTTCTGATTTCCTTTCTTTTTTTACAGAAATATCTTTTTGCCATATTCTTTTTTTAGTTTTTAAATTAAATGCGTTTATTTTTGCGTCTGAACCTAAAGCAAAAACTTTTCCATCAACAATAATTGGGGAGCTCATTAGGGAAGATGTTTTAGAAGATCCAGTGGCAATTTTGAATTTATAAGCCTGATTGAGAAAGCTAGGACCCATAATATTGTGAAGAGAATTATTTAATGAACCCCCTGGGTATTGCCAAGATAGATTATTTTTAGCTGATGGAATAATAACTCTGTTATCACGAAGCTTGGGGTCTGACACTAAATTCTTTTCTAAACTTAAGATAGAGATACGGTCACCCTCAATTCTATCCTTATCAATATCTTTTCCATCAAAAAGATTATTAATACTTCCACATCCAGAAAGAATCATCGCAACAAAAATTATAGAAAAAGTATTTTTCATTTTGGCCCTATATTATTACAACAATCTTATTTTAAAAATATCTTTGCTCGCCTAGCTAACACTGGAGGCGCAGCTGCATCAGACAAAATATCCTCAAAAATTAACTTTGCTTCTTCATTCATATTATTTTTAAGCATTGATAAAGCTATAATCTCTTTTGCATGAAATGAAAATGGCCCATTTCTTTTTGTAGTATCTACTAACAGACTTTTGACGTCATCAACAGTGCCATGATCAACCAAAATTAAACCTGCTTTAAGCTTGGCAAATTCTTTCAATTTTTTCGTTAGGGATGAATCTGTTGAAGCCATCATAAGAAATTCAATTGATTTATTATAATCCCCTGAGTTATAGCTTTCTGAGGATAAGCGAAATAATGATAAACCACTATACCCAGTTTTACCGTTAGATAATTCTAGAAGCTTGCTATAACCTCCCTCTTGGTCCCCTTCCTCAATCATAGAGATAGCAGCATCGAAGGCATTAGACTCTTTTTGAGAAACTTTATTGTCAAAATAATTAGCTATCTCATAGCCCCCAACAGAAACTACAATAAAAACTGCTAATGCAATGATATATAATCCAAATCTATTCCAAATAGATTTAAGTTGTTGATTGCGTAATTCTTCATTAACTTCTGCTTCAATTGGATCAGACAATTAATTCTCCTTATTAATATTGAATACAAGGAAATTAGTGCTAAAAATGTGATATAACAACCCTATGATTATAATAAAAACTATAAGATACTTTTTTGAGGCAATTTTAGGATTAATTTTCTTAATTATAACTAAATCCTTAGGCTTAAATCTATCAAGAAATATTATGAGTTTTGTAATTTCTTTCATAGGTCCTAAGCTTAGAATAACCAGTAAAGCTAAAGAGAATCTAAGCATAGCTTTTCCACAAATAACAAATGAAAGAAAAAACAAAATAATTTCAAATATGTGGAAAAACTTAGGAATGGTAACTGCAGAGTTTTTTCATTTATCAAAAATTTCTAAAGAAAAAAAATTCCGAATAGAGGTTATTGGTGAAGATATTGCCAAAGGTTTTCAAGGCAAAGGAGTTATATTTGTTTCGGGTCATTTTGCGAATTGGGAAATAATACCATTAATTCTTAGAGATTATCGTGACGATGTGGGAGGTATTTATAGACATTCAAATAATTTTTTTGTTAACAAATGGGTCGTAATGCAAAGAAAAAATAATACAACTCCAAATCAAATAAGAAAGGGATCATCAGGCGCTAGGGAAATGTTAAGTTTATTAAGAAAAAATGGAACCATTGCTATGCTTGTTGATCAAAAACTTTCAAGTGGAGTAGAAGCAGAATTCTTTGGATCAAAATCTATGACCCCTGATGGCGCTGCCAGCTTAGCTTTGAAATATGGATATCCTGTTATTCCTATGAATGTGGAAAGAAAAGAAGGCTCAAATTTTAAAGTAACATTTCATAAAGAAATTAAAATAAAAACAACAATAAATAATAAAGAAAATATTAAAATTTTTACAACTGAGATAAATAAATTTTTAGAAGTTTGTATAAAAAATAAACCTGAGGATTGGTTTTGGATACACAATAGGTGGGATAAAAAATTTAACCTCGATTAATTTCTTTTTCTCTCACTAAAGATTGTTCGGCATCGAAATATGCCTCCTGTCTTTCAACTGACCAATATTTCAAATCAGATAAAAGAATTTTCTTTTCTGTTACTTGGCATAAAACATAGGTACCATGCTCTAAGACTTTGAAGGCGCTATCACCATAAACTACAACTGCCTTAACTTCATTCAAATTCATTTTACACGTTCCATTTAATCTTTATCATTATGAACTTCGACATCTATAATATCATTACTGCTAAAAAATACTTTAAGTTTTTGATTTTTTTTCAGAGATTTCGATGACTTAACTAATTTAAGATCAGAATCCTTAACTATAGAAAAACCTCTCTTTAAAACATTTTCATGGCTCAACGCCGACAATAAACCTATTGATAAATTTAATCTATTTTCGAGCGAAACCAAAAAACTACTAAAGTTAGATTTTAATAGATCGGCATCAGACATTAAGCGTTCTCTTTTATTGTTAGCCTTTATTATTAACAGATCTTTTTTAAATAAATTTGAAATATTAAGAAATTTTTGATTAAAATGACTAATTCTTGATTTCAATGACAGGCTTATACGTAGGCTAATATTCTCGACTCTTTGCTGAGGATATTGAATTATCTTCAATATAGATGGAAAAGCCATATTAATTATTTTATTTCTTTCGTTTTTTTCTCTAATTTTACGAAGAATAGAGCTTTTCAACCTTACCTTATTATCCCTTAACCCCTCCAATAGATGTTCTTTTACAGGCACAGCCTTTTCAGCAGCTGCCGTGGGTGTGGGAGCCCTTAAATCAGATACTAAATCAATAAGCGTATTATCGGTTTCGTGACCAATTGCAGAAATTATAGGAATTTTAGAATTAAATACAGCTCTTGCAACAGATTCATCATTAAAGCCCCAAAGATCTTCTAAACTACCTCCGCCTCTAGCAATTATTATTACATCTGGCCTCGAGATATTACTTTGATCTACTAAATGAAAGCCCTCTATCGCATCTACGACTTCTTCTGGACATGTCTCGCCCTGAACACGAACTGGCCAAACAATTACATGTAATGGAAATCTTTCCTCAAGACGATGGATTATGTCTCTAATAACAGCTCCAGATGGACTTGTTATAACACCAATTGTTTTTGGAAGATAAGGAATGGCTTTTTTATATCTATCCGAGAATAAACCCTCCGCCTCAAGGATCTTTTTTCTCTTTTCAAGCAGTGCCATTAATGCGCCTATACCAGCAGCCTCAACTTTATCTACAATAATCTGATATTTAGATTGGCCTTTATATGTTGTTACTTTACCAGTGCAAATAACCTCTAAACCTTCCTCTGGTCTAATATCTAGCTTTAAGGCATTTCCCTTCCATATTATTCCTGAAATTACTGAATCGCTATCCTTCAAGTCAAAATAGATATGACCAGATGCTGGTTTGGAAACTCTACCGATCTCTCCTCTAACTCTCACATACTCAAAATTATTCTCAATCAATCCTTTTATTGATTCAGATAACTCAGAAACAGAGAGTTCTAATGTATTTTTTATTGTAGAATTCATAGAGATATACTTTATTATAATTTATGTAGATAATCTCATAAATTTTTAATAGTTTTAAATAAAATGAACATACTCTTAATAGGATCTGGCGGCAGGGAACATTCAATAGCAAGGGCTTTGAGTGAAAGTTTGCTTTCAAAGAAGATATTTTGCACCCCAGGTAACCCAGGAATAGAAAAATATGCAGATTCTGTAGTTCTAGACACCTCTGACCACCCTAAGATTTTAAATTACTGTATTACTAATAAAATTAATCTTGTAATAATTGGGCCTGAAATTCCTTTAGTTGAGGGATTAGCTGACTTCCTTATCAAAAATAATATTTTAGTTTTTGGTCCCAAGATGCTTGCGGCAAAATTAGAAGGATCGAAGAAGTTTACAAAAGAAATTTGTGAAAAATATAATATTCCTACCGCTAAATTTAAATCATTTAATAATTCTATTTTAGCAATTGATTATCTTAAGAAACAAATTTTTCCTATAGTCATTAAAGCTGACGGATTAGCAGCAGGAAAAGGTGTAATAATTGCAGAAAATTTAGAGGAAGGGCTAAGAGCCGTTGAAAAAAACTTTTCTGGTGCCTTTAATGACGCTGGTAATGAAATAATAATAGAAGAATTTCTATATGGAGAAGAAGTTAGTTTTTTTGTTTTAGCAGATGAAGATAGCTTTATTGAACTAACATCAGCCCAGGATCACAAAAGAATTGGATTAGAGGATACAGGTCCAAATACAGGCGGAATGGGGGCTTACTCACCCGCCCCTATCATGACAGATGAGTTAAGAAAGAAAACAATTGAAACTATTATAGAGCCTACATTACTTGCTATGAAGGATTTAGATTGCCCTTTTACAGGTATATTGTATGCGGGCCTAATGATAACTAAAGAAGGCCCTAAGCTGATAGAGTATAATGTTCGCTTTGGTGATCCCGAGTGTCAGGTAATCCTACCAAGACTAAAAAGTGATTTATTAAATCTAATAATTAATGCTTGTAAAAATAAACTTAATGAAACATCTGTTGATTGGGATGATAGATATGCTTTAACTATTGTGATGACATCGGATGGTTATCCAAATTCATATAAAACTGGTTATTCGATAACTGGCCTTGATTTAGCAGAGAAAAATCCAAATACAATTGTCTTTCATGCTGGAACAAAAAGAGATGGTGAAAAAATTATCACTAATGGTGGAAGAGTTATAAATGTAACTAGTTTCGGAAATACTGTAAAAGAAGCAAATTTAAATGCAATTAGTGCAATAAATTTGATAGAATGGGAAAACTCATATTACAGAAGTGATATAGGGTGGAGAGAAATTAAAAGAGAAAACAATGAATGATAACAATGAGGATATGAATGCTACTGAGAAATTCACTGGAACTATGGATGTTCAAGATAAATTAAAATTTCCAGAAATAAAATTAGAAGAATACCTATCTGATACTATTCCTAATTTTAAGAAACCTTTGCAAGTTAAGGAATTTAAAGGCGGCCAATCAAATCCTACATATCAATTAATAACTCCCAATAAAAAATATGTACTAAGAAGGAAACCACCAGGTAAACTTTTGCCATCAGCTCATGCTGTTGATAGAGAATACAAGGTTATTACCGCACTAAATTCAATTAATTATGCTGTCCCTGAAACTTTTTGTTTATGTGAGGATGAATCAATTATAGGAACAATTTTCTATGTTATGGAGATGGTTGAAGGAAGGATTATATGGGATCCAACTATTCCAAATTCATCACAAGAAACAAGAAAAGAAATATTTTCTGCTAAGAATAAAACGCTTGCTGAACTTCACAATATTGATTACGAAAAAATTGGTTTAGCCGACTTTGGTAGGCCGGGTAATTATTTTGCAAGACAAATATCTAGATGGACTAAGCAATACCTTGCATCAGAAACTCAAGAAATAAAGTCAATGCAATCTCTTATAGAATGGCTTCCAAATAATATACCTGGAAAAGATGAAACATCCATTGTCCATGGTGATTATAGAATAGATAATATGGTTTTGCATCCCACTGAAACACAAGTCTTAGCCGTTCTTGACTGGGAATTGTCTACCTTAGGGCATCCTTTAGCTGATTTCACATATCATCTAATGCAATGGTTTATGCCTGATGTCGCAAATGGCGCTGGAACACAATCACTTTCAAATGCTGATTTGAATGCTTTAGGAATTCCTTCTGCAGATGAATATATAAGGATGTATTGCGAGCAAACTAATAGAAATGAGATTGAAAATATCGACTATTACTTAGCATATAATTTTTTCAGATTAGCTGGAATTCTTCAAGGTATTATTGGAAGACTTAGAGATGGTACTGCTGCAAGCGAGCATGCTGAAGCTCAGAGTGATAGAGTTCGACCACTTGCTGATGCTGGCTGGGAATATGCAAAAAAGGCTGGCGCAATATAGATTTTACTGTCTATTTCTCAATAACCTGGGCTTGGTTATCTTCTCCAATTATTACTTTATTTGTTAAATTAATAAATAATCCATTCTCAAAAACACCTGGAATTGAATTTAATAATTGTTCAATTATATAAGGCTCACCTATAAGCCCAATTGACAAATCATAAATAAAATTTCCACCATCGGTAATAAAAGGATTAACGCCATTAAATCTAAGCTTTATTGACCCGCCGTATCCAATTTCCTCAAGTTTATCCATTATCTTTAAGCTGGTTACCTCATGCTCATAAGGTGATACCTCTATAGGTAAAGTAAAGTCGCCAAGTTTTGAGACAAGCTTAGTTTTATCAGCAATAATAATTAACTTCTTAGAATTATAGGCAATAATTTTTTCTCTAAGAAGAGCTCCACCACCTCCTTTTATTAAGGATAGACTTGGATCAATTTCATCAGCTCCATCAACTGTTAAATCAAGACTCTTAACATTTTTTAAAGACGTTAATGGAATTCCAAGGTCTTCGGATATAAGTCTTGTTTTCTCAGAAGTAACTACTCCAAAAATATTAAGCCCATTTTTTATTTCGAATGATAAAAGTTTTAAAAACTCATCAACTGTAGAGCCTGTTCCCAGCCCAAGATTCATATTATTCTTAACACTCTTAATTGCTTCTTTAGCGGCAACTATTTTCATTTTTTGCGACATTATATTACCTTTCCGACCCTGCTTTTATCTGATGAGCATGAACGATCTTACTATAAGCACCATTTATAACTGAAAGTTTTTCATTTGCCATACCCAAAAGTTCCTTAGGCACACCCTTTGCAATTAATTTATCAGGATGATTTTCGGCAGCTAATTTCTTCCACTGCATCTTTGTTTCTTCAATATCAGAACCACTTTCTAGTCCAAGAACTAACCATGGATCATCGTTTTTTGCAGCCATATGACTTGCTCTTATTCTAGCAAATTCAGCTGCTGTAAATCCAAATATACCAGCTACCTTCTCAAGAAAAAATAATTCGTTTTTATTAATAGGTGCATCAGCTTTTGCAACATGAAATAGCGCGTCTAAAACATTTTCGAGAACATGAAGGTTATTCTCGAAGATAGTTGAAATTTGAACAGCATACATTTCATATCCAGCAACATCTTCTTTTGCTAAATTATAGACTTTAAGAACATTTTTTAATTCATTTTGGGGAATCTCATGTAAAATTTCTTTAAATGCTAAAAACTCCTTATCAGAAATTTTACCGTCAGCTTTTGACATTTTTGCAGACAAAGCAATTAAGGCAATTGCAAAAGCTACATCCTCATCATTTTTATCTAAAACAAAATGACCAGCAACAGCACCAACAAAGGCACCGAAAATACCGCCAACTAAGTAACCAGCAGTAACACCGGCAAGTTTACCCCAAACAGACATAAGAATAGTTTATACGAGTCGCTAGAAAAATTCTTTGTAAAATATTAGTTTATTAAAGACCTAAAACGGCTTTTGAAATAATATTTCTTTGAATTTCATTAGACCCAGCATAAATCGTTGTTTTTCTTCCGTTGAAATACGAAGGAGCGATTGTCATTGCATAATCAGGTCCAATAGATGGTTCGTTTATATTTGCAAAAGTATCATAAATAAAAGGAGATGACCAATAACCAATAGCCTCAACAGACAGCTCTTGAATTTTTTGCTGGAGCTCGGTTCCACGGCATTTCAAAATAGAAGATTCAGGCCCAACTCGTTGACCAGCGGAAAGGGCTGAAAAAATTCTCAGCTCAACAAACTCAAGGGCTTGGACTTCAATTTCACATTGATTAAGCTTATTCAAAAAGTCTGCATCATCCCCTAAATTTAACCCACCTCCAACTGGAGTTTCTTTTCCTATACTTTTTAATTGTTCAATTCCTCTATAGAGACTAGGTGAATATGTATTACCTCTCTCAAATTCAAGAAGATATTTGGCATATGTCCAACCCTTATTCTCTTCACCTACTAAATTTTCTTTCGGAACCTTAACGTCTTCAAAAAACACTTGATTAACCTCTTGGTAAGGCTCGGGTGACTGATCTAATGTAATAAGAGGACGTACATCAATTCCTTCAGTTTTCATATCTATTAACAAAAAGGATATTCCTGCTTGTGGCTTATCAGTTTTTGATGTTCGCACAAGACAAAAAATCATATCGGCATGCTGTGCCATTGTTGTCCATATTTTTGTACCATTTACTAAATAATGATCCCCTTTATCTTCCGCCTTACACTGTAGGGATGCTAAATCTGATCCCGCTCCTGGTTCTGAATATCCCTGACACCACCAAACATTAGTAGCCAAAATATCTGGTAAATATTTTTTTTTCTGCTCTTCAGATCCAAATTCCATAATAACAGGAGCAACCATTGATAACCCAAAGGGAACAGTTCTAGGCGCACCAGCATGTGCCATTTCAGTCTCAAAAATATAATTTTGAGCAGAAGTAAAACCAGCACCACCATACTCAACAGGCCAATTTGGAGCTATCCAACCTTTCTCATAAAGAGATTTCTGCCATTTAATGTGAAGGTCTTTACTAGCTGATCCATTTTTTGATCTTTTTAATTCTGCTTTCATTTCTGATGTATAAGAAGTTTTTATAAAATCCTTAACTTCACTTCGAAAATCTGTATCAGTTTGACTAAAATCTAAATCCATAATTATCTCTCATTATTTGCCTTTAAAATCACCATCTCTTTTTTCAAAGAAAGCTGATAAAGCCTCTTGATGGTCGTCAGTGAGATGCATTAAAGCTTGCATATTTGCAGACATTTCAAGAATATTATCAAAACTTACACCCATACCTTCTCTTAATAATTTTTTACTCATCCTTAATGCGTCAGGTGGTTGTTTAACTATAGATTCGGCAAGTTTGTTGGCCTCAACCATAAGATCTTCATCTTTATAAAAATCACTAATTAAACCCCATTCTTTAGCAGTTTTTGGATCAATTAGTTTTGCTGTAAATAAAAGCTCTGAAGCTCTGGCCATTCCAATAATTTTAGGTAGGAGCCATGCCCCTCCATCACCGGGTATTAGACCAATCTTTAAAAATGTAACTCCAAAAAGTGCTTTTTCTGATGATATTCTTATATCCGCTAGACACGCAACATCATTTCCAAGACCTATTGCTGGACCATTAATCGCCGCAATAACTGGAACATCAATATTCCAAACCGCCTTAATTATCTTGTGAATACCAAAGCGATATCGCTCCCTAAGAGCAACAGATGATCCGGAGAAATTTCCAGACTTATTTTGCATATTTTTTACATTTCCACCTGCAGAGAAAGCTTTTCCAGCTCCCGTCAAAATTACACACCTAATATCTCTATCATTGTTAATTTTATTAGAAGCTTCTTCAAAGTTTTGAACATCCTCTGGTTCTCCCAAAGGATTGCGAATATCAGGACGATTCATTGTTAAGGTAGCGATCGAACCTTTTTTTTCAAATTTTAACCATTCATTCATCGAGACAACCTTAAGAAGCAGAGGAGTATTTTTTTAGATGATGGTCGGCATTTCCGAACTGTGTCTCAATCATTG
>Ga0209830_10002345_pt1 | contig 15362 bp, 9 predicted proteins | sample ArcticOcean_MG_C_12_FD_187439 | JGI IMG/M metagenome (GOLD analysis project Ga0209830, IMG submission 187439) | Marine microbial communities from western Arctic Ocean - ArcticOcean_MG_CB8_130 (SPAdes) (version 2) | ecosystem: Environmental > Aquatic > Marine > Oceanic | place: Arctic Ocean...
GCAGCAGAAAAAAAAGAAAAAAAACGAGCAACAAAAACAAAAACAACAAGAACCGCCGTTACCTTTAGTAAATGGCGATGACGACGACTACGACGATGACGACGACTACGACGATGATGACTACGATGAAGATTTTGATGCGAGTGAAAGCGAGGAAAAGCCAAGAAAAAAACGTAAGAAACGTGGTGGTCCCAAACAACGACAACAACAACAACAACAAAAGAAGAAAACAACAACTTCTTCTGAGATAATATCATCAAAACCTACTACTAGAAAGAAAGAAGTTAGTAAAAAAGTGGAAACGAAAGACGTTTACACAGATGGGTTAACAAACGCAACAAAAGTTGCAATCAGTTCCTGTGCGTGGTCTCCATCGTTCAAAGGCGGAATATTAGAATCAATATTAACTTTAGGTACGAAGAACGGCGAGTGCGTGTTCTTTCGCGTGGGAACGAAAATAATAACAACAGACGGAGGCGGTGAAGAGCCATTTTGTGAGTTTTTAGGTTTAACGAAAGCTTATTTTACGCCAGGTGTATGGGTTTCTGCCATCGATTGGATGCCATTGAAAGACCAAGTTAACGGTGATAGTACATGGACGTGCGTTACGGGGAGCTCGAGCGGTGAAGCGAAATTATTTCTTTGCAATCCGCGTCTTCTTTGTTCTCGCACACCAACCGCAAAAAAAGCCGAAGAGTGGGTCGTCCCATCATCAAACTTTTGTTTGAACAAAGTTCTGATTGAAAACGCGGACGAAATTCCTATTACTGCTATGACATGCTATCGCGATCAACGAGGATTATCTGGCGAGGAAAAGAGCAGTGACGTGAAAGTGGTAGTTCTCGGCAAGGCTTCTGGTGAAGTACTCTTGTTCCGCTCTGATGCCATTTCTTCAAGAATTCGTTTATTCAATGAATCCATTCATGGCTTAGCATTCCAATTATGTGACGTTGGCGTACGCGTTGCAGTTTGCACGGATTCGGGAAGAAGAGCGGATTTACGATTGCTTCCTAAACAGAGTGAAAAAGACTTTAACTATGCGGATGATTTGATTCAATTTGATTTTTCGAACGAATTGAATAAAGATTTATTCGTACAGAATGGCTCTATCGCGCAGCGAGCCTTGAGTGCTGGTGGAATTTGCGCGTCCCCAAACAATTTAATAATAGCGCGCTCGATCAACAAGTTCGATTACGGTAGTTTACCATCTTTTAGAAACATGCCTAAAATAAAAGGTATCCGAGGCGTTTTGACTTTGCAAGCTTCGGTCCCGAGCGATGGAAGCGCGATCACGAAAAATACGTTATCGCTCACGAATCAATACAGAGGACAGTCTTTATGGGATTGCGTAGAGCTTTGCTCGTATTCAAAAACGTATTGGAATGCCGTCGCTAAATGGTCCGTCGATGACATGAACAGTGGTGTGAGTATTTCTGAATTGACGAAAAGTAGATATAGTAAGACGTTATATTCTCTCGGTTCGGCGTACGCGGTTATTTCCGCTTTACTTAGAAAGAATTCGTCAACTCGTCAACCGCTACCTCGAAAGAAGAACATCATTATGAACGATATTGACGACGACATTAACGACGACGATAACGACGAATTGCGCATATTAGTCCACGTAAACGAACCCGAAATTGGCTGGCTACCTGAAACTGAAACGTTGCAACGAAGAAGAAGACGAGTGCTCGGAAATTTCGCCGCCGCCAATTTCGATTGTCAAGTCTGTGGTCCAATAATCTTTGCAAATGGTCTCAATGAATCGAGATCGATCAGAGCTGATATGAGATGTGAAACGTGTGGTCTTTTGATGCACGAATCTTGCAGTGCGAGTTTCTCGGTCATGGCTAAAATGGTGTAGACGAGAGATATAATACCTAATACCCAATACCATCAGTCAGTAGCCCATCAGTTTTTATAGTTTTTATATGTAGACAAGTAGTATATTTAGAAAATTAGAAACAAAGTACATAGTATTATTTCATCATTACTTCGTCATTATAATAGAATGAATCATACAAGTACAAATACTGCTACGAATACTACGACTACGACTACTGTGAATACTAAGAATACTAACGATGATGATGATTTCGATGTAGAAATTCGTAAATGCGAAGAGTTCTTTGAAAACACGCCCATTAATCTCTTTGAACATCACTGTGAGAATAGGAACAAATTGGAAACCTTTTTATCAGCACATCACGAGGGAACAATAGAAAACAACGAAGGAGGAGGAGGAGGAGGAGGAGGAGGAGGAGGAGGAGGACTGTTTGTTAAGAAAGTCTGCGTAATCACGTCGGGGGGGACATCTGCTCCGTTAGAGAAACCTCCAAAGCAAGTCAGATTTTTAGATAACTTCTCCTCAGGTGCTCGCGGTGCAGCGATGGCTGAATATTTATTATCACATCATTTAATCGAACGAGATGAAGACGAGGAAGAAGACGAAGACCGAAGAGAACGAGGCTATAAAGTCATCACTTTAAGGAGACGAGGATCGAAAGAACCGTTCGTTCGAAAAGGCGAAAACGTTTTGAGGAAGAAGAACGAGAACGAGACAAATGGAGGAAAAAAAATGGATTTCCTATCAATGTTCGATAGTACTAAACAAGGTTCATCGATCGAGCGAGAACTGAAACTTATTCAAGAAGAGCGCGCGAGAGCTTTTGAGAGAAACGCTTGGCTCGATCTCGAGTTCACGACCGTTTATGAATACCTCGAAATGCTTAGAATGATTTGCGAAATGGTCAATAGAAAAGAAGTAATGATCATTCACGCGGCGGCTGTTTCAGACTTTTACGTACCATGGAAAGATCTACCGTCGCATAAGATTCAATCGAACGCTTTGGAGACGAGCGGTAGTTTATTCGCAAACTTCTCGTCGACGCCAAAGATGTTGAAAATGTGCCGAGAAATTTGGTGCCCAAACGCGTTTTCGGTGTCTTTCAAACTCGAAACAGATGCATCTTTAATTAAACAGAAAACTATGCAGGCGATTAGGAAGTATAACATGCATTGTATAGTCGCTAATGAATTAGAGAAACGGTACGATGAAGTCACTTTGTTCCAACAGCATAATAATAAGAAGACGAAGAACGATGTTGTTGTTGAAGATGATGATGATATGTACGACGAAGACGACGACGACATCTCGTGCGAGAAAATCACGCGCAACAAACAAAGTGAAGACGATATAGAAGAACAGTTAGTTAAAGAATTGTGTAGACGTCATTCGTTGCACATCAATAGATAATATACCCATTTATTTTTGCCGTTTTTGCGTTTCTTTGAACAGTCAAAACTCTCAAAAACATCCGCGCGTGAAGAAACGTCTCCCTGCTTGTCTTTTCATGAATTTTCCGTGATGATGAGCTGTGCTGTTTCCCTCATCGAACTTCAAATTTATTGATTTTTTTAAGAGAGATGACCGAATCTACGATGATGGAGACCGATAATAGTACGAATACTACTACTACTACTACTAAAGAAGTTAATGATGATCAAATGATCAAGGACCAGAAATCACAGACACTGATTGCGAACGTACATCTGATTAAGAAATCGGTCGAAGTGAAAGGAGAACCTAGGTTCATCGCGAACGTGTTCAGACAAGTAAGTTTCTCGCTCTCGTTCACTTATTGATCTCAAAACACACAGGGAACAGATCTCACGCACTATAGTATGCTTTTAGTTCTCGTTCTTCTTACGTTGATGTATATATATATGATTAGTTATTAACTACTGACCATCACGTTCTCTCTTCTTCTCATATCTCAACATCATTCTGTCTATTATTAATAATAGACTCATTTGATTAGAACGAAGTTAACGAAGGAGGATATCTCAACATTCATTGATTCAGTTTTACCTTCAGAGGAAGGAGTTGGAGGAGGAAAAAATCCAAACGACGAATCGACGACTTTAGTAATTTTGAAGAAGTTTTTGAAAGTACCTATTACTACTACTACTACTACTACTACTACTGGGAAGATGTCACAGAAGAAGAACAAAGCAGAAGAAGAAGATAATAATAATAATAATACTGCGATTGCAACTAGTGATGAGAAATGTAATCTCCCCGAGTGCGAGATTTACTGCTTTTGCGTTACTTTGATGTATTTGATTGACCAGAAGGATAAATCTTCAATCGAGTTAGCGGAACGAGCGTTGGAAAGACTTGGTAGTTTTAATCGTCGAACACTCGACGCTTTTGCATCGAAAGTGTACTTTTACTATTCATTAGCGCACGAAAGGTTTGGAAATATCAGAGACGCGAGAGAAACTTTGTTGTCTTTACATAGACAAGCTACGTCGAGGTTAGACGCGATTGGACAAGAGACTACTTTGAATTTGTTGTTAAGAAATTACATTTCTTTGAAGCAATACGAACTCGCCGAGCAGCTGAGATCAAAGACAGTTTTACCAAGCTCGCGATCATCAGCGCAACAATGCAGATATTTGTATTATCTCGGGAGAATTCGAGCGATTCAATTAGAATACACAGAGGCGAAGGATTGTTTAACGCAAGCTTTGCGCAAAGCGCCGAACAACGCCGCTTGGAGTTTCAAACTTATTTTAACGAAGTGGATTTGTATCGTACGTCTGCTTCTAGGTGAAATCCCTGAGCGTAAATTTCTTTCCTCGCCGATTGAGATGCGCGTGATGCTTTTGCCGTACTTTGAGTTGACGAGCGCCGTGCGCGCCGGAGATTTGCACGAGTTCGCAAGCGTCGTTGAAAAACACAAGGAAACGTTTGAAAAAGACGACTTGTTCAATTTAATCACTCGATTACGACGCAACGTCATCAGAACCGGTTTAGCAAAAGTTAACGTCGCGTATTCGAAGATCTCCTTGAACGATATTGCGATAAAATTAGGTTTAAGCGAAAAGGACGCGATGAATAGCGATGCGAACGAAGGCGCGATTGAGTGCGTGGTCGCTAAAGCCATCAGAGACGGCGCCGTTGATGCACAAATCGATTTCGAAACCGGCATCATGACTTCAAACGAAACGAAGGATGCGTACGGTACGAGTCTTCCAGCGGAAGTCTTTCATCAAAGAGTCGCGTATTGCTTAGACGTTCATAACGAATGTCAAAGAGCGATGAGATACCCTCAACGAAGAGAAAAATTGAACGAAACGAAGGAGGAGAGAATGAAGAGAATCGAAGACGAGAATTCCTTGCGCGAGTTCATGGAAGAAGAAGATGATTACTTTTGATGATGATGAAAGTAAAGAAAAGAGATGTGATGGTGATGGGAGAAGAGAGCGTGTGTGATTTTTAGAGAGAGTGGTATGATTTAATTAATGAACGCTACTATAATAATATACTACTTTATTTAAGTGATTAACCTTAAATAAAATCATCATTTTCGTCCCTTTTTACCTTTCTTCTTCCCACTCTTCGCCGAACTCTTATCATCTTTCCCACCACTAGTCTTATTCTTATTAGAAGCGTTCTTCCCCGTCCCAGGCAAACCGCCTTGTTTCGCCAACTCTAATAAATACGCGTCGAAGATATCTTCGGGTGATCTTAAAATGTTCATGGTCGACCCATCGGACCTCCCCCAATGCATAGGTACTAATCTCGCGCACTCGATCAATATCGATCTACGCGTTGGAAATTCCGCATTAATCGGTTCCCCATTAATTGGATCTTTATACTCCACCCTAATCCTCCCTCGTTGCCAAAAATCTCTCGAATAACATTTATCTTCCAGTTCACATTTTAAGTTCATTCCTTTCTCTATCGCTTCTTTAATTTCGAACGGCATCGGTCGTTCGCAACATAATTCGCGTGGTAATTTCCTTCCTTCTTTGATCGTTTTATCTTTGTCAATATACGGTGCATATATACACATTCGTTCATCATGTTTCCATTCGAACTTGTTCCGATTCGTATTATTATTATTAGTACGATCGTTCGTGTTTTCGTTGAAGTCAACGTCGTCGTCGAGTATTTCTGTTATCTTTGCCGATTGTTTCACTGTTGATTTATTAGTAGCGGTAGATGATTTTGATCTCGATGCTCCACCGAGTGGATCGAAATGTGCGGCCATTTCTTCTTCTTATTATTTATTATGTGCTATTGCGCGCGTTTAGTTTACTGAATACGTTCTCGTTTTTTATTGTTTTTTATTTTTCTGTTTCTGTGTTAAACCAGCAGCGTGCTTGGGCCTGCTGCTGCTGCTGCACGATGTGTGTTGACTGACAGAGATTGCTTTTTGATGATGATGGTGGTGGCAATTTTTTGTGTTTTGGTGTTTTGCACACATCAACGACATCTGCACCACAGCATTCCAAACGACGTTATAAATTAGATATACCATCACGCACTTTATAATAATGGGTTTACGCTCACCGTTTCGCACAAGAAATATAAATAAATCATCATCGTACGAAAAAATGAAAGAACCTCTTATTCAAGATGACTCAGGAGAAGAAGAAGAAGAAGAAATTGTCACGAAATCACGGGAAGAATCAGAGAAGACACCATCAAAGGGGAAACATAATTTTGTGCCACAAAGAGATAACATGAACGAGAAGACGCCATCACCGATAACAGATGATGATGATGATGATAATAATGGAAGTTCAATGACGAGGAAAGTATTAGGAGAAATGACGAACGATGTTTCAATGACCCCTCTGTCAGCGAAATTGAAAAACTTAAAGTACGTTTATTTTGTTTTACTCTCAATCTCGACTAACTTCTCTATTGTATTTACCCCTCCACAACAGATTTAGCTCTCCGACCGATTCGAACATGTCTCCCGCCACGAAGTTCGTGAATAGGAAAGCGCACCATAACACGGCGAAGAATAATAATAGTAGCAATAATCAAGCAGGGTCGATTTTTGCAGGTAGAGTAATGTTAGGATTGGGAAGAGGGAAGTTAATGGGCGCGCGCAACAACTCGCGATTTGCGGCACCAAAAACATCATCTTCAATTACGAACGAAAACCAATAATAATAACTAATTTATTTGAACTGAATGTTAATGTCCTTTTACATAATTAATTGATATATGCACATATTTATATACACATACATACATAAATTTTATGTATCTCCATCCGCGAGCTCGACTAGTTCTAAAAAGTGCGGAGATACTCGAAGAAGAGGAGCGTCTAATAATTGAAACGTAAATTTCATCGGACGCTTGTTCTCTTCATGATTCAACGCTTTCAATCGTCCACAATATGTGTACGTATCTCCCTCCATTCTGCAAAACAAATGTACTGGCCAATTTGGGAAACTAATCTTTTTATTTCTTGAATTTCCATCTTCTTCTTCTTCTTCTAAAGCTTTGTCTTTCATCTCGTCGCAAGAATATAAATCTTTCTTTTGAACGTCGTACGTGCTCAAAATCGTTCTAATCGCAGAACTCTCCTCATCCTGTCTCGGCTGTGCAAACCAAGTAATACATCCTCCACATTGCGTGAACACATTATCGTACGAATTTCCATATTTATCACCAACGTTGACGTATAAAACGACGCAATTCTTCCACTCTTGTATGCCGGACATTTTTGAAAACTTTGGATTTGAAATCGGAGCGAGTTCTCTCACGACTGCTGCTTTTAGAGCACCATCCGTGGTTTCAATCTTATGTCCAAGAAATTCTGCGTACACGTGTTTCAATTGCGCGTTTAAGGCTTTTAGAGATTGCTCAGATACTGGCTGAGTCGACTCTTTTCTTTTCGTCGTCGTTGGTTTCTTCTTCGTTTTCGTCATATCGTTAACTTCATCATCAAAAGTACGAAGAAGTTTTCTTTTCTTACTTTGCTGCATTCGCAGATCTCCGAGATCGTCGTTCAACTCAAACGTCGTATATATCGGTGACGGTAATTTCCTGATTCTACCCGATCTCCTTAAATCGTCTTCATTGATATCGATCTTTTTTTTTATCTTCTTCTTTTGGAAAACTTTACTAATCTTCTTCGTTTCTAAATCATCGTTCGATATCTTCGTTTGTTCATAGAAAGGGTTGTTCCTTAAGAGTTTCTCTAAAATTATCCTGTTCCTTTTCACTCGCTCATCTCTCTTGATCTCGTACGCGGTTAGATGATTGTTATTATTATTATTATTATTATTATTATTATTATTATTAGACATTATTATTGTTATATATATTATTATTATTATTATTATTATTAGACATTATTATTGTTATATATATTATATATAGACATTATATATGCCGAGCTCTTGCTGATGCTCTTGCTTGCTGCTCTTGATGCTGATGGATCTTGGATGAGCTTTTAGATTTGCTCCATCGAAATCAGGATCAGCAGCAGTTCCTTTTGCTGCTGCAGTGCTGGTGTGCTGCTGTTGCTTGCTGTTGCTTTTCTGTTGCTGTTGCTGTCAACGTCATTTAAAAGGTGTCAGAGCATATTATGAGCAGATGATGAAGATGATGATGATGACTAACAACAACAACAACAACAACAAAAACAACAACAACAGTTGTTCTTATTGCCATCATCATCATCATCATCATCGCAGTCCTGTGCTTCGAACAAAAGCAAGAATAAGAATAAGAATAAGAATATCATCACAGTCACAGTCACAGTCACAGTCACAATCACATCAGTCAGAAAAATCACAGCCAAATTCCTTCAACGCCGTTGGAAATTTCAGGGAGAACTTATCGATAGGTTTATTGGTTGGAATCGTTCTCAAAGAAGACCAACAACAGATCGATAACGATCGAACGAAATTTGTGTATGGGAAGATATCAGATTTCTTAACGAATTCAAAGAGACATCCGAGAGGGATTAAAGTCAGATTAGAGTCAGGAGAAATAGGACGTGTTCAAGAGATTGGTGGTCAGACGATGAATGATGTAGATGTCCTTGTTGAAGAAGAAAATGGAGAGGAAGAAAATATAGAGGAAGAGAATGTAGTAGAAAGTTTGTCATGGTCATCATCGAACATAGTATACGTGCGCGGGTTACCGAAAGACTTTCAAGAAGAAGAAGACGGCGTTGGAATATTGAAAAAACGTCTGTTAGAATTAATATCGGTAAGTGAAGATGAGGACAACTCTAATAATAAAATAAAAGACTTGACAGATAGCATAATTTCAGTGACGATACCGAATCGTTCTGGCTCTTTCAAAAAGCGAGCGATTCAAGGTTTTGGTTTCATCGAATGTAAAGACGCTGGAGTAGCTAGCGAAGTCATTCGTATTTTGGATGGGAAAAATTTTCAACTTTTGAACGATGGCGTCGTCAATGATGAAAATACTTTTACGTTATCAGCTTCGTTTTCTGTGAGTAAGAACAAGAACAGGAACGGTAGCGCTGATGCTAATAATGAAAACGACGACGACGGAAACGATGAAAACGAAAACGCGACTAACAAGAAAACAAATAACAAAAAGAAGAAGAAAACTTCTGCTGCTACTACTCATAATAACAATAACAATAATATTGATGAAGAAGAACAAAAGCGCCAACGGCAAATCCTTGAAGCACGCAAAGCCATGGAAGCTGACGCTTTGAAAACATTAGATAGACAAAAGCGTGAGAGGGATAGGATAGAAAAAGAATTAGAAACGAAAAGACAACTCGAAGAGTCTGCTCGATTGGCCAAAGAGAAACGAACGATTGAGTTATTGACGAAAAGGAAAGAAGCGCAAGAGAGAAATCGTTTGAAAATGCAACTTGAACAAGAGCGTTTGGATAGAATTGATTTAGAGGCTAGGAAATTGGGCGACATAAAAATCGATTATGATAGTTGGTCTGTAGAAATTCAAGAAATCAAAGCTAAGATTAGTGCGTTGAAATGATATACCGTATGCATGTATGCAGTCCCCAGCACAGATATGAAAAATACAAAAACTGTCTTCGCGATCAGAAAACTTCATACATACACACACATAGTGGTACTAAAGAATAATCATGATGCACTCTATCGTACAATCATCATCGACAGCGATCATCGCTTCATCATCATCTAAGCAACGACGACAACATCAAAGACGATCGTCCTTACGCAGTACTTTTAATTGTACTATGATGACTGCTGAACGACACCATCACGAATTCAAATTATTATTCATCAGCGCTTCGAAAAATCGAGCATCGCGAGTGCAAGAACGACGACGAACAAAAAACGATATCAACAAGTTCGTTGTATCAGCGAAAGCGGCGAAGAGTGATTCAGCCGATGATGTAAAAGACAAATTGAAAGATATCTCTGAAAAACTATCAGAGAAATGGGCCGATACTGACGAGAAACCAGCCGCGGTTGCTTTGGCAGTATTCGCATTGGTCGGCTTAGTCGCACTCGACGGAGTCGTCCATAACATCGAAGGCCTTCCTTTGATTCCAGATTTGTTCGAACTCATCGGCATCGTGTTCTCGGGGTTTTTCGTTTACCAAAACTTGTTGTTCAAACCGGATAGACAAGCGTTTAAGGACTCTTTATCGAAGACGTTCGAGGACATTTTATAATTTTATTTAATTGGATGATGAGTGAAGAAGAAGAAGAAGAAGAAGAGAGTGAGCTGTCGTCCGTTAAATATTACAAGCACTTGAAAACGAATGTACAAATCACACGCAACGAGTACGCGCACGCGTAGTCAAAAAGAAGAAGAGCAAAACATATGAATGAATAAAAAAAATATATATGCGACAGTAAACAAAAACAAAAAAATACGCAGGTTTAGTAATAATATAATAATAATAATAATAAGTGCGGTTTTAATAATCAATCATGAATCTTTCTGTAAATCAATTTTATATGACACAACATTTATTTTTCTCTCTATATATAATGCGCTAAAATCAAAATATTATTATTTATTTACTTCATACGACCATATGCTCTGGCCTTTTCATCCGAAGTTTGGAATCTACCGTGGCCCATCTTGGACGAGGTATCGATAAACTTGAGAGTAATCTTCTCCGTGGCCATTCTGTTCGTTTGCTTGAACAACGATTGTCTCAACGTGATGAGGCGCTTGCGCGGACCCATGACCGCACCCTTGATCATGATGTAATCGTTCTTCACGATACCATAGTGACCAAAGCCGCCCATTGGGGTAATACCCTTTTCGGAGACATCGTGGTCAGTGCTCGCGGTGTGCGAAGCTTCGTCCATCTTGCCAATCTTGTAAATCTTCTTGTTGATTTCCGTTCTGTGGTGATATCCGTGTTGACCTGGACGCGCAACCGTAGACGCAACTCTGGCCGGGTGCCAAGAACCAATACAGGCAACCTTACGTAAACCTCTGTGAGTCTTACGCGGCAAACGAGTAACACCCCAACGAGTGACGACGCCTTCGAAACCCTTACCCTTTGTGACGGCGATCGTATCAATCATTTCGTCTTGCTGAAAGACGGCATCAACTGGGACAGCCTTTTCAAAGAACTTGAAGCCAAAATCAACCTTGTCCGCGACGGAACCACCGTTGATTTGGATTTCCATCATGTGCGCCTTCTTTTGCTTCAAGTTTTTCACTTTTCTAACTTGCGTGTGCGCGATCACTCTCACGACGTCGCACGACTTCTTCAATGCTTCAATGTCTTGTTCAATGGAACCGTTTGAGTACTTCTTCGCGTACTTCGTGAATGCCTTCTTTTTCGATTTAAACCAATTCTTGTAGAATCTACGCTTGATTTCATCGGACAAGTGTTCGGCCCAAACCGTCTTCACACCTCTCAAGCCTTGCGGCGTTCGTCTGTATCCGACTAAGCCGACGACAATCATTTGCGGGCATTCAATAATCGTGACAGCTTCGCAAGTTTCCTTCTTGTGCAACTTCGATCCTGGCTTGTCGACATCTCTGACAATGTGCGTCATACCGGCTTTGAAGCCCATGAAGGCGGTCAAGTGTGGCGGCTTCGACGCGTCATCCTTCGGGAAGGACTTTACCTTTCCTCTAGATCTTTGAGATCTTTTCTTTGGTAAAAAACCCAAGTGACCAAGACGGGGATCTGTGTATTTATGTATAATAGCGTGCGTGTAAGAGAGAAAGTATACGTGGTTAGTTTAGAAGAAGAAGAAGAAGTAAATGTTACGCTTTGTCGCAAAAAAACGAACACAAAACTGAATTGAAAAGCCCTTCCTCCTCTCTCTCTCTTTCATCACCATCATCCATCGTCTCAGTTTATGACTAAAAAAAACATCGTAGCACGCATAAGCAAACAAATATATCCAATTCAAACGTAAAATACACTCTCAAAATACATTGAAAAGTGTTTCATTCACGCATTTATTGATATTCGAGGAGATTTATCACTTCGCGACGCATATTTTCATTCGGTCTCTCTCCGTTTTCTATTTGCGCGCGCAAACGTGTTCATTAAAGCCCTTCTTTTTTTTGCGCATCGCAGCCGTTCTTACAAAACACTTAACGAGCGCGCGCGAAGTACAAAAGAACCGATTAAAGAACTATTCGTATCGAAGGAGTACTATTTTTACTTACGTTCGAACTTTCGATGACTCATAATTAATTGATTACGATATTAATACGATTTTTTTTGTTATGAAGAACTGGAGAAGGCACTAAAAATCAATATCAGCATTTATTATAGCAGCTAGCTCCTAAGCAGCAGGGCACAAAAACGGGAGGAAGAGCATCACATGCGTCAAAATCACATCAGTGCCTCCGTGAGCGATACGAACGAAGTAATAAAAATAATACTAGAATGGAGGATTTCGAGCAATCATCATCATCATCATCGTCATCGTCAGACTTTGATGATGGTAGCAACGAGAACGAGAACAGAAAGAGAACCAGTGTAAGGAATGGATTTAAGAAGAAGAAGAAGAACGAGGAGAAGAACAGGAACGGTTTGAAGACTTCGTCGATTTTGAACAAAACTGGAATGTCGTTCGATACCTCGAGATTCTTAGACGTCGAACGAGAGCGAGAAATTCGCGAACGCGGTTCAACTGAAGCCATTCAAGCGTGCTTGAAATTCCTTGAAGAGAATTTCCAACACAAACAATTAACTGTTGAAGAGAACTTGGATGTCATATGCTCAGTGGCCTTGGAGAACTTTTCAGAGCACATACTATGCTTAATAGATATGCAAATAGATGAAGCGACTGTTCAAGATTGTCAGAAGATGATCAAGAAGTTTAAGGAAAAATCGAAATCGTTCAAGGCGTTATCATCACAGCAAGCCCTGCTTGATTTGGTCAGAAGTAATCTTCAAGAACTGAGCAAGACTTTACTTAGCGGTTGGCGAGGGCAAAAACTAGACACGACGACGACTGATATCAATAATAATAACAATAAGAACGATATAGAAACGATTTTAGATTATTTAATAGAGACGACATGTCACGAGTGCATAGAAAATCTTTGCGCAAAATTAGACGAAGAAACGAATATTGACTGCGTCGTGTTTCCAAGACTAGTTCGATTCGCGAGGACTTCGGCGTTGAAATTGGGCAGAGAGACTAATCCGTCCTCGCACGTATTGAATTTATTTTCAAAAAAAGTAACGCAAGCCTTGAAGCGAGGCTTGGCAACGAGTGAAATAAGTGATGTGATTGAAAATGAACTTCCAGCCGTTTTGAGGGCGTATAATTTACGTTTTCTGAGAGACTTGAAAAAAAACGTGCACCAAAAACGATTTGATAATGGAGGAGATTACAATAATAAAGGTACTAGAACAAATAACGATACAGCGAGAGTTGAGCAACGAATAGGATCACTTTCGCTTCAAGATTTTGCTTTACCTTCGCAATCACCGGAGAGTAAAAAAACGCGGAACAAAAACGGCGCTGCGGCGGAGACGCGAGGCGTTGGTTTCTTTTTCGGTTTTGGCGGGACATCGTCATCATCAGCGAATAATAATAATAATAATAATAACAACATTAAAAACGAAAAACAACGCAAAGAAGAAAAACTATTTATGCGGAAGAAAGCATTTGAATGCGTAAGAACTCAAAAATCAGCGATTGATGCACAAGACGCCTTACTGATCTCTTGGATTCGTTCTGCGTTGGAAGTCGATGATGATTTCGGTGACGATGACGACGACGATGACGACGATGATGATGAAAATAATAATATCGACGCAAAAAAGAGCTCTTCGTCATCAATGCCGTCTTCTATAGCATACAGAAGCGGTTTAGTGCTCACCGGTTCGCAAGTCGTTAAAGACTGGCAACGCGAAGATGGATTTACGCTGAAACGAAGATGTAGACACTCGAAACCGGATTTTTTATCTAAAGATGGCGACCCAGTGGACGAAGATGATGATACGGACATTTGGGCTACGGAAGTGTTAGCAACTGGTCCGTTTCAAGCGCATTTTACGAGAGCTTTGTCGAGTCTAGAAAGCGCGTTAAGAAGGGCAAAGACTTGTAAGACAGAGGAATCTTCTGTGGCTTCGGCGGCGAGAGTGATTTTAGCCGCCTCGAGAACGGCTCGCGGGGGCGATGAGTTGGAGCTTTGTACTAATTTATTTGGTGATCCTCCCTATTTCGCCATTCTTGCTTTAAATTCGCGCGATTATGAAAGTAAATTAAATCTCGGAGGCCCGGCGGTGGAGATATTCGTCGAAGAACATCGAGTCGTCGTGAAATGCCGCTCGTTGTACGAAATCACGAGACATCCTATTGATGATTTTGATTTTGATAATAATAATCAAAATAACGATAACGCTTTTCCGCAGCCGTGGGCTATAATTGCCACGGTCTATTCAACTACTTTAAAGATCAATCAAAAAGATGGCTGCTTAAAAGTCACGAAAACGAGTTGCGGTTTAAGTAAAGAGTTGAATCAAAAACGTCTGTTTCGCTGGTGGCACTTAAGAAACAACAAAGACTTTGAAGGTACGGACGGCGCGAGGAATGATGGTTTAGTAATCGATAATGACAATGATGTTAATAATGATTGCGTTGATGATGATGATAGTAATATGAGTAGTAGTAGAAATAGTAATAAGACTGGTAGCAGTTTTTTTAGTTGGTTGTTTTAATTTCAATGTTTACGCTGTAACGATATTATTGCCCTTTTTTAGACCACGTGATGTTTTTGTTTGTACGTTGACTGGTTGACTTTTCGTTGCAAGCGCCTTCCGCAGTGTATTTTTCATTATTTTTTGGTCTCCTTTGACTAAACCCTAAACCCTTTAAAAAAGAAGAAGGCACGCGAGGTCTTTTTGAAAAAAAAGGATTGATAAGAATTCCCGTAGTTTTCCTCGTCGTCGCCGCACAAACTATAAAGCATAACTCTAAATAAATTTCTTTACGTAATAAATAAACGAGTGATCGAGCTGGATCGCTCTGTTCGCGCAGTATTTCTAAACATATTTCTATACATAATCATTCTCGATCCAATAACTCTTATTAAAATATATATCCGAAGAAAGGATTTTAAGGGAATA
>Ga0209830_10002348_pt1 | contig 15349 bp, 9 predicted proteins | sample ArcticOcean_MG_C_12_FD_187439 | JGI IMG/M metagenome (GOLD analysis project Ga0209830, IMG submission 187439) | Marine microbial communities from western Arctic Ocean - ArcticOcean_MG_CB8_130 (SPAdes) (version 2) | ecosystem: Environmental > Aquatic > Marine > Oceanic | place: Arctic Ocean...
AAGTACTCGAACGATGAAGGGAAGATCTATTTCTGGTCCGAAACCTTTAAACGATCGCAATGGGAAGATCCGAGAGATGCTTTGAAAGTACACGAAGCGCGAGAGGATATTTTCGGAAACGCGAAGGAACAAGAAGAGTCAGAACGGTTACAACGACAACGACAACAACAACAAACGGAAGAACAACGAAAGTTTAAGGAAGACGAAGAACGTCGTAGGATTACGAGGATCGCATACGAAGAAGAACAACAAAGGAGATCTGAACGGGACCTTGTGTCGAGAGAGTTGGACGCGCACGACGGCGAGAGGATCGTGCGCGAGGAAAGAGAGAGACGAGAACGCGAGGAGCGAAAGAAATTAGAAGAGAAAAAACAAGAGATGAACGTTGAACGAATGAGACAAGAGAAGACTGAAGCGAAAGAACGCGCGGAAGCTATGGAAAAAGAACGCTTGCAAAGAATGGAGTATGTAAAGAAAGAAAAGGAACGGAAAGAAGAGTTGAGGAAAGATACGGAACGAAAAGAAAAAGAACGCATCGAAAACGAACGAAAGAAAAAAGGAGACGATGAAAGACAACGATTGATGCGAGCAGCGAAATTAGTTGAAGAAGAGACGAAGAAAGAGGAAGATTTAAAGAGAACAAAGACGACGAATGAGGACAGCGATACTCCGAAACCATTTTCGTATTCTGCAACGACGACGACGACGACGTCGAAAAACGTGGAAGAAGACGATGATAGTACTAACAAAAAGAAAATGAAAGTTGCGCGCGATGATAATAGTAATAATAATAATAGTAAAACGAAAAGAGACGAACACGAAGCACCGAATCCGTTACCGGACCCAGAACATCACGACGATGTGAATTCAGATCATGCGTTGAACATAGACGATCATGAAGGGGCGCCAAAACGACACGCACCGTTTGTTGACGGCGTCGTCGCGCAGTTTTTCATTTTCTTAGTGACGACGTTAACGATTTGGATAAAGACAATGTTTAGAAAATTCAAAGAATGGCAATTGGCGAAAGAGCTAGAAAAGGAAAGCGATGAAAACGAAAATGATATCTTTCATTACGGCGTAGAAGAGCCTTATGGGGGTGGGAGTGGGAGTCCTTACGGGAGTCCTACAAGAAACAGAAACGGGAGCAGAACGTCGTTGCTGAGTATGACTTCGCCAGTCGCTTCGGTCGCGAACGATTTGGAAGATCAAAGGGTAAAATACGGCGGAAGCGCGAAGAAAAACAGCTATTATTTCTCGCGTAGATTGTCGCAATCGAGAATTATGATGATTGATGTTAGCAACGCGTATGGTATATTTCGGAAGTCTCGAATTATTGGAATGTATTTCGAAAGGTTGATGAAATCGACCGAGATTTTCTTCCTTGCGAGACTTTTTATTTCGTTTTATTACTTCAACGCTGCGGCTGAAAAGTACGCGTATTACGTATGGAGGTTTAAATATTACGAATTTCACAAAGAACATGGGTTTCCGAGAGGTCAAGTCGATTTACCAATTGGCGTACCGTACGGTGCTTTACTCGTCGTCGTCATAACAACGTTAATGGTACACGACATCAAGCCTTCAATGTGTTGCGTCTATTTGCTCTTCTGGGACGCTAGGGAATCTTTGTACTTATTTCAAGAAGTATTCCTCGGTCCAAAGTTAGTATTCAACGAACTGGCGATGAAAAGACTTAGCGTATTAGGTTCGACGTTATTGTTACTAGTGAACACGATACAGTCGAGACGAAGTTTAGCCGCCGCCGCCGCCGTGGATGGTCGCGACGGTTTATTATTTAGCAAATTTGGAAACCCGCGAACGCAAAGAGAAAGTTTTTCGAGTAAATTGAAATCGATCACTTTAGCGTTGGCGAGATTAGCCTTAGCATCGGCGTTCCTTTACGTTGGTTGGGAACAAGTTTCTCGCATCGCGAAGAAAGACTACGCGTATTATCAAGAAATGTACGCTAATGGTAATGGCAGTGCTACCAAAAAGACAGCCGTAGGTCAAGACGCCTTGAAGGCGACTGATTATCAAAAAGACGGACACGACAGTAATTGGCTCTTGATCCAATTCATATTAGCCATGCCTTTGTTTCTCGGCTTGCGCACGAAATTTGTTTGTAGATTAATGGCATTAAGTCTCTTCTTAGAAGCTTGTTTGAGTTGGGATTTCTGGAACGCGAAGACGTTCATGCCAGAACACGCTCGAACGCATTTCGTGGTCAATCTATCGTGCGCCGGCGGCATGCTTCTGTTACAAATGTTCGGCGCAGGAGCGTACTCTTTCGATTCTTGGTTATTACCGAAGAAAATTGTATAAAACATAAAGAAACACACTATACTACACACACAAACTACGCGCATACATATTAATACAAACATCTATTTACTTCTCCTCGTTACTATCGCTACTCTTCCGAATCTTATCAAGCGCGTACGTTCCGAGAACGTACGCCGCGAACAAACACGACGGCCCTAAAACAAAACCCCCGGGTGCGAAAACCCAACCATACCAAGCTTCCGACACTTCATAAACTTTGTCGTTCACTGCTCTCGCGACGTTCTCGATCTCCCAATTGGCTGAAGCGAACGTTCGCGCGATCGATTTTCGTCCGTCCTTTGCAACTTTGCTCCTACAGATCCCTGGTCCTAATTTCTTAACGTCAACGACGCTCGAACTGCTCATCGCGCGGCAACATGGCAGAGAGCGGGATGAAGAAACGGAAGAAAACATCACTTCGTGAATGAACGAAATCGATTTATCGTTCTCCGATCGATCCAAGGCTGTGATGACGATGAGAACATATCCTATTCCAACTGTTGTTGTTGATCCCTCCCAAGCGTAAATTGATTGGAATTAATGAACTGCTCGACCTTGGTTTGCACGAAGAACTTACGCTCGGGTTGAATCAATAAATGCGTTCGATCGAGGGAAGATATGATGAACCTCTGTTCGACTGGGAGTTGTTCGTTCACGTGTTCTATGTACGTCTTTATTGGTTCGTCGCAGGTTATTAAGGAACCGTGTATTGCGTTTGGCATCCTTTTTGTTTGACGCATTTGATATGCAGAAGATTTGGATTTTCGCGTACGAGCGAGATTTCCCGCTTTCGCTTTCTCGATGCCTCTGTACGTTTTCTCCACTCTGTATATTTGTACTCGTACTCGTTTCATTAATTTAAAAGTGGTCGGTGTATGTATATATTGTGCTATGTTATCCTTTTTGCTTTAACGTCGACGACGACGGCGTCGACGAAATCTAGTCTATCGTCGTCGATGGCCGAGACGTCTGGGGCGAGCGCCGTGATATATCGATCGAAATATAAGATTTGTTTCAATAGGGCACCGAACGCGCGTGGAAATTTCACGCCGTTTTCTTCACCCGCTTGAATGATCTTCAAAGCGACGTTTTGTGCTTCGATTTGGTCCACTGAAACAGCAGCGGTTTGCGAGCGTTCGTCCACGACTACGGTTGGCTCGATTTGATCCAAGGCTTTGTATACTTCTCTTAAATCGTTCGCGAATTTTCGAGCGTCGACGTTTTTTTCAGCAGCGCCCATTGTTATTAATGAAATCGCCATCTTATCAAAGTCACGCGTTGCCGTTGCGGCGAAAAAAGCGCGGACAGATTCGTACGTTTCGACCGATAAAGTACCGACGATGCCGAAATCTATGAAACCGACGCGTCCGTCGCTAAGAGCTAATAAATTTCCAGCGTGTACATCTGCATGGAACGTCTCGCAAGCTAACACGGAGCTAAACCATACATTCAAGGCGTTGATCAAGACGTCTTCGGCGGTCATTTTTGAATTCGTTATTGGATTAATCGCAGGGACTGCTCCTTTTTTTAATTCGTTCTCAACCGCTTTCAAGTTCGTCAAAGGCGAACCGTATAATCGTTCCATGACTAACACGCGCTTAGAGCTTAAATCGCTATACACGTACGGACAAGTCGCAATCGAATCTAACTGTGAATTTTCCAAAAACTTTGTAAACACTCGCATGTTCTCAGCCTCTTTCCTGAAATCGGTCTCCTCTAACATCGATTGTCTTAAATCTGAAACGATATCGACCAAAGACGCTCTGTTCAATTCTGGATTCAAGAACGTCAAAACTTTCGAAGCGACTAACGCGAAGCTCAAATCTGCTTTCAAAACATCCTCCACGCCAGGTTTCAGAACTTTGACGACGACCCTTTTCATTGACGATTTCAAAACAGCCGCGTGTACTTGCGCCACGCTCGCCGTCGCCAACGGCTGAGGATCAATACTATAAAACTCCTTATCAATATCCAACCCATCCTCTCGCATGATCCTCTTAATCTCCTCAAAATCAATCGCTGGCGCTTCATCTAAACACTTTTGAAACTCATCCACGAACTCTTTCGGAAACGCCGAAGGAGCGCTCGCGATGAACTGTCCAAACTTTATATACGTCGCCCCTAACGCCTCGAATATCTTCCTCATCTGACGCGGACCGTTATTGATTTGTTCCATTTCTTCTCTTTTCTGTATCGTCTCTATTGATAACGTAAATATCGCTCGCATTGCCTGTAACGTTCTTTGTATTCCGGCTTCGCCTGACCCGAGCGCAATCTCTCGAATTTCCCCTAGAAGTTTCGTCAGCTCTTCCGCTCTTTTCACGATAGCCTCTCTAGGATCATCATCATTAAAAGCGGATGAAGAAGAAGACGATGAAGAAGAAGAAGAAGAATCGATCGCCATCCTCCTTTCATCATTGGAATTATTACTCTCACTCGCATTAGCGGCATTAGCAGACGCTGGTAAGGCCTCGAGTGACGTCTTCCTCGTCGACGCCGCGTAGGCCACAAAACTCCTCCTGCTCGAGATTGAAGAAGTCTTCCTTAAATCACGCGCTCGCGTGCGATGGCGGAAAGAGATCGAGGAAGAAGAAGAAGACGAAGAAGAAGAAGACGCGGTGTTCGCACTACTGAAACTCATTAAATAGTTTCCGATGCTCTTCTTCTGTGTACTATAGAAAAAACGAGAAACCGAACGTGTGGAAAAAAAGAGAGAATTCTTTTCCAAAGAGGAATTGTTTAGGGTTTCATTGTTTAGGGTGTTGTAAAGTGAAAAAAAGAAGCGAGAGAAATTAGAAACGTTTAAAGAGAAGAAGAAGAAGAAGAAGAAGAAGAAGAAGAAAGCGCGTAAATAAATAAACGAATCGAAAATGGCCTGGACGAACTTCGTGATCACGGCGGCGGCCATAGCCGCAGTAGCGAGTCTGATGCGATCGGATATCCGACAAACGACCTCGATGTTAAGGAAAAACGTCTCGCAAGTGAGGAAGATGATCGAAGACGTCTCGGGCGGCCAGAAAGTCTCCGACGTCATTAAGAAGGCCGAGGAAGATTTTATGCAGAGCAAAGGGAAGAAATAGAGAGCCGCGGACCAGGGCGGAACAGTTTACGTAGAGTACGCAGTGAAGAGACAGAGAGAGAGAGAAGTTTTTGGATGCGAAGGGGGCAACAGCCAGGGGCGTTGGAGGAAAACCTTTTTGGTACGAATAAGCGAATGACGAATAACGAGTACGAAAATAACGCGAACTATCGAGCGCGAGAAGATGCGATTGAAACGAGTCACATGAAAGCGACTGCGAGTTACCCGGATATGCCTAGAGTGTCTTCGTTCGATCGATCGACTGCGGCGTATTTAAAAATTGACGGGAAGAACGCGGTGAAGATACCGCGAGCGTTTAAGGTGATATTTAGTATATGGTTCGTGTTTTCGATCGTGGTTTTAATGTCAATAGTGGATGATTTGGAAGATGAACAGTCGAGGTTGGTTTCAGTGTATTTCAGTGCGCCGAGTTTGATCGCGATTGCGATGTGGTTATGGGGCTTGAACGTATATTTATGGCACGAGAAAATGAAATTACAGCCGTCGCCTCTGGTTGTTTTTAGTGAGAAGCATACGAAATCGTTCGCGAATGAAGATGCGATTCCTCACGCGTTGGATTCAGAGGCTGTTTTCGGTATTGCTGCTATTTTTTCCGTTGCAACTACAACTGGTGCGGCATGTTTCAGTAAAGCTTTGAAAGACGAGAACGAATTCGCGGCTTCGTTCTATATCTTTTTCTTTTACATCTTAGCGCCGGCTATTATATTTTTTGCGCCAACGAAGAATGGTTTTCTTTTTGGCATGGCAAGAAAAGCTTTAATAACGACCATATCGAGAATTTGCGCGCCAAATGCGCAAGCGATATCGTTTACAGATTTCTTCGCCGCGGATGTTTTATGTTCGTTTGCAAAATCTTTATCTGACGTCGAACGCGTATTTTGTAGCGCATTTCAAGGGCATATTTTATCTCACGCGGCAGAAGGCGCGTGCGGCGATCAAAGTTGGCGAATTCCATTTGTTCTTTGCATTCCGAGCGCGATTCGACTAATTCAATGCATAAGACAAAGACGAGATACTAATGACGAACTTTGTTTCTGGAACGCTGTGAAATATTTTTCCGCGTTTCCAGTCATTTGGTGTTCGGCTTTGAAATATCACGTCGATGAAGATGATTGGGAACGGTATTATCGACCAATGTGGTTCGCATTCGCCGTAATTAATAGTAGTTTTAGCTATTATTGGGATTTAACGCACGATTGGGACTTGCCGATGGTTAAAAATGTAGTCTCGCAATGCGCCGTTGGGAGGAGAGAAGTAGTGGTAGCGTCGTCGCCGTCGAACAAAGAGTACGACGTTGACGGTGATGATTTTAGCAATAATAATAATAATAATAATAATAACAATAATAGTAAAATCGAAAATAGTAGCAGTAGTAGTAGCAGTAGCAGCAGCTTAACACCGTACGGTTTGCGTAACAATAGGTTATACAAAGCTCCGGCGGTATACTATTTCGCTTGCGCGACAAACTTAATGCTTCGCGTTTCGTGGACTTATAAGTTAGCCGCTCACTTGCGGAAAAACTCACGAACGGTCTTTTTCGTGTCCGCGTTGGAGATTGTGAGAAGGTTCCAATGGAGCATCTTTCGCATCGAAAAAGCGTATTTGAAAGCTAAAAGAGCGAGTAGTTTTGAGTCATTATTGTCAAACAAAGTTTAATGAGGATTTGCGATTTCACCTAAAATTAATAATTATCGAGACACAAATTTCACGCGCCGAGCGAGGTAAGGCATAAATAGAGAGACAGAAACTTTAAGTAAGCTCTCCACGAATAAAACCTTCGTTCATTGATGTACATAATCATTCATAAACATTCATATCATAAGCTTCTTTTTTTTATACAAATTATTATTTCGCGTGCTTTGTTAACCATTCGAGGCAAACATCTACGTTATGCTGGCTCTTGCACGAAATGCAATAGCAGCATACTTCTCTACCACTCAATCGCCTCAACTCCATGGCATCAATCACCGTCCTAGCATCTGCAGCATCCTCGAGATCTGACTTATTCCCCAAAACCAATAAAGGCACGCCGGCTACGGCTGGTTTTTGCATTAAAGCGTGTAATTCGGTCTTTGCCAAGTTAAAGTTCTCCTTATCCGCGGCATCCAACACATACACTACCGCAGTAACTCCTCTGCAATAGCGTTCCCACATATTCCTGAATCTTTCTTGCCCTCCCATATCCCACATTTTTATCGATACTTTGTTCTTCGTCACCTTGCGCATGTTAAACCCGACGGTCGGGATCATATCCTCGACGAAATCGCCTCCCGATACTACGTTCACGAACGATGTTTTCCCAGCGTTTTGTAATCCTAATATTTCGTTTTGATTTATTTGATTAGTTTTCAATGTAAAAAAAGAAAGTATGTAAAGAAAAAGGACAAAGTTAATATTACTCGCGGCGTCTTCGCTGAGAACGAAAGAACAAAAATAGAACGTTTTGTCTGTGGCCGAATCATTCGAGTGAGGGCGATTATGTCATCACACACAATCCAAACACTACACACGAAACGAAACTAAACTAAACTCTCTCTCTATGCATATACATATACATACATATCAGAAACACGCACGATCACGTATCGTAAACACGTAACGAAAAAGTCAGAGAACCGACTCCACGCATAACTTCGGTTAAAGAGGATTCGTTCAAAAAGAACACTGTTGTTACTGAGAAATAATCATTTGAGTTCTACTAACCTATCAACGCTAACTCCATCTCTCGATTGAAGAACAACAAGCGAACCCATGATAGAAACGCGAAGAACGCATCTGCGATCATTATATACTTTATTTATTTATGATATGTATGTATATACCAGTATATGTAGCCTAATATTATTTTAATGATAAATAATGTGGAATTTTATAAAAAGATTTATTATAGAGATCATAAAACCCTAAACCCTGAAACCCTAAATTATTAGATCTTTTAAAGAATTCTTCCTTTTCCGTTTTGGCGTTTTCTCTCCCCAATAAAGCGCATCGGCACGACCGGAAGTTTTCTTCTAAAAACACATAAACAACGCGCTCGCATTAAGTACATGCGAGAACAATTCACCGCACAGACGTACGTAAGAACTCTCTATCGCCACGTATTCTCCACGGTGTTTCCTTTTTTTTCGCACGAGTCGAATAACGAAACTTTTCGCTTTCGACTTGAACGTACCCGGTTTTTGAAATCATTCCCATCTTCGTCCGAAGAACACGAAAATCGTTTTTACGTTCTCGTTCGTTTCATGATCACGATAACGAAATAGGTAAACGTTAAAAACATACATCGCTGACAAGAACGCGCGTGCGTCCATTCAACAGCGAACTCGAGATTCCGTTTTTGACGGAGGAAATAGCGAGAATAGTCTATCGCTCGATCGAAGTAGACGAGAGCTTGAACTCGCAGCGGTCGAGGAAGACTTTGCAGGTAAAGGGGAGAACGATTCGGGTGAAAGTAAGCGCCACGGACGCGAGGGCGTTGAGATCGAGTACGGTTGGAATAATCGATTCGATCGTTTTGGTCTGTGAGACCGTTGAGAGGTTCGATAGTGATAAGTAGAGAAATAGATTAACATATTACACCGATCTATTATCTGTCTCTATTCGTCCGTAGTTTATATATATATATATATATATATATAGAAATGGACCGGTATCATATATACGAGAGCATCGGGAAAGGTCAACACTCGGTCGTATACAAAGGCAGAGAAAAAAAGACTATACAGTATTATGCAGTTAAAAGTGTTGAGAAATCACAAAGGCAGCGAGTTTTACAAGAAGTGCACTGTTTAAGGGCTATTAAACACGAACGCGCTTTAAAATTCGTTGCCTGGTACGAGACCAGGAACCATTTATGGTTAGTTTTAGAGTATTGCGTAGGAGGGACGCTTTTGAACGTTTTGAAGCAAGATGGAAAATTACCCGAGTTATCAATCAAAAGGTTTGCTGTAGATTTATGCAGAGGATTAAGAGCTTTGCATCAAGCTGGTTTGTTGCATTGTGATTTAAAACCGTCGAACGCGCTTTTGTCCGAACACGGTGAAGTGAAATTATGCGGGTTTGGATTATCGAGGCGCGTATCGTCAAACGTGGCCATGCTATCGTCGTCCCAAAATAATACAAATACGATAATGAATTCAATGGCATCGTCGACATCTTCTCAATCATCATACGGAATGGGTACGAGCATTAATAATAATAACAATAGTACTAGTTTTAGCATCGGTAGAGGATCTGGACATTTGAGTTTAGCAAAACGAGGCTCGCCGGCGTACATGGCGCCAGAGCTTTTCACATCCATTGGCGTACACTCATACGCATCTGATTTATGGGCGCTCGGATGCGTGTTATATGAATTTGTCGCCGGGTACCCACCATTTGCAAGGAATCGCTTGAGCGAACTCGTTGAGGCTGTTCTAGAGGAAGAACCCGCACCGTTGCCGAGAGAGAGATGTTCGGAAAATTTAGAAAACTTAATCATGGGATTGCTCGTGAAACGACCGCACCAGAGAATGACTTGGCAAGATGTTGTCGAACACGATTTTTTTCGACGTCCAGCGTTTTCAATGAATACGAATAATAATAATAATAGCGATAATAGTAGTAACGACAGAGATGGTGGTGACGTTGCGCTTTCGATTAAAAAGCTTCTAGAGGAACATAGAAGAAAACCGCTTCCAAAAGAAACCGCCTTTGAACAGATGGCACAAAAACTTAAAGCTGAAGATTTAGCAGCAAGATTAAAATCTCTCAATCCAAAATCGCCCGGCGGCAATTCAGTTGTTAACGGACTATTGACGGCGAGCTTAAGACAGAGTTGCGACGTCGGAGGGCTTTCTCGCGCAGCGCGTACAAACTTAGATCGAGAACGATCCGCTTTAGGCTATGGTTTGAAAACAACTGGTAATGCTGTAAACAATGCTAACCATGCTTCAAATGTGTCAGTTGATGCGGAAAAGAATTACTTCGAATCCGAGAATAGAGATAGCACGGACGTCATTATGGAAAATGCCGATTTCGAGGTGAATTTTGCGTTGGAAAACTTTATGAACAACACAGACGAAAATAATAATAATAATAATAATAATAATAATAATAATAGAAATACTGCAACCGATCAATCATTCGAAGATGCCAGAGATGACCAGCGAGCATCTTTAGCATCGACAACTTCATCAGTTGCTGAGTACGAAGAGAAGAGGAAGACAACGCCGAGAGGTCATCCAGCGGTGCAAAGATTATGTACAGTAGATTTACCGAGAACTCCAGCGCGCACGCCAAAGCGTACAGACCGAGAGAATAATAATAAAAGTAACAGCACTTCTGATGAAGACGTTGAATTTCACGAAGCAGCTAACAATGTTAATGGCGCTGGAAACGATGACACTAATGATGATGATGATGATGATGAAGGAAAGAAAAGGAATTCTGTGGTTGTTTTAAGCCCATCTACTCCAAATGGACGACGCAAAAAATCGCTTCTCGATAACCGAGGATCACTAGGAGGCGAAAACGCGCATTTGCTGAAATCACCCTCGAGAGGTATTAATCATAGAGAACAACAACAACTAGAGGGAGAAAGTCAGCGTGAACGCATGATTGCCAAGACGCCATGGAAGCATCGAACAATGCCATCAGATTTAGATGAAACCGTAGATGCATTTGACGATGATGTAGATGATAACGAGTTAAGCATGAATGGTGTTGCTACTTCGACAGCGGTTGCTGATTCGGCAGATGATGTATCAGATTGTGATGAGTCTGCGTATTCAATTGAAACGCTCTCTACGCACGCGTCTGATTTAGTTGTTCGTCCTATTGTGAATAATCGCCGTGTTGAACCGCACGGTTCGGCTATGGATCCAATACATGATGTCAAATCACTTCCGTTTCCTGCGCTGGATGTAAAGTCTGTGCTGAACCTTTCACGTCCTGAACTCGAGGCTTTCTTAACGGCTGTATATCGCGCCGTCGCTGAAAGCTCACCGATGCGCTCAAAAGTCAACGCATTGGCGTACTTTGAAACTCTGTGTAGTAACACCGAAGCAGCAAATGTACTCGTTAATTCTAGTTTGGCGTCAATGTTCGTTGAAGTACTCGCGCAATCTAAGGCACCAACATTGCGAACGCGTCTGTGTTCAATTTTGGGACTCTTGTTTCGACACGCCACTGAAATTGGAGACGAGCTACTGGCAAACGAAAAGACAAATATTTGCGAAACTCTCGCGGATGTTATTGAAGATTCAAATGAGCGCGCAAAAAGAAAGGCGATGGCGACGCTCGGAGAACTTCTTTTTTACGTAGCGACGCAATCAGAGCGAGACGTAAGTTTCGATGATGATGAAAATGAAAATTATGCAAGTCGTCCGAGAGCAAAAGTTGGTCCAGAAACGGCGGCAGTAATTTGGGGCGTAACTGATAAAGTACTCGCTGCGGTTTGTTCAAAGTTAAGCGTTACTGAAGATGCTATCACGAGACATTACGCTACGAAGACGATTGAAAACATCGTTACACCGAAATTCGAAGAAGAACAACTGGAAGAAAACGATGATGATGAGAATGAGTGCAAACATCCAAAATGGGTACAAAACGCGTTTTTGACCAATTCAACGCTCGCAAAGCTCTTTGAAATTGCACTCGCAGATCAACGTGAGAGCGAAAATGCCCGAGTAACGGCTTCCTCCGCAGCAGCGCGATGTCTAGCTTCTTCACCAAAACTTCTTCTTGATTTCGCAACTTCTTCAGTTTGCGCACATTACGTCTCGAGATTAATCTCGGACGACTCGACGAAAGTATCTGGAAACGGACTCAGATGTTTAAACGTTGTCTTGTCGAATGATTCTGCAAAGAGCGCGTTTTTAGAAACGCTTCGTTCGAGTTCTACTTCTTCAAGAGGCGGCGAAGCAGTGACGGAGCTTTCACGAGCAAAAATGGATGTTGAAAACAAATCTTCATTTACTGATGAGACAAATCTTGCAAAAGAGCTCTCTTTGATTTCGGAACGCGGTGCAAATTCGATCAATCGCGGTAAGGCCTTGGTTGCGATTTCCGCCTTGTGTTCAGCGCATCCCGCGTGGCTCGTCCACTTCACAAACAATCGTATTCTTTACGTGGCAGAAAAAGTGACTTTGCACGCCAACAACGATGTCTATCTAACGAGATGCTCTGAATGTTTGTTCAGAACGATATCGGATTTATCGCGAAGAGCGTCGGATGCGATTGCTTCCGAGGCGAGACGCATTATCGATGATGCAAACGAAAAGTTGACTCTAGAAACGTTCGATGTTAACGATGGTCGGCGGATAAATTTTGCGCAAAGCGGTGCCACTGCACTTTTTCCAGCGCTTGCGCATGCTTTGTGTGTAGGGTTTATGCGAGACCGAGTGTGCGATGAATTTTTTTTGCGCAAGATTTCTATGTTCATTGAAGCTGCGGCAACTGCTTTACCTTCCGCTACTGTACATCCTTTGAAGGATGAAGGGATCGATAAAAGTCCATCGAAGTGGTTCCCAGGATTCCGAGGCAATAGTAATAATAGTGCATCGTCAAAAGAGCGAATCTTTTATGACCTCCTAGATCGAAGAACAAAAGCTTTAGAAGAGTTTCGGTTCGGTGTTTCTTCTCTTTTGGAGACGTTATCGCAAGACGCGCAAAAGAACCTCTTGCAATTTCCAAAAATTACCATTCGAGAAGTTTTACCGGCGCTTGCAAAACTTTTGAGAGGTTCGGACTCACCAGATGCGAGATTTTTAGCTCTTAAGTTAACCTGTGACAGCATGTTACCTCTCTTGACGCTCACTCGAGAAGGCAATAGCGGCGGCGGAATGGAGGATAATAATACGTGTCAGATAAACGAGGACGACAAGCGGTTTCTCGCCGAGTCTTTGCGAACAGATTTTCTTCCTTCCTGTCCCTCACTTTTGATGGACGAAGATCCGATTCCACTGTACGCTCTGAAGCTTTTAGCTGGTTCGATACATGGAGGTAACGATGAAGAAACTATGAACGATGAAGCTTTGGAAAGAGCGCTTTCACATTTCGCCGCGAAATTCTTTTCCTTCTTGAGTCTCGATCACGCGAACAACAACGCCCACAACGCGCGATTATGTCTCTTTTTATGTCGTTCAAAGAATACTATTTTATCGACAAAGAAACTGTTTACTGAATTCAACGCATGTGAAAGAGTTGCAGATGTGCTCGTGTATTCAAGAGAAAATCACGTGGAACCGTTTGTCGAGCCTGCGGCTAAAATGTGCGCAGTATTAGCAAAGCGTGCGATGCAAGCGCTTGAAAGTACTGATGATACTCATGAAGGAGGAAACGATCTCATAGATGCTTCGCTTCAAGCGATGCGAACGTTTGCTGAAATTTCTCAGACGTTCCTCGAGTGTTCGACGGCTGCAATCGACGATGATGCCACTATAACGTACGCAGAAGCAGCTGCGGAAGCGCTTCGTATATCGTGCGCTGTACATCCCGACGTAGTATCGCAAAGTTTGCTCTTACTTTCGAATAGCAACAATAACAACGATGTGATGACTTTCAGCAGCAGTAGCGGTGGTGGCGTCGATCATCCATTCTGCGAGTCCATTGAACGCTTTGCTTCAGATGCTTTCGAGACACTTCTTGTCCCTGCTACCGCTTCTGATGAAGATTCGGAAACAGTTCAAATGCGCGTGCGTTTGGTCAACTTGCGCCTTAAAGTAGTTGACGCCATCGCGAATGCTTTCACTGCCGTTGCGAACGAAGGATTATCGTTTAACGAAGGTTTAACTCGCGAGCAAAGAGAGCGTGCAAGTATTGCGCTTGGCAAACTCGCTTTGAATGACAAAATGATTGGTTCGTCATCACGGCTTTGCCGCAGCTTTGCAGCTATTTGTAGATAATAGGTGAATTAATTATAGATAAGTAGTTTAAGTATTATGATGATGATGATTATGTAATTTTATTAATCCCCTTCCGAATACAAAAAACGGTCTCTATTTAGCGGCGTTTATTTTTCAATTCTTTATTTATAGTTATCCCTTCCAAACAAGGTCTATTTCTTCACTTCTTTTTTCGAAATCTTGTGCGAGTTGCGTTCCGTGCAAAAGAGCTTTCATTAAATTATTATTCACGCCATTTTTTGAGAAATAAGTAGGTTTCTGAGCAGCAGCAGCAGCAGCAATAGTAGTAGAAGCAGATTTATTAGATTTATTATACTTCCCTCTTAAGATAGGTTTTTTTTCTCCCAGCAGCAGCGGCAGCTCTGATTGTTTCAAAGCGAGCTCCAATATGTTCAATTTCTCGTTTTCTTGTGACGTGCGCAATAACGCAAGAGCTGCGTTACGTTCTTCTGCAATAGTTTCTGTACTATCGGACAGCTGCTGTTGCTCGGCGAGCAATCTTTGGGCTTTTTTCACCGCGAGACGAGCCTCCAACAGCTCGATCGTTTCCGTCTTCCCCGCGACTTTTAGCAACGCGTTCACTTGCGCTTCTCTCGCTATAGCCGCTCCCCTCTTCTTCAAAAATTGGTTTTCTTTCACGTAGCACTTATCGCATATAGTCTCGTTCCTACAATAATCAAGCTTCGACTTTCGCCATCCAGCCATGTTCGTTTCCGTAGCGTTGCACTTAAAACAAATCTTCCCAGATTTCGCGACGTGGTCTTTAAAGTAACACTTTCTACATATATAATCCTTCATATCATTCGTTCTGTACCATTGCGTGTTCGCTTGCGTATTGCACTCGTGGCACTTCCTATCAGCTTTCAAGTCTTGCCTCGTCCGTTTTTTCTCCTCCTTTTCCTGTTTTTTTTTTTCTTCTTCTTCCGCTTCTGCCAGTTGCTCTAGCACTTGCTCGTGATATAGCGATGCGGTTATCTTCGCAATCTTCTGCTCGTCCTCGTGACATAACTCACACAAATCGCCATACGAAACTACTGCC
>Ga0209830_10002349_pt1 | contig 15349 bp, 13 predicted proteins | sample ArcticOcean_MG_C_12_FD_187439 | JGI IMG/M metagenome (GOLD analysis project Ga0209830, IMG submission 187439) | Marine microbial communities from western Arctic Ocean - ArcticOcean_MG_CB8_130 (SPAdes) (version 2) | ecosystem: Environmental > Aquatic > Marine > Oceanic | place: Arctic Ocean...
CGACTAGTATTTGTTTTAAATTTACTCATCCAGATTTTACTAAACTAGATAATGAAAATCAAAAAAAATTAGTCAAAGAAGTCTGCTCTATAATTGAAAAAGAAGACGCAGGTTATGATATTAACGCTTATAAGGATGCCCCAGCTGGAATTAGAATTTGGGGTGGAGCCACCGTTGAATCTTCCGATATAGAAAAAGTATTACCGTGGATTGAATGGGCATTTTTTGAAACACTAAAGGAGTATAAATAATTATGAAAATATTAATTTCCGATAAAATGAGTAATAAAGTTGAAGACGTATTAAAAACTAACAATATCCCTTTTGATATTAAAACCGATCTTTCGCCTGAACAGTTAACAGAAATTATCGATGATTATGATGGTATTTTAATTAGATCGGCAACAAAATTAAAAGCTGACATTATCGGTCATTGTAAAAATTTAAAAGTTATTGGTAGAGCTGGTGTGGGTGTAGATAATGTTGATATTGAAGCTGCTACTAAAAATAAAATTTTAGTTATGAATACCCCCTTAGGTAATTTAGAAGCTACAGCTGAATTAACTGTAGGATTAATGTTTTCTCTTATGCGCCATATTCATTTAGCTAGTCCTAGTACACATGAAGGTAAATGGGAAAAATCAAAATTTTTAGGAACTGAATTAAAGGGCAAAACTCTTGGAGTTATCGGATATGGAAATATCGGTCAAAGGGTTGCCGAAATTTGTTCTGTTATAGGTATGAAAATTATTACTAATAGTTCTTCTGCTACAGATGAAATTTTATCTAAATTTAATGCAACTAAGGTTTCAACGGAAGAGCTAATATCTACCTCTGATGTCATCTCTCTTCATACTAAGCTTAACGATCAAACTAAAAATATGTTCAATCTATCTTCGCTTAAAACAATGAAATCTTCTGCTGTATTAATTAATTGTGCTAGAGGTGGTTTAATCAATGAAGCTGACTTAAAAGAAGCTCTTGATAATAGTATAATTGCTGCTGCTGCAGTAGATGTTTATGAAACAGAGCCAGCAGTCGATAGCGCTATGTTTAATGCAAAAAACTTATTATTAACACCGCATTTAGGAGCTTCTAGCAAAGAAGCACAATCAAATGTTGCAATTGATGTTGCAAAACAAGTTGCTGATTACTTGTTAAAAGGAAATATAATCAATAATATAAACATTATTGAATAAAGCAAAAATATCTCTTCGACCATCTTTTACTGAAAATGTAAATATGATGGTTGGAAGAGCTGTTCAGTCGTCTAGGTTTAATAAAAATTTCTTAAAGATTTTATCCGCTAATCATTCTACAATAAAATTAAATTTTCCTGTTTTAATAAAAAATAAAACTGAAATTTTTACAGGATGGAGATCTGTTCACACTCTCCATAAACTTCCTTCTAAGGGAGGGATAAGATATTCAACTCAAGTAGATCCTAACAAGATAGAAGCTCTTGCTTCATTAATGACATATAAATGCGCAATCGTTGAAGTTCCTTTTGGAGGGTCAAAAGGCGGTTTAAAAATAGATAAAACAAAATATTCTAATAATGATTTAGAAAGAATTACTAGACGATTTGCGATTGAATTATCTAAAACTGGATTTCTTTCACCTTCCACTAATGTTCCGGCTCCAGATGTAGGAACTTCTTCAAAAGAAATGTCTTGGATAGTTGAGGGTTATAAATCAATTCATCCTAATGATATTAATCATATTGGCTGTGTAACGGGTAAGCCGATTGAGCTAGGTGGTATAAATGGAAGAAATGAAGCTACAGGTAGAGGAGTTGCTGAAGCCTTGTTAGAATTTTTTAGACATTCAGATGAAGTCAAAAAATCAAAATTAAATAAATCTTTATCTGAAAATTCTATTGTAGTTCAGGGAATGGGAAATGTAGGTTTTAATTTTATTAAATCTGTTTATCAAATGTATCCTTTAATTAAAGTTACTGGAATAATTGAAAAAAATGGATCTATTTATGATCCATCAGGAATCGATTTAGATAAATTCATTAAAAAGTTTGATAAATATAAAGATATTAAAAAAATTAATTTTAAAGGTTTTATAAAAAAAAATTCAATAGAGGATTTTCCTGCAGACATTTTAATTCCGTCAGCTATTGAAAATGTAATAAATAAAAAAAACGCTAATAAAATAAAAGTTAAATTAATATTAGAAGCTGCAAATGGACCCATAACATACAATGCTGATGAAATTTTGATCAAAAAAGGTATTACAGTTATTCCTGATATTTATGTGAATGCAGGTGGAGTTGTTGTCTCATACTTCGAATGGGTTAAAAATATTTCACAAATTAGATTTGGTAGACTTCGTAAAAGATTTGAGGAGGAAAGAGATGGTAATATAGTGGAGTCGATTGAAAAACTGACAAATAAAAAGATTTCAAAAGAACTTAAAAATAAAATCATAAATGGCGCTAGTGAATTAGATTACGTTAACTCTGGCTTACAAGATGCAATGAGGAACGCCTTTCAAGATATTCTAAAAATTAAGAATAAATTGAAATTAAGATCGTTTAGAGATGCGGCATACACACTTTCATTGAAAAGACTTGAAAAAACGCATTTGGATTTAGGCTTATAATAAAGTATATATATTTCTGTTTCGGGGAGTAGCTCAGGCTGGTAGAGTGTCTGCTTTGGGAGCAGAAAGTCGCAGGTTCGAATCCTGTCTCCCCGACCATTAAAATCCAGTAAAATTAATAATTGCAGTTTTTAGGAAAAAAATTTATAAGATTCTTTAAATATAATGACACTCTTAGTTATTTACATATCGATTAATAATTTCATCTAGTTTTTGTAATGAATTTTTTGAAAAACCAATTCCAAGTTTAGTTCTTCTGAATAATATGTCTTCAGAATTTTTAGCATACTCCTCTTTAATTAAATAAATTACTTCAAATTCATATAGTTCATCAGAAATTTTTTCACCTAAGCCATTCAATAAATCAATATATTTAATAACATTTATTAAATTTGATCCATATGTTGAGTTAAGTCGTTTGGATAATTCTGCAGGTAATTCTATATTAATTTTGTCATTATTTATTTGAGAGCCTGGTAAATTTTTTTTACTAGTCCATGAATTTTTATCAATTAAGATATATTTAGATAATTTTTCTAAAACATGTTCAGCTAACTTTCTATATGTCGTTAGCTTACCTCCAAATATAGTTAATATGACAGGCCCTTTATCATTGATTTCAAATTCATAATCCCTAGTAATCTTTGAAACTTTTACACTCAAATCATTTACTAATGACCTGACTCCAGAATAAGAAAATACAATTTCATTTCTTGAAATTTTTTTTTTTAAGAAAATATTACAAGCATTTAATAAATATTCTATTTCTTCATTAGTTATTTTTGGATTTTCGAAAGCTTCTACTTCTTTATCAGTAGTCCCAATTAATAAGTATTTTTCTAAATAGGGTATTATAAAAACAATTCTCTTATCTGGTTGTTGTAAAATATATGCCTGTTCTCCTTTATAATTTTTACTTATTATAATATGACTTCCCTGAACTAGTCTTAGTGTTCTCTTAGTATTTATATTACAAATATTTTTTAGTGTATTGACTGCCCATGGTCCAGAAGCATTAATTAAAGTTTTTGAATATTTTATTTGATTATTATTTAATTTTATTTCCCAATAATCTTTTACTCTTTTAGCATCAATTACCTCAGTATTTAAAAAAAAATCAGCTCCTTTGAATATCGCATCCTGAGCATTTATTAAAACCAGTCTTGAATCATCTATTTGAAGGTCCGAATACTCATAACCTATTTTAAAATCTTCTTTAATTGGATTGTCATTGTAATCTTTATCTAAATACACGAACTTGGATTTTGGTAAAGTAATCACACCACCCAAGAAATCATAAAACAACAAACCTAATCTAATTATCCATATAGGCCTTATTGATTTAACATGAGGCATAACAAATCTAATGGGTTTAGTTATATGACTTGCAATATTATTAATAATTTCTCTTTCTTTTAGAGACTCTCTTACTAATTTAAATTGATAATTTTCTAAATATCTAATCCCACCATGAATTAATTTAGTTGACCATGATGAAGTCTGTGATGCTAAGTCTCCTTTTTCACATAAGCCGATTTTTAATCCCCTTCCTGCAGCATCTCTTGCTATTCCAACACCATTTATTCCACCACCAATTATAAAAATATCATACTTCATTATTATTTTTTAAAATTCAGTATGCATTTCATACCATTTTTATATAGCTTAAATTCATTAATGTTTTCAATATTTTTTTTAAAGTATTATTTTTATTTATAAATCATAAATATCTTTATTGAATGTTTGATATTCATAAATAGTATAATTTTTATTTTATTTCTCGATGTAGAATTTATTTATTAATTTATTAATTTATTAAGGAGTAATAATTATGAAAAATACAAAATTATTAATTTTTTTTGTAACTATTTTTTTTTCAGCTAATTCTTATGCGAAAGATATTCATACGAATATTAACGATTTGATTGCTGAAAATCAAAAAGGTTGGAAAGATTTTAAAAATAAAGATTTAGGTAAATTTTTTAAAAAAGATGGCTTTAAGGATTTCTTAGATGTATATCCAGTTACTTCATTAACCGGTGGTTTTGAATGGAAGCCTGGTATGGGAAGAGAATTTATTGGACCATTAAGTGGATTACCTATTAAAGCACCATTTAGTGATTACATTCCAATTCCTGATGGTCCGGTTTTAGATACCAGTAAGACTTATAGAATTGGTTTTGTTTATCATTGGGGTTCCCACCCTTGGTTAATTAGTCTTGCTGATACAGCTGTTTATGAAGCTAGTCTTCATTCTAATGTTGAGATCGAGGTAATGGATGCAGAAGGTGATGACAATAAGATGGGTCAAATGATTGACGATTTTATTGCAAAAAAAATGGATGCAATTGTAATGTGGCCTGCAAGAGAAGCTCCTATGGGACCACCAGTAGAAAGAGCAGAAGCTGCCAATATTCCTGTTGTTAGTCTAGATCGAAGAGCTGCGGCTCCGAATATCAGCACTGAGGTATTAGGTAATTTTTATGCTAATGGTTTACAGCAAGGTTTATTTTTAAATCATGTAGCTGGCGGAGAGGGTAATATTGTTATGAATAGAAAACCTCTTGGTAGTACTGCAGATGCTATGCGTTCAGGAGCTTTCATGGAAGCTATCGGAGATTACAATTATGTAATTAGTGAGTCTATGCATACTAATAGTTCCAGACAGGCTGCTTTCGAAGCCACCCAAGCTGCTCTACAAGCACATGATGATGTTTCGGTAATTTTTAATACTGGAGGTGAGGAAGCACTTGGTGCTTTAGATGCCGTTATGGAAGCTAATAGACTTAATACTGCTCCTGGAGGAAAAAAAATCATTATTTTAGTTAATGATGACTCTAAGGAAACTGTTAATGAAGTTAGAAAAGGTAATATGGATGTTGTAGTTCCTTATACTCCTCTTTTAGGCGGAATTGGTGTAAGAGCTGCTTTGTTGCATATTGGCGCTAAAGAAGGCTTCAATCAAAAACCACCTAAACAAATAATTACTCCTAATTTGCCAATGATAACTAAAGAGAAAATGACTATATCAGGCATAACAACAATTACTCCAGATGAATGGCCGTATGCTTACGGTCCAGAAGCTGAATAATATATTGCTATATAGTTAATAATTAATTTAAACTTTCCCCTAAGGCACAAACTTAGGGGGAAGGGTTTTATTTATGCTTAAAAATATAAAAAATTTTGGAAGTAATATTAATTTATTAATTTTATTTTTTATTTTATTTACCTTTGCCACTTTTATTAGTCCAGCTTTTTTAGATTTTAACAATATTCAAAATATCATAAGAACTGTAATGGTTTTAGGTATAATTTCCTTTGGCATTACTATGGTAATGATTGTTGGTGAAATAGATTTATCTGTAGGTTCTATAGCAGCTTTTTCTTGTGCTTTTGGAGGATTGTTCGTTGATAGTAATTCTTCTCTTTTAGTAATAATGCTAACATTATTTGCCGGAACTTTTTGCGGTTTTCTAAACGGCTTGGGAGTCACTTTCTTTAAAGTACCGTCTCTAATAATGACATTAGGAACGATGGCTATAATACGTAACGCTGGATATATTATGACTAATGGACAAGCGGCATATCCAACAAAATTAAATATATATATGGCATCTGCCAAAGGCTATATTGGTAATATTCCAATACCCGTAATAATATTTATTTTACTATCAATTATTTTCACAATCATAGTGAGGTATTCTACTGTGGGTAAAAGTTTATACGTGGTAGGAGCAAACAATGTTGCGAGTATGTTATCAGGAATACAAAATAATTCTGCAAAGATAATTGCATTTACCTTATGCGGATTGTGCTGCTCTATAGCTGGTTTAATTCAAAGTGCTAGATTGGGTCAAATTGATCCTCATATGGGAATTGGGTGGGAACTTACTGTGATAGCCATTGCTGTACTTGGTGGAGCTTCTTTATATGGAGGTAAAGGTTCAATAGAAGGCACTATAATTGCTACATTAATTATTGGAGTCATTAATAATTTATTAAATTTACTTGGAATGAGCAATCATTCACAAGAAGTTGTTATAGCTTTTATTATTATTACTATGGTTTTATTACATAATTTTGGAAAAGACGCTAAGAGATAATGTTTAAATTAATAAATAATTTTTTTTCAAATCATTTTTTATTATTTATTTTTTTTGTGATTTGCTTGATTGGCACTTTTACTAGTGAATATTTTTTTACTGTTACTAATTTACAGAATATGATTAGAAATATGGCAGTGCCAGGCCTATTAGCTTTAGGTGTTTCATTTGTTTTTCTCGTTTCTAGAATCGATTTATCTGTTGGTTCTCTAACGATATTTGGACCAATACTGGCTGTCTCTTCGCTAGCTTTTCTAGGAGATATTTTTGACTTCAAAGTATTAATAAAAGGTAATCAATACGCGAATAGTGCTATGTATCTAGTTATAGTTTCTTTGATTACAGGAATAGTAGTTGGTGTTCTCAATGGTGTTGGAGTTATGTATGGAAAAATTACTTCATTCATAATGACTTTAGCTATGATGAAAGCCTTATGGGGATTAAATTATGTTTTAACTCATGGTCACGCCTATTATTTACAAATCCCAACATTTACTTGGATGGGTACATTAAATGTATTTCACATACCATTTATGACTTGGGTCTATGTGATTATGACAATTATTGCCGCCTTCATAATGAGGTATACTATAGTTGGAAGAAGAATTTATGCTATAGGTGGAGATGAAAAAACCGCACGCCTTGCCGGAATAAATGTAACTTTTTGGATTATATCTGCTTTTGTTATGAGTAGTTTTTGTGCTTCTGTTGCAGGACTTTTATTCTCCTCAAGATTACAAACTGTTGATGCTCCATTAGCTGTAGGATTTGAACTTACTGCTATTGCATTTGCAGTTGTTGGTGGGGTAAGTTTGACAGGGGGTAGGGGCTCACCTTATAGAGCTTTTTTAGGTACAATAGTAATGGGTGCTTTATTTAGCCTATTCTCTATGTGGGGATTAAATACTTGGCATAGAAATATTGTGGTGGGCATAATAATTATTTTAGTTGTTATGTTAGACCAAAGAAAAAATAGGTTTGGGAGGATCTAATCATGACAGAAAAATATACTTTAGGAATAGACATCGGAACTACAGGGGTAAAAGCATCAGTCTTAGACATTGAAAACAGTAAAGTAGTTGCTCATTCATTAATAGAGCATCCTCTTTTTCATCCAAAGCCGGGTTATGCTGAACAAGAAGGTGATAATTACTGGAAGGCTGTTGTCGAGGCAATCAAGGATTGTTTCAGTCAAGGTTCCTATGGAAATAAGATAGCAGGTGTATCTATATCGGGTTTAGTTGGCGTTATGTTACCTATTGATAAAGAAGGCAAACCAGTTAGACCTGCAATGATTTGGATGGATTCTAGATCTGAAGAAGAGTGCACTGATATAAGAAATTCAATTGGTGAAGAAAAAATAAATCAAATTAATGGCAATAGAGTTGCTCCCTGGTTTGTTGAGCCAAAAGCTTTATGGATGAAGAAGCATGAACCTGAAAATTTCGATAAAACCTTTAAACTACTTTCTCCATCAGGGTATTGTACTTATAAAATGAGTGGCGAGTTTTCTATGAATCATGGAGATGCTCAATTGTTCTATCCTTATGAATATAAAAAAGGTATTTGGAACAAAGAAATCTCAGACGGACTAGGTATCCCTTTAGAAAAATATCCACCTATTTATAATTCTCATGAAGTTATTGGTAAAGTAACAAAAGAAGCTTCCGAAGAAACAGGTATTAAAGAAGGTGCAGTAGTTGTTGCTGGTGGTACTGATATTAGTTGTGCGGCACTTGGCTGTGGAGTAACTGAAGTTGGGCAAGCATTTTATTCAATGGGTACAGGAGCAAATATTGGTGTCATGATTCCTACATCTCAAGATATTAATGAATTTAGAATTCTAAAGTGGACTTCTGTCTTGCCTGGTATCACTATGTTTGATGGGCCTATGGCTTTTGTTGGTGCCTCATTAAATTGGTTTAAAAATATTTTTGGAGAACTTGAAATTAAAGAAGCTCAAGAAAATAATTTAAATGTATTTGATCTTTTAACTGAGCAAGCTCAAAAAATTAAACCTGGATCGGATGGCTTAATGTACTTTCCTTATTTAGGAAGTACTCTAGCTCCTAATTGGAATTCAGCTGCTACTGGTATGTTTTTTGGAATGACGCCGACTACAACTAAAGCTCATTTCATCAGGGCGGTGATAGAAGGCATTGCCTACGATTGTAATTCTAATCTAGAGGTTGCAAGACAGGCTGGTGCAAAAATTGATAAACTTACTTTAAATGGAGGTCCTACAAAAAGTAAATTATGGAATCAGATTACTTCTGACATTACCGGATTACATTTAGATCTACCTGATGTTGGTAAATCGGATGAATCTGGATTCCCTCCAGAAGCAGCCCCTCTTGGTGATGCAATTCTTGCTGCTGTAGGTGCGGGTTTTTATGACAATCCCCTTGAAAAACTTAATGATATTGTCAAAGTTAAGGAAACATTTGAACCTGATATGAAAAACCACGAAATGTATAGTGAGTTTTACAGAGTTTGGAGAAGTATTTATCATAACCTTATTGCTGATATGAAAGATCATCATGATTTAAAGAAAAAATATGATTTTTCCTAAAACTAAATAGATAAAATATGAATAGAGATAATTTATCAATGAAAAATATTTCAAAAACTTATCCAGGGGTCAAAGCCCTGGATGGAGTTTCTTTTGAAGTTCTGTCAGGACAGGTACATTCTCTTATTGGGCAAAATGGTGCAGGAAAATCAACCCTGATGAGTATTTTAAATGGAATTACAAAGCCAGATAAAGGTGAAATTTTAATAAATGATAGAGCAGTTAAAATTGACGACCCTAAAGATGCATTTAACTTAAATCTTTCGATTGTTCATCAAGAATTTGCTCTTTGTAATAACTTAACAGTTGCAGAAAATATATTCTTAGGTGCTGAACCTTATAATATTTATGGAATTGTAGACTATAAAAAAATTCACTTTGATGCTAAAGAAATGCTAGATAGCATTAATGTAGATTTAGATACTTATGAAATAGTTGGAAATCTTAATACTTCTCAATGGCAAATTATAGAAATATGTAAGGCTTTAGCAAAAAAACCAAAGTTTTTAGTAATGGATGAGCCGACGGCATCATTGGATGAGAGTCAGATTGACAATTTATTCGAAATAATTAGTACATTAAAAAAAAATGGAATAGGAATTATTTATATATCTCATAAGCTAAAAGAAATAATTAAAATTTCTGACGTCATTACAGTATTGAAAGATGGTAAAATACGTAAAACCTTTGAAAAAAATATTGTTAATGAAGAGATTTTAATTGAAGCTATGGTTGGAGAAAATTTACTTATAAAGCAAAAAGAATTAAAAGAATTTAAAAATAGTAATTGTATCCTTTCTTTAAAAAATCTTTCCTATCAAAATAAATTTAATAAAATTAATTTGAATTTAGCCCAAGGTGAAGTGTTGGGTTTGAGCGGTCTTTTGGGATCAGGTTCTAATGAATTGCTTAGATGTATATTTGGAATTGATAAAACAGAAGAAGGAGAAATATCTCTATCAAATATAAGTATTAAAATTAATAGTATTAAAGATGCTATAAATTATGGTATTGGATATATTCCTTCTGATAGAAAAAATGAGGGTTTAATTCAGAATAATTCTATAAAAGATAATGCTGTATTAACAATATTTGAAAAGTTAACTAATTTTGGTTTTTTTAATAATAAAGAAGCTGCTTTAACCACAAATAGCTATATCGAAAAATTAGATATAAAAGTATCTGATATTAATAATTTTGTAATGAATCTATCAGGTGGAAATCAACAAAAAGTCGTTATTGCTAAATGGCTAGCTAAAAAATGTAAAATTTTACTTTTTGATGAGCCTACAAGAGGTATAGACGTTGCAGCTAAAGTGCAAATTTGGAAATTAATATCTGAATTTACTAAAGAAGGCGGATCGGTGATAGTTGCTTCTAATGAGATACCTGAATTAATTAATAATTGTGATAGAATTTTAACTTTACAGAAAGGTGTTATAAATAATACTTTTAACCACCAAGAATTTAATGAACACAAAATCTCATTAAGTATATCTTCAAATTAGTCGTCTTTAACAAAGATATAATTATCTTCAATTTTTACTTTATATGCCTGTATCTTTTCAGTAGGAGGGCTTTCTAGTACTTCTCCTGTTGAGATTTTAAAGACACCTTGATGGAGTGGGCACTCAATTGAATCTCCGTTAATAAAACCATCGCATAAAGAAACTTTTTCGTGAGAACAATATAGGTCTGTTGCAAAAAACTTATCATTAAGATTAAAAATAGCAATTTCCTTACCATTAGGTAGTTTAAATTCCTTCACATCTTCATTATTAATTTCATTTTTTTGAATTGTTTTAAACCAGTTATTTTCCATAATTAATAAAGACTCTTTAAATCAAGATTATTAGTATCTATATTATTAAAATCAATTTTTTTATCATCTTTAATTATTTGTTTAGCCATAGAAATATCTTTTCCATTATTAACAGTAAATATTCCTTTTAACTTTTGATCTTTAAAAAATACTTGAGTTATTTTTTTACTATCATAAATTTTTTTTGCATAATTATCATAATTCATTATATCTCCTAATATTTGAATGTTGTTATCGTATTGATTAGTCCAAAACCATGGAATTTCATTATAAGATTTTTTTATTCCAAGAAGATTTTGGGCCAATACATAAGATTGTTTTTCCGCATTATTCCAAGATTCTTCCCTCACATAATTTTTAAAATACTTACTATTAAAATATGTAATATCTCCAATTGCGTATATATCTTTGATTTTTGTTTCACAATATTCATTAATCAATATTCCACTCTCATTAAATATACTTGTTTCTTGTATGATCTCTGTATTTGGTTTGACACCAATTCCAACAATTAATAAATCGCATGTTAAATCGGTGCTATTATTTAAAACCAAGGATTCTATTTTTTTGAGACCATTGATAATTTCAATCTTTGAGTTTAATATTAAATTAACATTGTTTTCGATATGTATGTTTTTAATATAATTTCTTAAATTATCATTAGCATTCCTATTAAGTATGTTTTCCGACGACTCTATGATGGTAATATTTTTAGATGGATATTTTTTTCTTATTGTAGAAGCTACTTCCAATCCAATATAACCAGCCCCTGCTATGACAATATTTTTTGAATTTAATAATTTATCTTTAATAATTATGCTATCTTTTAGGTTTCTCAGATAACAAATACCTTCTCTTTCTCTAAAATTTATTTTTCTTGGTCTGGCACCACTAGCAAATACAATTTTATCAAATTCATATTTATTGTTATTTTTATCAACTATAGTTTTTTTTTCTAAGTTAATATTTTCTATTCTTGAATTCAAAAATAATTGAATTTTTTTTTCAAAATTTATTTTTAATTCAAGATCTTTAATTGATTTTGTACCTTCTAAATATTCTTTTGAAAGTGGAGGTCTCTCGTACGGTGGAGAATCCTCTTCGCTAAATATTTTTATATTGCCCTTAAAATTACCATTTATTAAATGCTGTGTGAGTTTCCCACTTGAGTGACCACCGCCTATAATACCAATATTGGACACTGTATTTTTAAGAACTTAAGACTGTATCCTTTTTATTATTTTTTTTATTTTTCCATATCTGTTTCAATATATCTATATGAACATTTATTATAGATGGTTCCATTTCATCTGTATGGGGTTTAATTAATTTATGAAATTCAGGTAAGCTATGAAAAGGAACGTTAGAATATAAGTGATGCTCAATATGAAATGGCATATTCCAATATAAAAATCTTAAAAATAAACTTGGAAATGATGTTCTTGTATTATGTATCATATCAGCTGTTTCTTCTTTACCTGTGTGTTCAACCATTCTTACAAATCTAATAAATGGCTCTCCTAGCACTCTAGGTATTATCCAATAAATTAGAAAAAAAGTTGTGCTAAAATAAACCGATACTAAAATAACTATAAAATAACCTAGCATCATGAATCTAGACTCTCTGATTAATCTTTTAATATCAGAAGATGGTATATATTCTTTTTCATTTTCATTTATTTTGCCAAGAGAGTGTCTTATTAAATTTTCTATTATTCTTACCCATATTGCAAATCCAGTAACTTGTTTAATGTAGTCGCTGTACTTTTCAGGAAACTTTACTTTATCTGGATCTTTTTCAGGGTGTTGCGTAAAAGTATGGTGAGCTATGTGTCTATATCTTCCATTTAGAAATGAGCGAAATATTATAAAACCTAAAGTATAGCCAACTATTTCATTCAATTTTCTATTTATAAATGCGGTTTTATGTATGCATTCATGTAAACCTGCGTAAAGAAAAGCTATAAAAGTACCATGCGCAATCATAGCTATTACCTTTATATAAATATTAGGAGCTAAAAATATAATTAACCCAGATATAAAAATTAAAAATAAATGCAAAAAAAGATGAATGATTCCATTTATGTTATTTCTTTTTAAGAAAGGCTTTAGGTCGTCTTTTGGTATTAGTTTTGAACCATGATATGGCCAATTACTATTTGTTTCATTACTAATATTTTCATTCATAATGAATAATTAATATTTTTTATAGTTTTATCAAATATCTTATATGCATATAAATTATACTAATTATCTATGTTTTTTTTTATGACTATTTTGGTATACCGTTATTGAATGAAAAAAATATATACATGGGGTGGAAAATTCGCTGAAAGAAATCTTACTGTTTATGACTTAATTCGCAATAAAGGTAAAAGAAAATATATACAAACCACTGCAACTAATAGTGAAGAAGCTGCTGCTGCTAAGGAAGCTAATTTTGATATGCTGCTTTGCAAATCACCAAATATTAAAAGTGTAAGAGAAGGAGCTGGTAATATATTTTTAACAGCCACAATTGACTTAGCTTTATTCCCCCTTAAAGAAGACGTTTTAAAAGAAGCCTTTAACGCTATGAAAGATGGGGCAGATCAAATTTATACAGCTAGAGGTCCTCATGTAGTTGAAATGCTTTCAAAAGAAGAAATTCCCGTTATGTGTCATTTGGGTCTTGTGCCAAGAAAATCATCATGGAGAGGGGGTCTTAGAGCTGTTGGAGGAACTTCTGAAGAGGCCTATGACTTATTCAATAAATTTAAGACTATGGAAAGTGCTGGAGCTATTTCAGCAGAATGTGAAGTCATTAATCAGGAAGTTATGACAGAAATATATAAAAAAACATCTATGATTATTAGTTCTTTAGGTTCTGGCACTAGTGGGGATATTATATATCTATTCCAAGATGATATCTGTGGAGAGAGTGAGAGTATACCTAGACATGCCAGATCATTCGGTAACTTATTTGAATTAAAAAAGCAGATTTACAATGAGAGAGTAAAAGCCTTATCAAATTATAAAGAAGCTGTATTTAACGATACTTTCCCTAATAAAAATGAGATAGTTAAAATTGATAAAGCTGAATTAGAAAAATTTAAAAAACTAATTTCTTAAATTACTACAAAATTAATATATAACTACTATCTATGGTTATTGCTTTAGATTATAAAAAAACTATATGAAATATATTAATTTTAGTCAGATTAGATCTTTTCATGCCATTGCAAAAACAGGAAGTATAACTCAAGCCTCAAAACTCTTAAGCGTTAGTCAGCCTACTATAACTAAACAACTACAATTATTAGAAAGCTATTATAATATTAATTTAGTCAATAGGCACGCTAGAGGAATAACTCTTACAGAATTAGGTAAGAAACTTTTTGAAATTACATTCAATATTTTTGAACTTGAAGAAGAGGCAATACAACTGTTTTCCTCTAATTTAAATATAAATAAAGGCACATTGGTGACAGGCACATCCGGATCTTATTATATCATTAAACTTGTAAAGGAGTTCAAAAAACTTCATCCTGGAATTAAGTTAAAGATTATTTCAAGCAATTCTAATTCTATTTTAGATGATATTCTTGATTATAAAATTGATGTAGGGGTAATTGGTAAGCCTATTTCTAAAAACAATAATTCATTTATCTATTCTATTCCTTACTTAAAGCAAAAAATTGTAATTATTGCCGGTAGAGGACATAAATTTTATAATAAAAAGTCCATTAATATAAATGAATTAAATGGTTTAGATTTTATTAATAGAGAAAAAGGATCTGAGACTAGAAGTGTTTTTGAAAAATTTTTATCAGAATCAGATACAAAAATTAACACTATTATGGAAGTTGAAAGAATTACTATGGTTCAAGCAGTAAAAGATAATATGGGCTTAGGCTTAATATCCGAACCAGAATTTGATAACTACAAAGATATAAATAAAATTCATATAATTGATTATGATTTATTTACTCAAGCATATATTGTTTGCCTCAAAAAAAAACTTGATGATAATTTGATTAAAGCTTTTATAGATACGGCAAAAAAAACTTTTATTGAAGCTGATATTTAATAGTAGATAATTAAATTATTTATAATTTTATAAATATAAGGTATTAAGTACTCTGATGACTAAAGTTTTAATCAAAAAACCTTGCAGAACTAATATGCAATCAGGTCTGAATAAAACTAAAAATTGGGTCATAGAATTCCCTTTTGACCCTTCCATAAAAAAAGATGT
>Ga0209830_10002355_pt1 | contig 15326 bp, 23 predicted proteins | sample ArcticOcean_MG_C_12_FD_187439 | JGI IMG/M metagenome (GOLD analysis project Ga0209830, IMG submission 187439) | Marine microbial communities from western Arctic Ocean - ArcticOcean_MG_CB8_130 (SPAdes) (version 2) | ecosystem: Environmental > Aquatic > Marine > Oceanic | place: Arctic Ocean...
TATAACCATCTGCCTGTAGTTTTTTCATTGCGTCCATAACAGTTTTTACATTACTGTCACCTACTGTTACAGTAGGAAAACTAACATCAACAAATGCTAACTTATCACTAAACGGTAACGGGTCTTTGTTTTCGTATTGTTTAGTACCTGGTTTTTGTGTCTTGTTACCACTTGCATGACTTAAGAATACAAAATGATCACCGGCAATACTTGAGACTTTGTCCACAAGTTTCTTGTGTCCAATAGTAGGAGGATTCATACGTCCAAATGCAAATACTGCTGTTTTCAAAATAATCTCCAATGTAGTATAATGTATTTATGATGGCTTAATTAAATGTATGATAGCCCGAATGGCCTAATTTAACGTCTTTATTCATCCAGACTTGGCCTCCTATGCTCCTCCATCTATTACAAAAAGTCCAATCTTCACTTAGGTAGGATTGATTTTCGTCTATCGATGTATCAAATAATGCATACATAAACTGTTCGTATATTTTATCTAAGTTTAAGTCGTTTTTGTATTTTAAATCTGCATAGTGCGAAAACATTCTCTCAATTGCATGTCTTTTAATTAACATAAAACCAGTACCTATGTGTCGTATCTGTTGCAGTCCTTTTTCGTCAGGAACATCAGTTACTGCCAAGGGATTGTATACATAATTAATTGGGTATGATTTCTTTGGATACAAGCCACCTATGACCTCTTTATCAGCGGCAACGAGTTTATAAATATCGTTAGTAGTAAAACTAACATCGGCATCAATAAACATAAAATGTGTATTACTAGGATTAGCCATTCCTTTTGCAATTAGTGTATTTCTTGCTCTAGTGACTAAACTTTCGTTGCTTACTGTTTCAAGACTAAATGCTATATTATCTTGTCTAAGTTTAATAACTGATTGCACGAAACTGACAAAGAACATTTCAAATACTGCACCGCCATAACATGGTACAAGGTAACATACCTTGCTCTGTTTAATAAGTTGAGATTCTTCTGGTGTGAACATATTTCTTCTGTGATTTAATGTTTGATTTGTACTTGAGTAATATTGCCAGCAGTAAAATTTGTTACTCTAACTCTTATAAATGTTGCACTTACAGTTACGTTACTCGCCGCTCCGTTTGTAATAATACTACTTCCATCACCGATAAGAACTGATAAATTAAACCAGTCTGTATCAGATGATGGCGTAGATGTTAAAGTTGCTTGAATAGTAATAATTCCAACAAAACTTTTAACAGTGCCAACAAGAGTATGAGCTCCGTTGGTGTAACCAGAATACCCACTTGCATTTACATGGTCGCTGGAAAAAGATGATGATGAACCGTCGTAGTTACCTGATTTAGTACCATGTGTAGTACTATGTAGTAATATTTGAGTCATTATTCGTTACTTCTATGTTGTTCACGAGTTCTACTAATTTACCTGGGCCGGCTAGTTCTTCTAACACTTGTTGAAGCTGTCCAATAGTTTCTTGACTAAATACATCTTGTGCTTGTTGATCGTCTCTTAGTAGCTCACTGACTTTAATTATCAAAACTGTTTCATTTAGTTTTGCCATTTGCAACCCCCTCTTATTATATACATATTTATATAATTTTATAAGAATATACAGTAGTTATAATGTCTCCAGCAATCAGTGATACAAAGGTAAGACTGTCTTTACTTTGTGCATATATGTATTCTGGAAGTGTTATACGGCGTGAATCTATTAGAAGTCTTCGTGTTTCCCATGTCCATGGAAACTTTATTTCACCTGCATCTTCGTACTCAAGTAAACTATCAGCTACTTGTCGATTAATTATACTATATCTAGTAATACACTTTAATTCAAAGTTTTCGTAAGGAAGTTTTTTTACTACAATAACGTTTGGATCATCCGGATAAGCAGTACATACCTCAGGATTAAGTCCTGTATCTTCTGCCTTCTTAACGTAATCCAAATGACTTGTATAAAAATCTATTAATGGATTCTCTACTCTTATTTGTTTATGATCTTGTTGTTTAAATTCTTGTCTGTAATGAAATATACGAATTAATACTTCTTGCTCGCTTGCACTAAGATTCCATTGGTCACTAGAAGCAAACATAAACTTTGTATTCAATTCACGTTCTCGCCAAAACTGTTGTATCTTGCTCAACTCGTTTAGTAAGGATTGTGTATCCGGGTATTGCATAGAATTACGAAGAAGCGAAACACCTTTTCGTAAATGAAATCTAATTCGATACTTGAATTTATTATAGAAAAGTTTTTCATTAGTAATCATACTAGTATTTATTTGGGTTTAAACTGGTCCAAAATAATCATACCGTTTGGTGCTACGTCCGGTACTGCTACGTTACTAGTGATCGATTTCATTGGCGTATTATTCTTGTACTCAAATTCAAACTTATCGTCTTTGTAGATAACAAGAATTGTTGTACCTATAACCGGTGCATCTTCTAGAATACTTTTACTTAACGGAATCTTAATTTCGCTTTCAATGATTCTACTTAAAGGTCTTGCACCCATTAACGGATCGTAACCTTTTCTTGCTAGTTCTTCTACTGCACTTTCGCTTAGACTAACATGTAATTGCTTTTCAATTAACAACTCGTTAATGTCTGCAATAAACTTGAAAACAATCTTTCTCATAATTGATCGATCAAGTTGCTTAAACTTAATTATACCGTTAAGTCTGTTTCTAAACTCCGGCTTAAAGTGTTGTTTAACTGCACCATCTTCTTCACCGCTTTTTTGTAGGTCTTGATTAAAGCCAATGTTATTCTTTTCGTTTTCTTGAGCACCTAAGTTACTTGTTAACAATACAACACAGTTTCTTGCATCTGCTTTCTTACCATTTGTACTTGTAACAAAACCTTCATCCATTAATGATAGTAATACGTTAGTTACATCTGGGTGAGCTTTTTCTATCTCATCAAATAATAATACTGAATTAGGATTCTTTTCAATTTGACTTACTAGCATTCCACCACTAAGTTGTCCATCATCATAACCAACATATCCTGGAGGTGCACCAATAAGTCTTGCCACTGTATGCTTCTCTTGATACTCGCCCATATCAAAACGTAATAGTTTCATATGTAAGTTTTCACTTAATAGTTTAGCAAGTTCTGTTTTACCTGTACCTGTTGGACCTATCATTAAGTAAGTACCAATTGGTTTAGTATGTGATTTTAATCCTGCTCTTGCAACTGTAACACTATTCATAATAGTATCTACTGCTTCGTCTTGTCCAAACAACTGCTTCTTAATATTTTGTTCAATTGTAGTAACTGTTATTGTTTTGTCTGTAGTAGTTCCGCTACCTAATTGATCAGTTGGGATCTTAACTGCTCTACTTAGTTCTTCAACTACTTCTGCTTTAGTAATAGTAAAGTTAGTTCTGTTTAACAATTTTTGTTTAGCACATGCTGTATCAATTAAGTCAATTGCTTTATCAGGTAAACGTTTGTCTGTTTGATAACGAACACTTAAATCAACCGCCGCTTCAATTGCACTTTCTGTAATTATTGCTTTATGAAACTCTTCGAAGTACTTTTTAAGACCTTGCAGTATATCTTTAGCAACTTTTGGAGTAGGCTCGTCAATTGCAAGACGATAAAAACGCCTCATTAAAGCACGATCTTTTTCAAAACTTTGATTATATTCTTCCCAAGTTGTACTTGCTACAATTCTTAATTGTCCTTTAGAGATATAAGGCTTAACCATATTAGCAAAATCTGGACCACTGTTACTTCCGCTTGCTCCTGCTCCTCGCATAGTATGTGCTTCATCAATAAAACAAATAGTATTTGGTTTTGATGCTAAACTTTGCATAACATCTTTTAACTTTTCTTCAAACTCGCCTCTGTATTTTGAACCTGCTAATAAACTACCAATGTCTAAACTATAAACTGTTGCATTCGTTAAGTACTCAGGTACATTACCTTCTGTAATTCTTAATGCAAGTCCTTCTGCAATTGCAGTTTTACCAACGCCAGGATCTCCAACTAGTATTACGTTTGCTTTATTTCTTTTACCTAGTATTTGACAAAGTTCGTTTGTTTCAGTTTCACGTCCTATAACAGGATCAATTAATCCACGTTTGGCTGCAACGTTTAGGTTCTCACAATGTTCTTGTAATATTCTTTCTGCTTCTTCTTTAGTTACTGCTGGCAATGCCTGTTCTTCAACATATGTTTCGTTAAAGAATTGTAATAACTTCTCTTTGTCAATTTTATACTTGTTAAACAAGTATACACTATAACTTTTATCTTCAACTAGGATGGCCATAAACACATCAATAGTTTGAATGTGTGCTCTACCACCAAACAATACTTGAGTATAAGCACGATTAAAAACACGTTCTAGTGCATGTGTTCTTGCTGGCTTTTCTCCAGAACCTTTACTCTTTGGATTTTGTTTAAAATAGTCATTCGACTCAAGATAGATTCTCATGTCATCATGCAAGGCGTCCCAATCGGCACCAAACTCTGTTAGCATAATTTTAAAATTATTATAATTCATTAAAGCAAAACTAAGATGTTCAACTGTTACATATGAATGTCCACATGAAGCCGCAAACTCAGAAGCCTTCTCGACAATTAGATCAATTTCTGGATTAGTTTTGAGCATAATAATTCATATCCTGTGGTAATTTTGTTGTTGTAGTATGTTGTCTGTCATAACAAGTAAGACCGTTTACATGATCGTAGCCTTTTAGCCAAAATCTAGCAGGTAAGTTATACAACCAAGTCATCTTGTTGTTTCCCATATAATCTTTATATTGTACTCTAATATTAGTTGGTCTCTTTATTAAGTAACTCATCGTTGGAAAATTTTGACAAGTCTCTTCTGCTTCAACCAACGGAACCTCGTCATCGGCTCTAGCGATATTAAGAAGTTCCGGATTAAAATATGTTGTGTAATTATTATTAACCCGGGTAACAAAAATCTGTTCAGTAAGTCCACATTGGTTTGCACTTATGGTATGGTATTGCATATCTTTTGATAGCAATTCTGCAAGTTCTACACCTATCTTTTGTAGTCTAATAGGATTGGAAAACTCTACCTTTGTACACATTGTCTTAAGTGCTACAAAAGATGTTCTTTGTACTTTTAACGTCGACTCCATCTTATTCCTTTTGTTTAACTTACTATTACATAATAACACCTTCTACAGATTTGTCAACCTTATATTCAGGTAACATACCAGATTTCTTTAGAATTAATGCTAAATGATTTCTTCGTGTTTGTTCTACTCTATGCTACAGTAGTTTTAGAAATATTTTTTGAATCATTTTTAATTTTTTCTTCTAAATGACCAATCATAATTCTTCTCATATATTCAGCTCTTGCGAGATCTGTAAATGAGTATTCTCTTATATCTTCATTTGTTATTCGTATTGAAAAGTTATAAAAAGCACCACTCTTTTTTATAGTGGATACACTTCCTGCCGCTATTCTTTTTGTATTAACTAATGAACCAAATTTAGTTTCGATTATATTTGTCATAACACTTCTTCCTTTTACAGTTAAAGTGCGTTCCTTCACCACTTGAATGTGATTACTTCCGTCCTTAGTCGACATCGGATGAACGTATAACTATTTATCTAATTTGATGATGTGTTGTTGTAATTCTTCGGATAATTCTCCGAACATAGGTACTTTAACCATTACAATAACAAAATGACTACCTTTACCTATTCCTTGCTCGGATAATCTAACCTTGGTGTCGCTTTGTGTACCAGCCGGGATACTATAGGTTAATTTCTTGCCATTAACTGTAGTAACTGTTTTACTGCATCCTTTAATTGCTTGCCAAACACTTATTTCTTGCATACTATAAATGCTATTTCCTTGACGCTCAAATATTGGATGGGGTTCTTGTTCGACTAAAATATATAAATCGCCTCTTGGAAATGTTGGACTAGTATGATGGTTTCCTCTTCCACTAAACTTAATACGACTGCCAGCAGTTACACCTTTAGGAATAGTAAGATCAATTACTTCTGTTTCATTTCCAATGTTAACACTTATAGTTTTTTTAACACCTTGTGCTATTTCTTCAAGTGACATTGGCATTCTTAATTGTATGTCTTGTCCTTGAGGCTGGCGTCGTTGTCTTTGCTGTTGCCCAAACATATTAGCAAACACATCTGCAAAGTTACCAGTACTACTGAACTGTTGGGCATTTATATGAGGTCTTGGATTGTCGTATATAAAACGTTTTTCTTTGTCTTTAAGAGTATCATAGGCTTCTTGTACTCTTTGGAATTCTTTTACATCTCCGCCCTGATCAGGATGTGTGCTTCTTGCTTTTTTACGATATGCGTTTTTGACCTCTTGCTCACTCGCAGAAGGTGATACGCCAAGTACGTTATAATGATTCATAGTTTATTATACTATAGTTTGTGGGTAAATGTCAACTTATTTCTTTTTAGCAAATGCTTGTGCGCCAAAAAAGGCTGCAACAATACCAGCAACTGCAATAAAGTATACACCAGCCATGTCGCCTAATATCTTAGCGGCTTGGTCAAGTCCAATTACTATTGCAAGTACTACTAACACCGGATACAATAGCATACCTGCTAATGAAAACCATGCCATTGCTCTTTGAGCATCTCTCATTGCATCTGCATCTTCAAGTTCTTTACGTTTGAACTCTAAGTACATTGCTTCTTCTTTTGGTGTTACTTTGCCATCACCATTTGTGTCTGCCGGATGATGACCAGATGCTTTGATTTCTTCTGCCATTTAAGTACTCCTTAATTATAGTAATACTTATCAAAACAGTTAATATTTTATTGTTTAAAAGGAACTATCTCATTTTGTAATTGATCATAAAAACCCCAATATTCTTGTAGGTTAAAATAAATCTCAACAACGTTAGATGCACTAGCAGTTAGTAGATATATCAAAATACCTATACCGGCTAATGTAATTCCAATTTGATTGTTATTTGTCATTACTTGCCTTCTAACTTTTTAATTCTTGTTTCAAGCTCATCTATTTTTACTGTAACATGCGGATACTTAACACGCCATGCATCTGGATTTGGTGCAAGCCATGTCCAACCCCAACGTTCTACAAAGTAATTTAAGATGTTTGCAAACTTTGCATAACACCATAAGCCAGCACTTGTATCTTTAAACCAAAATAGGAAAGCGGCTCCAAATAAACTGCCGGCAATTCCTGTGTAAATCCACAAGCGATCGCTTGCCATGTTTGTAATCATATCCCACATTATTCTTATCCTTATTTGAACGGGTTAATTTTGTCTAACACATTCTCGTTTTGCTTTCTTATACCTGCGGCTAAGTCTGCTTTTTCGTTAGTTTCTTTTATGCTTTGTTCTGCTTTATCGAAGCTCTTGTTTGATTCTGTATAATATTTCTTATAAGCATCAATAATAGTTTGTTGTTGTTGAACCAATGCTCTAATATCACTAAAGTTTAAACCAAGTGACGCATAACCTTTTTCGTCCATTGCAAAAAAAGCAAGTGGCTTTTTTTCTTTTCTAAGTCTGTCAAACTCTGCTTTACTAGTTTGAGGAGTAATGATAACCCATTCTACTGGTCGTAACTCAAGTTTATCAACATCTGGTAATATAAGTTGAGGACGCTCTATTGGCTTTGCACTGATGTTTATCTGTTGCGGTACACTAGAACAACTACTTAACAGCAGTAGTGCCAGGCCACAACCAAGGACATTCACTATTGAACGAGTTGCCATTTTTTGCTTTCCTCTCTGCTTCTGTATAATTAGTTGCTCCGCTTAATAATTCAAAACATCGATTTGCTTTTTTAGTAGCACCAGTTATAATCTTTCCAACTGGTCCGGGTTTATTTTCACCCAAATAACCTATGTCATGATCACCAAGTTTTTTAGATAGCTCTTTATTTTGACTGCGAATTTCTGACATCTGGCTGTTAACTTTGTTAACAATAGAATTTGCTTTCTTAATATCTACTTGCAGGCTTTTAACTGCCGCTTCGCTTGTTTGTACTGCAACACTAAGTTTGGCATTGTTCTCAGCATATACTTTCATAGCCTTTTGTGTATCTTGATAATACCAATAAAAGCCACCGCATACAACTGCAAGAACAACTGCCATCATTGCCGCAAGTTTCAAACCCATTAGATCATTTCCAAAGCAGACGCAGTAGTTTCCTCAACACGTCTAGTCCATCCTCTACCGAATGTTTCAAATGTACTTAAACTTTCATAGTACTCTTGTCTTGCACTTTGAAAGTTCTCAATTGCGCCTTCTAAACCTACTTCTTCTACATAAGCATCTACTGCTTTTAGAGTATTTGGTCCAATTCCACCGTCAGCAACCGTCCCAATGAGCGTCTGTAAGTACTTTGCACTACGTCCAGGTCCTGCATTTACTGCAAAATCGAACACACATAAATCTAATCCATTTGGGATTTGATCGCACTTTGTACGACCCCAGTAATTCTTTTCATATATAGGAGCAACATCTTCGACCGTTAAGTCTTTCATGTCTTTATCTCCGCCCCAGTCTTCGTATACTCTCTTAGTTACGCCTAAGTTAGTTTCGCCACCAGGGTCTTTTGGATGATTTACATAGCCACCTTCGTGATGAAGAATCATCTCTAAACATTTATCATAATTTTCTTGCATTTGATTGCCTCTTGTTAAGTTTTATTTAACTCCAGCAAGGCCTTGTAGAAATGACATATCTGGGTCTTCTGGAGTCTTCTTGTAACGGTTAGTTGGATCTAATCCTGCAACTACCATTATGTTATCAAGTTCTTGTTCCTGCATAAGTCTGTGTCTATATTCTTTTGGACTGTTAGGAATACTTTTTAAGTTTTCGTCTGTTAACGGAATTGCCGCTTCACCTTTGTAATATGTAAAGCCCCATTTCATTTTGCCAGTTAAACGATTAATCTCATCTGTTAAACTAAGTATGCGTTCGATTAAACTAGTACGTCTTTCAAATTCAACAAATACTGTAACTTTACCTTTATGGTCAGTTGCCGGACTCAGGTTTGCATCAAGTACCCATTCATAACCAGTCTCAATAAACTCAACTAAATCTTTACCTGAGGATTTATCTTGTACTTTAAAAGCAATAACTAGAATTTGATCGTCTTCTCCCATTTTACTGCGATAACGGTCAATTGAAATTATTGGCTCAACTAAGTCTGCTAAATCACCGTTCTGCAAACCTTCGAGTAATTTACTCTTCTGATGTATTGTCATCTTTTGCTCCGCTTAAATCTAGGTCCTCGGCATAAGCACTATCAATATCTTCAAGATCGATTAACTCTCCCTCAACTTCCATTGTGCCTCTCATAACTTCTGACATGATTGTTTTCGGCATACGAATCTCTACTAGCCAAACTTTGTGTTGAATAATCTTAGCAAACTTTGTACCAGGTTGTAAATCTTCTGCTGACTTTACTTTCATTGGTGCATTTAAGATATCTTTTTTATAACGTACTTGAATATTATAATCAAGTAAACGTTTTGCGCCTAATGGATCTGGCATCTGTTTGTGTGGCCACATAAATGTGCATGTAACCCAATGACGTCGACTTTCAGGTCCGTGTACTAACTCACCTTTGTTCCAGTTCTCATATGCATACAAATGCACGTTATCTAGAACACGTTCAAAGTCAGTTAGTGTTTCGATGAAACTTTCTGCTTTGTACAGTTCGTTTAAGTTAGTTATAATGTCTACTGATTGCATATTGTAACTCTTTCTGATTATACATTATTTATCCTTTTTGTCTAGACCAACATATTATTACTTATTTCTGAGATATTTAAGTTAAATATTTTTGTAGAACTATTCGGTTCTGCATACATCAACCAAGCCAGGAGGTTTACCTTGGGTAAAAAACAAAGACAACAACAACAGGATCAATACATGTATGTGTCTAAGAATAATAGCCGCAAGCATGATCAACAATCTAAATCTAAAATAATTAATTTAATTCCGCGTTCGAGACGTCAAGAAGCATATATCGATGCACTGACGAATGAGAGTAAACTAATAGTACTTGCTAGTGGTCCAGCCGGAACCGGTAAAACCATGCTAGGCTTGTTAGCCGGCATAAAAGCATATAAAAGTGGATTATTTAACAAGATTATTTTAACCAGACCCGCGGTGGGTGTTGATGATGAAAAGCATGGATTTTTACCTGGTGATCTAAACCAAAAAATGGAACCGTGGACTCGTCCATTGTTCGATGTTTTTCACGAATATTACTCTCCTACCGAAACAGCCAAAATGCTAGAAGATCAAATCATCGAAATATCACCACTAGCATTTATGCGAGGCCGAACGTTCAAAAATGCATGGATCGTCGCAGACGAAATGCAGAACGCAACACCAAATCAGATGAAGATGTTATTAACTCGCTTAGGTGAAGGAAGTAAAATTGTTGTAACTGGTGACATTAGACAAACGGATAAGAAAGAAATAGACAACGGTCTATTAGATTTTTCAACTCTTGTCGAACGTTATGAGCATAGTAAATTTGTGGAAGGTATTCAGTTTCAGCATACTGATATTGAACGCCATCCTGCAGTAGTGGAGGTGCTATCGATATATGGCGACAAAGATTAATTTTGGAGTAACTGGGGAGTATTAAATTACTCCCTAGTGTCTTCCTATTAAACGTTTGTTATAATTTTATAAATCTCTGCCCAATTTTGAACTTTTGTTATTCCTTTTGGAGCAACATAATTCTCATTGTGCTTGTGTTTTACTAACAATGACTGCAAACCAAACTTAGCTCCACATTCTGCATTGTCAGGCTTATCTTCAACCCAAAAACATCCACTACCTTCATATGGTGCTAATTCTTCATCTTTATCTGCACCAGTATCTAAGTATGTGTATTTTTCAAAAGCAGTTTTACCAAATAATTCTATTAAGTTTTTGCTTCTTAAGTACTGTGAATATGTATCGTTACTAAGCGAAGTAATAGCATGGAATATAAATCCATGTTCTTCGTGTAGTTTCTTAACATACTTCATCGCATCTCTTAGTGGAGGAAGTTTCCTAATAGCGGCACTTTCATTGAACATTCTAACAAGTTTCTTGCCTTCAGCATATTCAATACCATATCTCTCATTTACCTTGTAAATGTCAAATCCATTTTCAACTATTGAATAACCATGTCTACACATCCAAGCATGGAAACTATATTCCCAATCAAGTAATACACCATCACAGTCGACTAAAATTGTTTTATTTTTATTAACGTACATATCAATCCTTTTTGTTTAACTTACTATTATATAATAGCATCTTTATAAGATTTGTCAACCTCTAATCACAAAAAAAGTGCCGTTTCCGACACTTTTTTAATTCGTTTTAGTTTTATATTAGTACTATATACGGATCTATCAACCTGAAAATTAAAGCAGATTTATACTATTTTTTCTAGCTTGTTCATATACGCAGCATTGTTGCCACATGTTTTAACACATCGCATCTCAAAATTATCATGCAACGGACTCCACCTGTCTGCAATTGTTTGGAAATAATCATTATCTAATATCTCTTGAAGGCTATGGTGATGTAAACTATTAAAGGTAATTCCGTATAATTTGTTCATATACTTGCCTTTGTTCATATGATTATCATATATAAAACAACAAGGCCAAACCCGGCCCTCTGGACATAGAAACAATTCAGGGTTTTCAAGATGCTTGCATTTAATAGTGGCAATGGTCTGCTTGATATTGTCATCACTGTCTTTCAATGCCAATGCCTTAATCATTCTTTTCCGTTTTTCTTCTGGAGTGTCTGCACTGCTTTGTTCAAGTTTTGCTTCTGTTTGTAATTTGTCTATTTTATCTACAGCTTGCTTAACTGATGTTAGGTCAGTATGCTTTAGTGTTGTTCCTCCGCTATAAGTTACTTTTTCTCCCTTGCGAGTAGTTGCAGTTTTTCCAGCTTGAAAAATATTCCTACCGCTAGTACGTTTAACTAACTCAATGCCTAACTCTTTACAGTAATTCACAATCCACTCAAACTCATGCTCATTATGATTGAAAATAATAAATTGGGCCTGTGCCCAACCACCAGCATTAACAAATGCACGAAGATTTCGATCTACTGTCTCCCACTTTGCATTAATGCGATACATATGTAGAGTTTTAGGGCCGCCGTCCAATGCAAACGATGGTCTAGCATTAGTTTTAGCCAATGCCGTCCACCAAGCAACATTGTTATATCCACCGTTAGTAGATAGTGTAACTCTTTCGGCACCATACTCTTGAAGGTACTGACATATCTCTAAGCAATGTGGGTGTACTATTGGATCACCACGAGTTCCACATAGTTTAAATTTTTTGCCTTTGATCATTTCTGGAGTAAACAGTTCCTTGAAGTCGTGTAAACTGATTTGTGGATTGTTCCACAATGGATATTTTTGATCTGTTCTTGCACAAAGCGGACATGCTAAATTACAGTTTTGTGTAATTTCTAATTCCCATTCCTTGATATCGATGCTATTCATAATATTACTTCTTTGTTTAACTTACTATTTTATAGTAACACCTATTTTAAATTTTGTCAATGACATTTTTAATAAGCCACTCTGCTTCGAGTGAAATACCTTCAGCCATCAAATGGTATCCGGCATCAATTACATATAATTTAAAGTTAGGTACTATATCGATAGTTTTTGTTAATTTGTGGCCGTGGGTATACCTGTGGCCGTAGACATGATCTGCCGACGACATCATGTATGATGTAATTGCTGTACATTCGTTTTCGGCCATTCTAGAATTCATATGGACATAATATAACTTCTGCAATTTCTCTATTGAGCTTTGGATGTAATGTGGTGCAACATTATTAGTAATTGAAGCTGGGTTCAAACGAATAATATTATGGCCATAATCCACATAATCTTTCCACGTACTAAAATTTTTGGTTTTAAAAATTCTTTGATTTTCAAAATCATAATTATCAAAAAATGTTAATCTTCCTGGCGAAGTTATCTTTATAATATTAAAGTCGTGTTCGTGTTTAAACTTTTCATACAGATGCAGAATCATTTGTATGCTATGTCCACCGAACGCATAGTCGTAAACAGTATGATGGGGGCATTTTTTTGCTATCGATTCGGCTAAATTATAATATGTTGGATATACCCCTGATACCCAACTACATCCAAATATTCCTATTTTCATAATATTACTTCTTTGTTTAACTTACTATTTTGAAGTTTTTTATACATTGTACTTAAATTGTGTATATTTGTTTTTCTTATTTCATCTAACTTACCATTATGTGCAAAGAAGTCAGTTTGTAAATCTTGTAAAACTTTTTCATTGTTCACTATAGGTGTATGTTGTGTGTAATATATAAGTGAACTGCACACTTCGGGTAATATATTGTTCTGTTTTAATTTATTAAGTTGTTCTACTATCCCATCTTTAAAGTCAGGATTAAGGTTTCTGACTATCATGTGTTCAGGACCAGTAGCATCAGTAACATTAAATCTGAGTCGAACGTTGTGTCTCATCTTTAGTTCATGTTGTAAATTTTGTAGTTCAGGCAACCAATCTTGTACTGTGAAACAAAGATACCAACTCCAAACAATATTAACACCCATGCCCTGAATATTTGGAATTAAGTCTGGCATTTTCATTATGTTTTCTCTAATTTTATTCCAATTCGCGCCTGTTCTAACGTATTCATATGTTGGACCTGTTCCATCCAAACTTAAATTTATCCTACAATCTTTAAATTGTTTAACTGCTTCAACCCAGTTAGCATTTACATTAGTTGCATTTGTTGTATAACGCAAATGAAGATTCTTTGCGTAGTCATTACTAATAACCCAATTTAATAACTTTTGAATTTGTGGATCAATAGTAGGTTCGCCGCCTAATACATTTAAATACGATAAGTTTTTAAATGCTGGATGCCATTTGCTTTTGTAGAATCTTTCAGAATCTGTGACATCTACTTCATTGTAATTCCATCTCTGCAATTCTGGATTGTCTATTACTTCTTTTGCAATTAAACTACTGTTACTTGGATTACACATACGACATTTTAAGTTACATAAGTTTCCTGGTCTATAGTCTAGCCATTTTAAATTAAATTCATCTGTGTGTTCTTTATACCATTCCTTGGAATCTTGTGTTATGCCTGTTAAATTGTTATTAAACCTTTTTCTGACAGAATTTTGTCCATGCTCTTCTTTTTCTTTGCAAACTTTACAACCAGAATTCCATTTGCCTTGTTCTATAGATCGTCTAACGTCTTTAACAGTATCAGAGTTAAAATAATCTTCCGGACTTTCAGCAGATGTCCATTTATCAAAAACACAACACATTTTGTATGCTTTTCGGCTTTCCTTGTAATAAGAAGCCTGCCAGGGAGCAATACAAAATACATCATGATTAACATCAAATTTTTTTGACATTTATTTTACCGTTTTAAAAATAAGGATTATTAAAGTTTGGATCGTCAACACCATCAACGCCAGTTACTTCGTCTACATAATGTACAAGCATGTTCTCAACACCCATTTTAAGTGTGATTGTACTACTAGAACAACCACTGCAACTACCTTGAAGTAGTACATTTACACGACCTGATTCCATATCAAAGTCTTCAACTTTTATGTAGCCGCCGTGTTGTTGTACTGCTGGTTGGACATATTCGTTAACAACTCGGTTTATTTGTTCTAGTATTTGTTCTTTTGTACGTTCTGTCATGATACGTTATAAGTTTCTCTTACTACAAATACTTCCCAGGTTGGATTTGCTTCTAACAGTACTTCAACTTTTGCTTCCAAGTCTTTTCTGTCTTCACTTACTTCGTGTATTATTGACCCTTTACTAGGCTCTCTTATCATTAATTTATATTCTATTATCATACTAGTATTTAGTTGGCTCTAGGGGAAGGACTCGAACCTCCACGGTAAATATACTGTAACACACATCTACCACATGATTAACAGTCATGCACGTCTACCTATTTCGTCACCCCAGATTATAACTATACCTTGCCTATACCTTCAAGTGCAGGTATCATTCTTGTAATGCCAATGCCACCGCCTACTCTAGGAAAGAAGTCGAACTTTAAGAATTCTTCTAGTTCTGCTTCTACTCTATCTTTACCAAACAGTTCAAATAATAAGTTACTGTAAGCACCTTCTGTAATAGTATGGAATGTATCTCGCATCATATCAACATCACAGCTACGTTCTGCTGAGCCAATAGTTTCCATGCCACCTAGGATAACATCAATCTTCTTGCTTTCGCTACCATTTGAATGTCTGCTCATGTTCCAAAATGGACTAGTCATTTCTGGGAAGTCTGTAATCATTG
>Ga0209830_10002366_pt1 | contig 15291 bp, 22 predicted proteins | sample ArcticOcean_MG_C_12_FD_187439 | JGI IMG/M metagenome (GOLD analysis project Ga0209830, IMG submission 187439) | Marine microbial communities from western Arctic Ocean - ArcticOcean_MG_CB8_130 (SPAdes) (version 2) | ecosystem: Environmental > Aquatic > Marine > Oceanic | place: Arctic Ocean...
GTGCAATTTCGGGAGTGGTATATTCTTAAATTAGCCTGATATATCAAGGCGGTTACTAAAATACTGTGGTGGGTTACGTACCTTTATGCAGATGAACCCCAGACTGGAAGGACGGTCACTTTTCAGTAATGACCGAACCAGCTCTGACGCTCGAATTGTGTTGAGTTCTAGCAAACCAGGGATACGCAGCATGTCATTCCAGTATTGTTCGATACGATGAGTGTAAATTTGGCCACGAGCAATGTCGTTTAGCACGCCGTAATCTGCTCCTTTATCGATGCGCCAAAAAACAGCTTCGCCCACATCAGCCAGTCTTGGAGAGCATTGATAGCCAAGCAACCAGAACAAGCCAAACACTATATCGCTGGTACACGTCGTGTCGGTCATGATTTCGGTGGGTCTCAATCCGGTTTGTTGCTCAAGCAACCCCTCCAAAACAAAAATGGAATTCCCTAAGATGCCTGGAATAACGATGCCATGAAAACCGGAGTACCGGTCGGGTAAGCAGTTTTACCAGGTGATACCTTTGCTGTTCCGAAAGTATTTTTTATTGGGTCTTGCATTGATATTTTGAACCGGAGTAATGAACCACATGCCGACGCAACATGTCCACCACCCCATTTTTGAACTAGGGGAAGTTTGGTTTGGTTCAGACTCTTCGATCAATTGTTAAGGTAACTTAATGCGAAGCGATTAGGCAAAAAGACCATAAATTCAGGCCATACGTATGTATGGTGAACTTTAGTCTTTTGTACCTGATTGCGATTCTTTGGCTTCTTTCCAAACAGGAACCATTGAGTCCCATACACCATTCCTTTTAAAACGGTGAAGAACAGCAGCTATGATATGAATAGTAACGAGCAAATAAGTCACATTTACCGAAATCCCATGTAGGCCAAGAATGGCACTAACCAGAATGCCGCTCTTCAAGCCCATCCAGAACACCAAACCGATTAATAATCCTGTAATAGCTACCGCCGCAAATGATACATACATACCTAAGTGAACCACTTTAGCTGCAATTTTTTGAAACTGAGATGTGTCGTCTGGCAGCTCAGGGGTTTCTATTTTACTCATATACACATAGCGTAATGCTAGTAATACTAACCACCCTACTGCAAAAATAACTTCAAACCTTAATAGCGCAAAATCTTCTAACTGACCAATGTTATCCACTTGTTTAGCTATTCCATATGTAAAAGCAATGGCGAAACCCCAATGAAATACTTTAGCCATAACACTATGATTTGAAACTTTGTTATTCTTAATGTTTCCTACATGGTTTTTGCTCATCCGTTGCACCTTACTTGGTTGTATCAATTAATCTTAAAAGGGGTCTGAAGCCCAGTGGTACGAAAACGTACGCTAAGGAAGTTTACAATGAGTTATTCTGATCTGGACCCTGCCTGGATGCTATCGGGTTTTGTTCTTTATGTGATTTCAGTATCCGATATACACTCGCGAGCCCTATACCAAGTTTTTTTTGCGACAGCTCCACGTGTACTCCCTTCCTCAATAAGCTGAATAGCCTGCCCGGTCTTGGCTCTGGCAGTGGGTTGACGGTCTTTGTATTGGCCTTCCTTTTTGGCTTTTGCCACACCTTCGAGCTGCCGTTCTCTACGATTGCGGCCCTAGGCACTTTATTGTTGACAATGTTCCTAGCTAATGTATATTGCTTGAGGGTAATTTGTCCACTCGTCTATGCTATTTTCTAAAAATTAGCATATTTAAATATTTCAATCTTATTTTTTTGATAGGGAGTAGTATATGAAGAATTGTATAATCGCGTCTGTTGCGGCATGCACACTGATGACCACTGGCGCTGTTCAAGCTGGATCCATCACTGAACAAGATGTTATTCAGGCACAGAATGAATGGGGCGAAGGCATCGTGGCCATAGCAGCTGCTCATACTGGTGGCAAAGACTTCGTTAACAGAGCATCAGAGCACATTGAGACACTTTATGCTTATGGTGAAGAAACGGTTATGTTCAAACCGACTTTGGCATCGGAAGACCAGTTCCGGGAGACCTTTAACGAAGCGCTAAGCTATTTTGTTGGTACAGAAGGGAGCGAAGACAGTGGCTTTGCCATCAAAGGATGGACGAACGTCCGTTGGGAAAACAACGGTATCTTCGCCGATGATGATTCTGCCATGGCAATGGGTAATTACTACTTTACTGGGCCAGATGGAAAAGAAACTAAAGTTGAGTTTACATTTGGTTATGTTAAAGATGATGAAGGAAATTTGAGTATTAATCTACACCACTCATCATTACCTTATTCACCTCTCTAAGGTATCTTTCTGCTTATAGCCCCCATAATAAGGGGGCTATAACAAGGTTCTGTTTGTATAATGTATTCAGTCATTATCTTGTGAGCACTGCTTTCACTGACGCCAAAACTCAAAGGAGAGATGCTCTCTCCAGTACATCAGGCTCATAATCAACTGTGTTTCAATACTCAGCTTATTGGACCTGTCCCATTTTTATTTTTTGAGCGTGTGGGCTCTATTTAATATGGCTGTCATTTTTTCAAATGTAGCACGCTTAACTCCCGTTGAGCGACGAGTTACAAAAAGATCTGGACGAACGGATGGCAAAACAGTTTGGGCTGAAAAGGAATTTGGCTGAAATTTAAACGGACAGACACCTCGTCAAAAACGAGTAACTGTCAGATCAAGTTTGAGCTACCACAACTAAGCTGACGGCGCCTAACTTAAATTCTTTCGGGTACTTCTTTCTTGTGGTCATTTAATTTGCTCCAGCTTGAGTAGTATCTCCTGACTAGGCTGTCCTAATCCATTAGACCACGTCAATGAAGATGCTACATTTTAGTAGATTTTTTTTGACATACTCAAAAATATTAACCTAAAGAGGAACGATATGAAAAAAATTTGTTTGTATGAATTCCATTAATAGAATGGGAAAGAACGAATTCATTAATTTAATATGCCCGTTTTTTAATAGTCCAAATCATACTCTATCGTTTATTGATAGAGTAGAAAAATAGACCATTTACGGATAGCATTGCGCTATACATAGAAACTATCACACAGATAAAGAGGCGATCGTATAGTTCACAGCTAGACATACTAAAAAATCAAGATGCATTAGGTTTATCAAAAAGGGATGAAGAAAATAACTATGCTAAGATTGAGCATAGTTCATCTGGATTAAACAATCTATCAAATAAACATTATGATAGGTTCAAATATTTAAATATAGCTTATAGTTCTAAGTTGGGCTTTAATTTTCTATGCGTAGTTGTAGGGCTGGATAGCAACCAAATACTATCTAAACAAGCTATTAGAGATTTACTACACAAAAAAATTCAATTATTCACCACAAAAACTGGTGATGTCGTCATATTTTCAACAGGAAGGCATACGGGTGATTATAGACTCGTTAATCTAAAATCTGGAAGCTCAGATGTGTCGAGCAGTTATGATTTCACCTCCAAAAAGAAGCATTACCTTGGTGTAAATCAGGATACGCTGAGAGACAAAATAATCGTGGGCTTAGGCGCTAACAAGACGCTTCAAGCAGACTCCGCAAACTGTTGTTACCGCGCCTGGTTGCGAGATCCACAATTATTGGTCTATAGCTTGGTGGATTATTGATTTAATCAGTGTTTGATAGGGTAGCCCCTCTTTTAATGCCCTTGCCTTAACTCGTGCCGAATTTGTACGAGGGAGTCTAATTGACACTTTTGTGCTAGCTTCACTCATTGTATTTCGTGCGGCTTCTTGTAGATTTTGTAAAAGTTTAACGGTTAATAGATTTTTACCTACTTCATAACGATCGGATTCAATAGCTTTAATTAGTTCTTTTTCTTCATCATCAAGGTACTTGTTTACATAGGGTGTATTTTTCATAATTTATCTCTGTTTAAATATAAAGCGGTATGTTTACGGCTCGGAAATACTGTTTTAAAAAACCAACTTCCGTCCTCTTCTAAAATATATGAAACTACATAAGCATAGTCTTCAATACTCAAAATTAGCATATATTGATTATTGCGAATGGGGTGTGAAGTATTTACTATGTAGTGGTACAGTGAATTTGGCCACCTAACAAGAGATGTTATGATCATCTCTGATCAATTAGGTGAACCCATGAAAAAACGTACAAGACCCACCTTTAGCCCTGAATTTAGACTAGAAGCATCACAATTAGTGGTCGATCAAAATTACACAGTCGTTGCTGCGGCCAAGGCCATGAATGTGGGCATTTCCACCATGGCCAAATGGGTGGCTCAGTTAAAGCAAGAGCGACAAGGCAAGGCTTATGCGGCGGCTACGCCAATGACACCTGACCAGCTCAAAATTCGTGAATTAGAGAAACGAATTGCACGCATTGAGATGGAGAAAGAGATCCTAAAAAAGCGACGGTGGTATCAAGGGGTCAGTGCAACATGGTTTTCAATCATAGCAGCCGGTGTTAAATACGTCAGCACTCTTCTAGGCCGTTTATTTAACTTGTTGGCAATATCATCTAGGTAATGCTGATCGACGCCTCGTAAACTAGTCTTCTTTGGGAAGTACTGTCGCAGTAATCGATTCGTATTTTCATTTGTACCTCTTTGCCAGGGACTGCTTGGGTCACAAAAGTACACATCGACTTCAGTGCCCTCGGTAAACCGGTGATGGTCTGCCCATTCCATTCCCCGGTCCCAAGTTAATGTATTTTTAAGCTCATCGGGAAAAGAATTGAACTTGAGAATAAGCGCATCAATTACACTTTTAGTGTCTTTGCCGTCGACTTGAACTCGTGCGGTATCTCTTGTTTTACGGTCAACTAACGTAGCTATATGTGAATTATTACTTCCAGAGATTAAATCGCCTTCCCAGTGGCCTATCGTCGCCCTTCCTTTAATTTCAAGCGGCCTATCATGTATTGTTTTGGCACCAATCATTCCTTTATATACGCCTTTGTTGGTTGAGCGTTTTCCATGCCTCAGTTTGCGTTTCGATCGAAGATGCATTAGTACAGATTTATGGAAAATGCAGCGGGATGGCACAAATAGGGTTTTATAAATAGTTTCGTGCGATACCCACATCCTTGGGGATAACGGGAAAGTAAATTTAAGCCCGCCAGATGTTTGGTCAGGCGACCAATCATCCAACAGCTTAGATTCAACTCATCGGCTGAGATGATTTCCTTTTTGAAGTGTGCAACATTTTGGCCGTAGAGCGCGTTCAAACGCTTTCTTGTCTGCAATCATTGCCCGATAGGCCAATATACCGCCATTACGGCTAATTTCACGGCTTACCGTTGATGGAGCCCTTGCTATCGTTCGGGCGATTGCTCTTATTGACAGAGCTGACACTAATCCCCTGGAAATATTTTCTCGCTCTTCTCGTTGTCGATCGACCGTCAAACCTATTTCGCTGAGAGTTTTACCCTGACGCCATAAGCTCCATACTTTTAGTTTTTCCTTATGGTCTAAACCACGTTTTGACAAGTCCTTCATAACAACCTAGTGCCTCATAAATTATAGGTTGTTGCACTGACCCCTTGATACCACCACTGCTCTCTTGATGTCGAATTCACTGAGCAGCTAAAGCGGGTTCGTCGACTTCAAGGGAGCTACGCGACGACAGTGCTCTGTGAGCAGTTTGATGTGTGTCGCAGTACTTATAAATACTGGTGTGGTCGTCGAAGTACCATCAATTATGACAAGATCAAGCTCCGCGCACTTATTAGTGAAAAACATAAGCTTAGCAATGGCTCTGCTGGCTCAAGAAGTATTGCGGCCATGGTGTCTCAGGACGGTATTGATTTAAGCCGTGGCCGGGCCAGGCGGCTAATGAAAGACCTTGGTCTAGTTAGTTGCCAATTGCCTAAACATGCGTATATGAAGGCAGCACAGCCTCATGCCGCAATACCGAATACGCTGAACAGGCAGTTTGACGTGAGTGCTCCCAATCAAGTTTGGTGCGGAGACGTCACCTTTATTTGGACAGGACAGCGATGGAGTTACTTGGCAGTCGTTATGGATTTGTTTGCTCGTAAGCCCATTGGTTGGGCGCTATCTAAATCACTCGATAGCAACTTAACGAAGCAAGCCCTAAATATGGCTTACGAATTACGTGGCCAACCAAACGGAGTCATGTTTCATTCGGACCAAGGAAGCCATTACACCAGCATTAGTTTCCGTCAAAATCTTTGGAGGAAACAGATAAAACAGAGTATGAGTCGCCGGGGAAACTGCTGGGACAATTCGCCGATGGAACGATTTTTTATAAGCTTAAAGAGCGAATGGGTACCCCCAATGGGGTATTCATGTTTTAACGACGCAAAGGTCTCGATTACGCAGTATATTGTTGGATATTACAGCCAATACAGGCCGCATCGACACAATGGTGGTTTGCCACCAAATAAAGCTGGGGCAAAGTACAACCTTGTCTCTTATCCTGTGGCCAGTTTTACTTGACCACTACAGATCAATAATAGAAAGTATAGGATTATTTTGTGGGTGCGTATGCCAAGTACCGATATATCTCAGTTCACGATCAGAACCCCAAACTGCTCAGTATCTCTAGATTTAATTTGTCGGTGCAGTAATCAACATTCATAGACTTCGTTGCTTACTTTCAACAGCATATTTGGACCGACAAACATTACATTTTCATCAGTTACAGGCATCACAATGCTCTTTTAGAGCTGGATAGTGATGGACAGTTAACGACAGTGGGATGGACACTTTTAGGCGAGGATAAATACCCTTTCAGTACAAAATCTCATCTTACCCTCGCTAGCTATATCTTCAATGATCAAATGAAAATACTGTACGGATCCCAATAAACACAGGCCTTACAGGGCCCTAAACAAGATAATCACCTAGAGCTATCAAATGACCGTCAAATGAGCCCAGAATATTTATGCCCAAAATGGCACATAACGCCACGCTTTACGATTGGCCTTTGGATCATACAAGCGAATATACTCTGCATCTACTGCTTGTTTAATAATTCTACTGGCAGTTGCACTGTTTCCAGTATCAATATCAAAACGCTCTCTTATAGAAGTGTTATTCATAGACTCTCTATTAACGTACTTCAAACAGCAGTGTAGATAACATGCCCTAATTTTATCCTCTGTATCCATTTCATTAAGTGTTTTATAAGCAAATAAAATAGCTTTAGTGTAATTATCAGTCTGCTCAAATATCGGTGCTGGAAGCTGATAAAACTCTGTTTCAAATACAACTTTATCAATACCTGTACCACGCTCTTCACAGATCTTCACGCGTCGCATAAAAGAAGCTAAAGCCTCATTACGACTTTGTGGAGGTGTGTCCAAAAAACGTTGAGTGTCAACGAGCGGGGTTCCTGGATTAGTAACCTCTAACCTTCCATCAAATAACTCAATCATTGGCCCAGTGCCGGTCAGAGTAAAATCTTGGTGAATAACAGCATTAGCCACTAACTCTCGAATGGATAGTTCAGGGTACATAGGGACTTCGCTTCGAAAAACCTTACCTATTTCTTCATTAGAGGGTAAGCGGTCCAGTAACCCCACCTACTATGTTAAACGCCCTCAAGTTTGATATTCCACGGCAGTAGCAACTCATAGTCCTCAACCGTTTTGCAGCTGGGCAGTTGAGTAAATAAAGCACGTAGATAAGCGAAGGGTTCAAGTCCGTTGGCCTTTGCTGATTCAATAATACTATAGTACATAGCGCTTGCTTTTGCGCCGCTTTGGCTATCACTAAACATCCAGTTTTTCCGGCCAATAGCAAAGGGCCGGATCGCGTTTTCTACGGGGTTGTTATCAATATTTAATCGGCCATCTTGTGTATAAGCGGTTAGCTTTTTCCAATTTTTGTGCATATAAGCAATCGCAACCCCCGCCTTACCTTTAGGTAGGGTGTTTTCTAGCGCTTTATCGAGCCAAGCCCGGATCTTGTTTAGCTGTGGGATGCTTTTTTGCTGGCGAACACTATACCGTTCAGTGGCTGTGTTATCTTTGATCCCTGCTTCTATTCGGTAGAGAACCGCGATCATTTCTACCGCCACGTCAGCTTTGCTGACCTTACCTTTTTTACTGGGCATGACTTTTTGCGCATCAATAAATTTCCGGCGTGCGTGTGCCATACAGCCAAGATGGGTCACCCCCACACTAGCGCCTATTTTTAGATAACTGCCATAGTCATCGGTCTGCAAATAACCTTGGTAATCACCCAGCAACAATGTCACCACATCGCCGGACCGGTGGGGGTGGTAATCAAAGAGAACAATCGGATGATCGACATCTCCAGTGCGCCGCACCCACATGTAGCTTTTGCTTTCAGCTGTTTTTCCAGGCTCGTTGAGTACCTGAACGGTCGTTTCATCCATATGGATATAGCCACTAGACAACAACTGATCGTTAAGTAAATTATAAATGGGCTGGAGCAGTTGTGTGCCTTTGATCATCCAGTTTGCTTGCGTATTACGGGGCAAATGAATGTTTAAGCGTTTGAAGATTGTTTCCAGGCGATAGAGAGGTAGGGCATCTTGGTATTTGGCAACGGCTATATGCGCTAATAGGCCTGGACTAGCATTGCTTTTAGGGATTGGCTGTTCAGGCAGCGCGGCGATTTGAACGCCATTCTCGCACTGCTTGCAGGCGTATTTTTTGCGTGCGTGAACCAACACTTGAATCACCGCTGGAATGATATCGAGCTGTTCACTGGTATCCTCACCGATGCAGGTTTTCTGGCACCCGCATTCGCAGGTTTTTTCTGCGTCAGTGAGGTCATGTTCTATGCGAATCCGAGGCAAGGATTGTGGCAGAAGCTTGCGACCGGATTTAGCTTTAGTGGCGGGTTTGGCTTGGGATTCTTCTTCGACAACCTCCGCCATTAATGGCGCCTCATCGTCTGCTTCTTGCTCTGTTTCATCGAAAAGCTCAGCTTGCTCTGGGCACTTCTCACTGCTCTTGCCAAACTTTCCGTGGTTGAATAAAATGATTTGCTCTTCCAATAATTGGATACGATCTTGGCGCGCTAATACCATTGATTTCAACGTATCTACATCGTCTGGAAGCTGCTTTTTATTCAATCTTTTCATAGGGTTGAATTATAACACAACCACTAATTTATGCTGCTAAAAGACAAGGTTTCATGGGGTTTATTGTTAAAAATATCCAGGCCATCCAGAAGTAAATTGAGCTGGTAACCATCAACAATAATAGCTGTTTCATCCGTCGCTGACAGCCAATTGAAACGCTGCTTTTCCAAACGTTTGTACCAAAGGATAAACCCATTTCGCTCCCAATATAGCAGCTTAATCTTATCGCGCTTACGATTACAAAAGACGAATAGAGCTTCATTCATCGGGCTTAGGTCGAGTTCTTGTTCTACCAGCGCAGCGAGTCCGTCAATGGATTTACGCATGTCGACAATACCCGAATAAAGATAGACTTGGGCACTATATTTAGGGCGCAGCATGCAGCAATCCTTTATCTTTTAAGGTGAGTAGTAATTCTGCGACACTCTCAAGGGGAAGCTCTATAGCCACTTGATTACCGAGCAAGATGCGCACAGGCGTGGCTGAACGGACCCTAATAGGTATGAGCTTGTTGGTTTTGTGAATAGATGGGCTTAACTTCTTGCGCCAGTAATGCAAGGTGTTTGCCTTAATGTCATTCTGTGCGCAGTAAACAGCTTGGGTTAGCGCGCTGTTCTTCCAATCAATGATGTGCTGTTGCCAGTATTGAACTTTAGTCATGTCAGTCTCCAAATGGGTGTATCTGGGACTAGCTTAATGCTTGCTGCTTCACATTATTAGATGGGGTATATTGATCGTTTACATCAAAAGTGGGTAACCGATATCACGTATGTAAGGACTGGCGAAGGTTTTTTGTATCTTTGTGTTGTCAAAGACCTGTTTAACAGCGTGATTGTTGGATGGTCAATGAGCTCGGTGCAAAACAGAGATCTCGTCCTTCAGTCAGTCCTGGCGGCCTTATGGCAGCGACCTAAGGGCTTGCGATATTGCACTCAGATCGAGGTTGTCAGTTTACTAGCCATGAGTACCAGCAGTTTCTTAAAGGACATCATCTTACATGTTCAATGAGTGCCGTTGGAAGTTGTGCGGATAACGCCTCGGCTGAGCGCTTTTTTGGCCAAATGAAACGGGAGCGAGTCAATCGTCGATATTACCCAACTCGGCAGGAAGCTCGAACCGACATATTTGACTATATCGAACGGTTTTATAATCAACGAAAACTGCGTAAGCTTGAGCATGATCAAAGTGCTGAATCTTACTCTATTAAACTGTCCGTAAAGTCGGGGTAAAACCCGACGGGATGAAAAGCTATGCAGGAATTCTGTTCGAGAGTATAGTCAGTGATTTAGATATTACACTTATCGATGAGCCTGAGGCATTTTTACATCCTCCACAAATGAGACGATTAGGTGAGACATTAGCCTCTGAAGTTAATGGCCAGCTTTTTGTTGCTACTCACAGTAGTGATATACTGAGAAGTTTTTTAGAAGGTACACAAGGTGGCGTCCATATTCTCAGAATTAGTAGAGATGGCGATGTTAATGTGGTTATGGAAGCTTCAAGGGTTACTATTAAAGGCTTATGGGAAAAACCCGAATTACGATATTCGAATGCACTCGAAGGGATTTTTCATGAACAGACCATTATCTGTGAAGATGATAGTGACTGTAGGCTTATAAACTCTGTAGCAGATCACTTGGATTCCAATTCTCCGAATCAATGGTTAGATACAGCTTATGTACCCACTGGAGGTAAACATGGGGTTGCAAAAGTGGCAGACGTCCTACGAAAGGTAGGAGTCCCAGTTAAGGCAGTCTTCGATATAGATTTTTTATCTGAACAATCATTAGTTAAATCGACTACTTTCGCCTTTGGAGGCGATTGGGACGAAATATGTCCACTTTGGAATCTTATACAACCCTTAAAAATAAGCTGGAGGAGATTGGTATCTATCTAGTGCCTGTTGGCGAGATAGAAAATTTCTGTCCAGATTTGGGGTCTCATGGCCCCAGATTCGTCACTAAACTATTGTCTAGTGTTTCTATGGATGATGTTCGTTTGACGGAGCTACTGAGTTTTGTTGGTCGATTACATAATGGGCCGCATTGCAAATTAGCGCTTGGTGCAATTGCCGAACTTTTAGAGCAAGCATGAGCCATGCAGTGCCTAACAAGCGTCTGCAATCTGACTCCGCAAACTGTCACGCACACAGTTTAATAGACAAACACTTGCTGATAAATATCGAGATCATGCTCTAACAGGGAATTGGAAAGATTATTGAGACTGCCACATCAAGCCAATCTTGTTTTGATTTATAGAAAGCAAATAATGAGGCTTTGCAGTTGATTCGGTTAGGGTCACATAGTGAATTGGGCATATAGCGTTGCTTAAAAAGCTCGTTTGGCTGATAAATTCTCCAAATTTTGAATCAAACTACCAAGTAGATGGGGTATCAATAGTTGACTAAGTGTCAATATTGTTTGATAATTGACTGACAGTCAACTTTTTTAAACAAGTATGAATGTTATCAGTAAACGCCTTTTCAAAGATGCGGCAAGAAAATACCCAAATGATGAACAAGCACTGCTCCATATGTATGCGGTATTGAGTAAAACAAATTTCAATACTCCAGAAGAGCTTAAAAGAGTTTACGCGAGTACAGATAACTTCAAATATAAAGATAAATGGTGGGTGCTGGATGTTGGGGGTAATAATTTACGAATTCTTGCCTTTATTCAGTTCGTCAACAAGCGTATGTACATAAAGCACATCGTGAATCACGCTGATTATGATAAATTAACAGCGAAATATAGAAGTGAAAAATAGGTGAACTTTATGGCTAATTCAGCATTAATTGAATCGTATGGAACGTTTATGACAACGGCTGCCCCATATACAATGATTGGAAATGAAGAACAATATGAAGCCACTTTAAATGAGCTGGAGATAGCTCTTGAAGCCTCTAGTGATAGAGAACACGAACCTCTAAACCCTCTTATAGATATGTTAAGTCATGCTATAGAAGAGTATGAAATGAAAGATTCTGATTTAACATCCTTCATAAAAAAAGCTACAAATATTCCAATTGATATAGCCCTAATCAAAGCATTAATGAATAGCCATAGTTTAACAGGCAGTGATCTACCTGAAATTGGCGAGAAAACTTTAGTTTCAAAAGTTTTAAATGGAAATAGGACATTGACACGATCTGCGATAGAAAGGCTATCACAGCGTTTTGAATTACGTCCTAGTATGTTTTTTGAATCAAACTAACAAGGATGAGTATGATAGTGATTGAGGGTGTAACAGATTCTGTGTAACTGCAGTTTAGTTAATATGCTTTTCCAGTCTGTCTTGGGGGTCTAAGCCCTAACCGCCGAAAATTCCGCCAAGGCGTGTAATATCATTGTTCAGTCACTCCAAAAATTTTTGAATCGATCTGAAGCCAATTCAGTATAGCGGGTCGTGTGCTGAATATTTTTGTGGCCCAGATAATGTTGAATTGCTCTCGTGTCTTGGCCATCATTCGCCAATTTATGGGGTCTGAAGTTGTTTTAAAGTAAGCGCTCCAGCAACCCCCACCTATTTATTTAAACCAGCCTCAAGCTTAATATGCCACGGCAATAGTAATTCATAGTCCGCAACCGTTTTGCAGCTTGGCAATTGTGTAAACAACGCGCGTAGATAATCGTATGGCTCAAGTCCGTTCGCTTTTGCTGTTTCAATCATACTGAATACATGGCGCTCGCTTTTGCGCCGCTTTGGCGGTCCCCCCTGTGGCAGGATAGTTATTATAGGACTTCAATAAAGTTCAAACAGGAGGCGATGAGAGGATTACATGGGTTACCCAGCAAAACCAAAGGCCGCCATTTTACAAAAAATGTTGCCACCTAATAACAAACCAATGTCTCAATTAGCAAAGGATGAAGGTATTGCCCAAGGCACCCTTTATAGTTGGCTCGCCGCAGCTAGAGCAAAAGGTCAGCTCATGCCTAATGGTAATTCTACCCCTCAAGGTTGGGGGTCGTCAGACAAGTTTGTGGCCGTACTAGAAACATCTGCACTCAATGACATCGCGCTTTCTATCTACTGTCGTAAAAAGGGTCTTCATACGCAACAGATCAAAGAGTGGCGTGCAGCGTGCGAGCAAGCTAATGACTGGGATCGGTCTCAAAATAAACGTTTACAAGAGCACTCTCGAAGTTCCGATAAACGGATTAAAGCACTAGAACGAGAGCTGTATCGAAAGGAAAAAGCTTTGGCTGAAACTGCGGCCCTACTGGTGTTAAGAAAAAAATCCCAGGCGATCTGGGAGGATCAAGAGGACGAACGACTCACGCCTTAGATCGCCAATGCTGCATTGATTTAGTCGATGAATCTATCGCGTCTGGCGCTTCGTTAAACAAGTCCTGTCAAGTAGGACTAGCGGGGGCATTCGAACAGAAACTTACGGTTTCACCTTCGCTGATCCACCTCAAACCGTAAATTCCCGTAGGAAAATCACCTGCTAAAAAAGTTGGCGGTTATCGCAGCAGCTACACGGTCACTGCCTTTTGGCGGCGTCTATATACTTGTAAAGAGTTGGCTTTGAAACCCCCATCATTTCGCAAATCTGATCAACCGTGTGTTTCTTCTCGTCATAGAGTTTCACCGCCAGGGCCTGTTTATCCTTGTTGAGTGATTTTGGCCTACCTCCTTTGCGCCCACGTGCTCGCGCCGCTTGGAGGCCTGCCTGGGTACGCTCACGTATTAAGTTTCTTTCAAACTCGGCCAGCGCACCGAAAATATGGAAAATCAGCTTACCGGAACTGGATGAGGTGTCGATGGCTTCCTGGAGACTCCTTAGGCCTATGCCCTTGGACTCCAGCAATGTCACCATCTCAATCAGGTCTTTAAGTGACCGGCTCAGCCGGTCCAGCCGCCAGACCACTATGGTGTCGCCAGCCCGCGCATACTGCAAAGCCTGTTGAAGACCTGGCCGTTCAGCTTTCGCTCCACTAAGTTGGTCTTCAAAGATTTGCTCGCACTCGGCGTGATTGAGGGCGTCTCTTTGCAAATTCAGATTTTGATCGTCGGTCGAGATGCGAGCGTAGCCGATCAGCATGTAAGCACCTATTCCATCAGACCATGCGAAACGCATAGATCACGATATTCTGTACACTGCTTTTCCAGAACGTAGTACTTTTCTTCAGCTTGCCGATATTTCTGTTCAAGAACTGGGGCATCGTGATTGGCGATGTGCCGCTGCTCCAGTTTTGACATGGATTTCCACATAGCTGATCTCAGATCGTCCAAGCGATCATATTCATTCACTGATGGCTTCATGTTCACCTCGTTGTGGTCGATTTTCTGAGTCAAAGAAACCGTGGCCACCGCACCAAGAACAATGCTCAATCTGCGCTTGCCTTTGGTGGATGGGTATTCGGGTATTTTCTCCAGTACCGGAGCAAGCCGAGCATTCAACCAAACGCTGTGCGATGGCTTGCCAATTGATGCCTTTCCAGTCTGAGTGCATTTTTGCCTGTTTAAAGTTAATATACTCATCAAGTTAAGACATATATTAACATTGAAATGTTAACCGAGTATATTAACTTCTAATGTGCTGCTTATTCGTTGTTTCTCAAGGGCTCCATGGATAGTTAATAAAACGAGGGTTATTTTTACTTTTTTATGCATTATATCTACATAGGAATTACAGAAATGAGTAGCAATCTTTGGAAGGGCTGGAGTGTGAGAGTATCCGTTGTGTTTATTCCGCACGAGGCGACATAGTCGCATTTTTAGTGCAAAATTAGCAGCTTAAAAAGAACCGCTAACTATAAATATTTGGGGATACCATGCCACTGCTTAATTGGCTAAATAAGGATTCGGCCACCAAAGCTGCCGCTAAGAGCGCTTATCGACTACTAGAAGAAATTCCCGAATTATCTTATGGCGATCAAAATAGCGAAAACCTGCTAATACAGGGAGATAACCTCGAAGCCCTTAAAGCCTTGATTCCGTTTTATGCGGGTAAGGTCAAATGTATTTTTATTGACCCTCCTTACAATACCAAAAGTGCGTTTGAGCATTACGATGATAATTTAGAGCATAGTCAGTGGTTGTCTTTGATGTATCCTAGATTGGAGCTGTTGCGTGAATTATTAAGTGATGATGGGAGCATTTGGGTCACAATTGATGATAATGAGGCACATTACTTTAAAGTAATGTGCGACGAAATTTTTGGTCGTTCCAACTTTATAGCTAACTTTATTTGGCAAAAAAAGTTTTCTCCTCAAAATGACGCGAAATATG
>Ga0209830_10002376_pt1 | contig 15266 bp, 14 predicted proteins | sample ArcticOcean_MG_C_12_FD_187439 | JGI IMG/M metagenome (GOLD analysis project Ga0209830, IMG submission 187439) | Marine microbial communities from western Arctic Ocean - ArcticOcean_MG_CB8_130 (SPAdes) (version 2) | ecosystem: Environmental > Aquatic > Marine > Oceanic | place: Arctic Ocean...
GACCTATTTGATTAGTTGTACTTATTCTACCTATACTCGGGTTTGATTCTGCTTCGTAAAAAGCACCATTATAAAGTGTGACTTTTCCAGGAGGTATAGGTGATTCTAGATTAAAAATAGCGACTTCATCTTGTATAGTAGAAACTGTATCTGAAAATCTTGAAGGATAGTATTGCTCATTTACTAACCCAATGTTAGTTAAATCAATAGTTGTTGAGGCCGTGTTTTGAACTCTACCAAATAACTGAACTGAACTTCTAAATTGTTGCTGGTCAGGACCTACTTCAGATAGGTCTCTAGGTACTTTATTTATATTATCATTAAGTAAAACCACATGAGATGTGAGGCCTAGTTCTTTAGTTACGTCTTCAGGATATGAAGCTAGTATACCAGGCAGATATACATTGTAGTAATCTTGCTCTTGCTGTTTAACAACCACTTTCCATGTTTCAAATCCTAGCGGATTATAGTCACGTCGTGTTGGATCTCCTATGTATGTTCCAGGATACAGCGTCGGTGCTATGGGTACTTCATTTATTGTTTCGTTTACTTGCACAAAAAGTGAGTCGCCTGGCCACTTTCCTATATCAACAACACCATCTCCTTCATTGTAAGGTGAGTACACGGTAGATAGTTTACTAACGGTACCAACAGCTCCATCTCCTGTGTTTGATAACAAAGTTGAAGTTGTTCTACCAAATCTATCAGACAAGACAAAACCGGCCTGATAGTTTCTATTTTGTTTTAAAGTATGATTAGGGTATTCAACCATACTAGTTCTCCATTGAGTTGGGTTTATAGGCGCAACATCGAAGTTTTGTTTTGGCTGCGTTCCTACATTATAATTTAAAGTTGTAGGTGGAGTGTGTTTTGTTTGGAAGTTACTATAAACAACTCTATTACTTATTACTTCTTGACCAAATGCTTTTACAGGTACTTTATCGTACACTCTAGTAAGTTGATCTTCTGGCAATGTTCTAAACGGCTTTGTACCAGAATAAACGTATGATAACGTGTTGCTACTAGTTGTTTTTGCAAATTGGTTGCCAAGCTTAATAGTATCAACAACCATAACAGCCGCGCCGTCTGATTCTTTGTAAAGTATTTCTACTTCTGTTATTTTAAACTGACTAGCTACATTACTAAGACTAGTAGGATCTAATGCCGGATCTCCGCACTTAGGCATTTCTATTAACAAAGTTAATTCATTTACCTTGTTTTCCATGAAGTCAACCACAGTGCTCCTGTATGAAGCAGACATATCGTTGTTATCTATTTCAGCACTGGGTGATGAGCTGTTTTGATCTGGAAAAAGAAAATAACCATCTTGCTGAGGTATAAAGCATTCTTGAGTAAATGGCGCGAATAAAGAGTATTCTCCATCATCAAATTTAAACCTATAGCTAAACCTTGCAAACTTATCCTCTAAGTAATCAGGATCTCCTCTATACGCTTTATCATAGTAAGGATTAGCATTAAAAACTAGTTCAACGTTATCAGCTAAAGTTTGAGCTAGGTTAACTACTAAAGTATTACTACTTTCCGTATAGCTAGTAACCGTGGTTCCAGCCGCTACACCAAGCCCTGTGACTTTAGATCCCGGTAATATGTAACCACTTACGTTGTCTATTGCAAAAGTAGTAACAAATGTCACGGCACCGTTAGTTGAAGCTATTCCTCCGTTAGGATATTCTTTACTAGCAACATCTTTCATTGTTGTTTCGTAATTTCCAGGAGATAATTTGCTTTCGTCCCACAATATCGGAGCGGTGTAAGGCATATACTTGGCTACACTAATAGTGTCTTCTATAATATAGTAACCAGCGTCATTCAATGCTGAATCTACGTTTATTTTTCTAGGCTGGTTTCTGTTGTCAGTCCAAAATAATAATTGCTCTAGTAAGTTAACGCCATATATAGGAGCTCCTTCCCAGAAGTTTAAAAACAAACCTTCAACTAGTATGTTGCTTTGCGTAGCTAAACCTTGTGATATAATTGACCTTACTATATAATGTTTTGTTAACGGGTTTTTATTATATCTACCACTTGGGTTACTAGCTATAGTATTGTTTGTTAAAAAGAAAAATACACAAGAGTTGACTTCAGAAACTAAATAACCAATACAAACCACATCAGGTTTACCTGGAATAATTTCTTTAAAATTAATTAACTCACTATTACCTAAAACGTTCTCTAGCGCACCAACATCCGAAGACTCTGATTTACTGACCTGTATATTTAATGCATCTCTATATTCACCCTGTGGTAACAAGCGATCATCAAGATCCTTGTTCATTTTAGATTTTATAAAAACATTTTTAAACTCTGCCATTTAATTTTAGTGTTTTATCCATTTAGACTTACCTCTCATAACCTGTGCTATCTCGTCAAGTTTTATATTAGATAATCTTATTTTTGCATTTCTTAATTTAGAGCTAGCCTCTCTTTTTAGCCTGTTTATTATATACTCAGGTTGATTAATTCTACTAGCTAACACAGCATGTGATAGGTATGCATATAAAGCGGCTTCCGCTAATTTAGGTACTCTACTATCCATATCGTACGCCAAGCCATCAGATATGTATTCTAATATTATTAAACTACCTACTAAGTTGCTTGAGAAAGATATTTTACCTTCTCTGTCGTTCATATTAAACCAGCCATTTGTTTGAGCGTATTGAGGTTCTAAACCATATAGTCTACCATAACCACCGCTAAACATTCCGCCGTTGCCCCAATCGTAGCCACACCAATTGACACTAGCATTAAACTCACCTTCTTCAAATGCCCCACCATTGCTTTGCCATCTTTCCTCTGTAATCGACGTTCCTTCAATGTTACTACCAAAATTGTCCTGAGTAGGTAAACCTTGTGAATCTTGAAGAGGTGTTGAATAAGGAGAGTTAGTTAAGTTGTTTGCTGGGTATATTATTCTTTGTACTCCTTGCATGTCTATCCAAGACATACGAACATAGTTTACATAGTCTTGAGGTATAACCACACTTAAGCTAGGCGGTATATTAAGCTCTTGAGACTTAATGCTTTTTAAAGTATCATAGCTAAATTCCTGCAAAGCTCTTTTAGCATGGAATACTAAGTCTGTTCTTTTCACGCTAGGTATTAACTTACCCGCGCCTACATACGCAATTATAAAATTGTTTACAATATTGTTCAGTGTTATATACTCGTAGCTTCCGTAGTTGTTTTCTGTTGTTGTTCCAAAAGCATTTCTGTCTCCATAGCTGCCTCCATCTAATCTTTTCAACTGGCACACTAAAACACTGTTTTGAGGAAGGGGAGCGGGCACTAAAGCTGTTCCAAGCGATATCGTGTTACCGGTTACAGTGTATAAAGTTATGTACTCTGTATAAGTTATACCATCAGCACTGCTATATAGTTTAAAGTTATTTAGAGCGTAATCCACCTCGCTAGGATCAAAAGATCCAAACACTAGATTGGTGTCAAAAGTAAATGTAAATTTGCTTTGACCTCCTGCATTTTCAACTACAAAGCCTTGGGCTCCAGCGTAATATTGTTGATTAGTTTCGTTTATAACTCCCATCTATTAGCTTTTTTTATTTATTTCTTTTCCTTGAACCTGCTGTGAGGCTATTTGAACTATAGAAGGATCTTGTATTATTATTCCAGCATATGCTAATACTCTTAATACAATATTAACCTGTTCTGACTCATGTAATTCAAAGTCTCTAGAACCTGTACCTAAACTAGAATCAAAATAATTACCGTTAAATAAGTATTGACCTCTACCAGCGGTAGTAAATCCCCATATAGGTGGGATAGGTTTTCTTATATAATCAACTTCTATGTTACTTACTATACTAGTTGGGTTTACATATATAACGTTTTGCAAGTGACTATTTATAGTTGCACCCGCATTGTTTATATTGCCTCTATTCTCGTATAAATACGTAGGAAAACTTTTTGTTGACTTTGTTAGTGGAGATCTTTCTATGTTATAGAAATCTGTTCTAGGTAATCTTTGTAGTTCTATTTGATTACCTCTATCGTCTTTATATATAACAGTACCTAATCTGTAGAAGTCTACAGCAGCTCCATAAGCATCTGTAGTAGGTAGAGTGAAATATGCTAGACCTGGATTACTTGTATTGTCGTATACAGCTGATCCAAATGTTTTAAATATAGCTAACTTTTCGTCAAGATTCATTATCCTGTCAGCGTAGTCAACATCCGCCTGTGGTACTCTTAATTGCTGATTTAAGTCTTCAAAGTATTTTTCAAATATATCTAATTGAACTTGAGTACCTACCTCATTAAATTCAGCAGGGGTTAAATAACCTCTTTGCTCTTTATTTATTATAGACAATACTGTTTGATATACAGTGTTTACGTTTACAGCCATACTTGTTTAAATTATAATACACTAGGGTACCATTAATATGATACCCCAATATATTAGTATCACTTGTTTATACTCTTTTTTCTATAGATTTATAAACTTCTACACCTTCATCTGTTTTAAACCACGCAGCTAATGCTGAATATGGGTTTTCGTCAAATGGTACAGTGAATAGTTTTCTGTCATTTGAACTCCAGTGAAAAGTTCTTTGATCTTGTGACAGGTTAATTATTTGAGCTTCAATAGCTTTTATACCAAAGTTTCTTAGCTGAACGTTTTCGTCACTAGCTAGGTTTAAAAATAAACCTGGTTTTCTTTTAGCAAATAACAACAAGTCTCTTTTAAGTTCTTTAGACTTCATATTAGAAACAGAACTTCCTTTTTCAACTCTAAGTATAGCCTCAGCTTGATCAACATCCATCTCCATCGCGGCATTAAGCGCGTGCACTTCCATTTCAATGATATCTAAATCGTCTTCCGCTTCTTCAACAGAATCAAACTCAAAATATTTCTTATCTTTTAACGGGTGGTATAAGCTAAGTAGTTTTTGAAGAATTTGATTTTCTTCTGGAACACTTAATACACCATCTCTAAAAGTAATATGCCCTAATGTTACTTCACCTTTTTGCTCATCTGTAAAAGGACTATTCATGTTTGTTGCATATCTTAATTCTCTTTGCTTAGTTTGATCTTTATCAAAATATAACAAGGGACTTTTTCTAGAATGTTTACCTGGAATTGTTAATGTTAATGGTTGTTTATTACCTTTAACAATGTAAGTTCTAGGTTTTATTTCCCACTCTGGTTTTGTGGGTACTATCGGAGCAGCAACTTTTGTTACTACTTCTTTTTGAGGTGCAACCTCAACTTTTTTTGCTTCAGCTTTTTTAGCCATAATATAATATAATTAAATAGTTTATAAAAAAAATAAAAACCCCTGCCCGAAGACAGGGATAATTATTATTGAGTAATTACACTCCTTTGAATAATACGAAGTTATTCGCAGCTTGTACAACTAAACATCTTTCAGATAAGAAGTTTACAGTCATAGCATCTAGGTCGCTAGTGAAAGCTCCACCAACAGAACCAGTTAACCAAGACTTCATACGTCTGTCATCAGCTTGTGAAGCACGGTAACGAACGTGTAAGAATGGTCGTCTGATATTTGTTCCTAGAATCTGATCGTAAACAGTAGAAGTTCCAGCAGGAACTAACATACCTTCAATAGACGCAGGTCCAGCCATAGCTCCACGAGTAGAGGCATCGTTTAAGTATTTCCAGTCAGTTTTGTAGAAATCATAAGATCCTCTACGGAAACCAGAAAAGCCTAGGTTTAATGCCATCTCTTCAGAGTTTTCAAATAATCCATAAGCAGTTCCACCGCTAGATCCAGAAGATATTGCAGCTAGCATGTCATCGAAATCAAGATTAGTGTTTCTGTTTAAGAATAACATGTTCTCTTCAATTGCTCCTTGAGTATCTAAATTTCTAAGAATATCATCAAAGTCATTTATACCGTTAGCAGCAGAGAATCCAACTTGCACGTTACCTCTGTCTTCAACAGCAGCAAATAAACCTTCTGTACCAGTAACACCTGTGATTGTAGATGTAGCAGCAACTGACTCACCTTCTACAACAGACATTTCTAGGTAATCCTCAAAACGTAGTCTTGTTTCAGACTCTGCTTTTAGGTACCATAAGTATCCATTTGTTCCATCTTCAGTAGCAACTTCTACCCAACCGATCTGAGCTGTGTCAGAACCATTGATTGAATATTGAGTTCTAATGATAATTGGCTTGTTAGAAAACTGAGTAAATGCAGGAGTTATTGTTTGAATAGGGTAATCGTTACCCGCTACTGCTAGTGCTCCAGTTCCAGCAATTGTAGTGTTTGTTCCTTTTGGATATTCAGAACCGTAAACAAATATCTTTACAGTGCCAACTAGTCCTTCAGTAGCTAATGTAGCAGAACCGTAAGGTAACACGTTTAATACACCTGTTGCAGTCTGTGATCCTGTTACTAAACATTTTGACTCTCCACCAAAGTCATCCATCACTACGATAGTTTGTTGTGGAGATATAACGTTAATAATAGTTGCAGCAACTGGAATTGTAATAGTACCTGCAGCGCTGTTGAATACACAGTTGTCATATGCTACGTGCAATCTATTTTGCTCAGACCATATTACTTGATCAGATGTCATTGGTAGTTCAGCCCCAACCATACGTAAGAATCCAGATAACGTACGATTTCCGTAACGCTCTACCTCTGCTTCGTAAAGTTCAGGTAGGTATTGCTGTGCGAAGTTTCCGCCAGCAGCACCGTCAAATGTTAGATAGTTATTCGCAAGCGGCTGTTGCAGCTGCGATGGTACTATCGAACCAAATTGTGGTGTTAATGCCATAATTTTAAAGTTTAATTAGTTAAATTTTCGTTTTTTAATTTTTAATTTAGACGAATCCAAACCGCTTATTGATTTTACTTTTAACCCGTTTATAAAGACATTTCCATCTGCAACCTGCCTAGGCTTGTCGTTACTTAAGTTTCTTGAAGAGTCAACAATGCTTTTAACACCATCAGCTTTTCCTTGTTCGTAAAAATGATTAGCAATTTTATCTGAATTCATAGCAGCATACATAGCTTTGTGATAACCAGAAGGATCAGTCACTGCTCCTTTTTTGTCAACAAATTTTTGAACAAAAGTGTTAACATTTAGCTGTGACTTACCTACATCAGAAGGATTTTGTAGCTTGTACCTAAACTTTTTTTCTCCTAAATTGAAATCAAAACCTTTGAAATCGTCATTAAAAATTTGTTCAGTTTGCGCTTTAAAATCCTGCTGAAGAGTTTTTGCACTCTCCTCTTGCTGCTTGTACCTATTGAAAAAGTCCGTAGCTTGCTGCTGATCTTGGGTAATACCAGGTCTCAACTTGATTTCCTGATAGTATTTATCCTTCATAGCATCTAGCTCTACACGGGCCTTAGCAACTTCTTCCTTGAAAGCCAATTTCTTTTTTCTAATGTCTCTTGGCTCATCAAGATCCTCATCGTAAGAAAAATTGTCTTCCATAAGAAAATCAACTTCTTCTTTATCTAGATGAGGTTTAGTTTGTTTGTAATACTCATTGAGTAATACTTTTTCGTTTACGTTGGAGTAGTCATGGTTAAGTCTTACATAATCCTCCATTGTTCCACCTGTGTTAGACATAAAGTCTACAAGTGATTGTATGTTTTCAGGCAATGCTTTGCCTTGGGTAACTTGATCTTTAACAGCTTGCTCTGCCTCTTCGTAGAGTTCTGTTGTTTTTTCTTCTACCTCTTCTTCAGTTATTTCTTGTATAGGGCTTTCTAGTTCTTCTTTGGTGTCCCGTACTTCTTCAGCCACTTCTTTGCTGTAGCCACTGTCTTTGGACTCTTCGACAACAACATTGCTATCACCTGTCTCTTGTGCTTGAATGGCATCTGTTTCTTTTTTTTCTGTTAAATCAACCTTTATAACGTTCGGTATAACTTCTCCTTGTGCTTCAGGTTTTGTTAGATCAACTTTAACTGGTTCATTGTTCGATGTATCGGAAAATTTCTTTGGTGTTTTTTTCTTACCTTTTAATGAAAACTCCCCTTCTTGTTTGACCTCTACGGCCTGGTTTACTTCTGACATAATATAATATTATAAAATTAAAAATTATTTAGGACCAAAGGCTTCTAAGCCAAAGTCACCTAAATTATCGTTAGTAGATTCAAAGTCGATAGGTGTTCCATCATTTTGTCTCTGCTGTATCATTTGTGATTGCTGTGTTCCTATTATTCTAGCTCTCTTGTCTTTGCGATCTTCAATATCGCCTTCTTTGCCTTTTTCACCGTTAAATCTTTCCTTGGCTAGTTGCACATTGTAGTTAAACTCTTCTGCCATAAGCTCTCTTTTTATAGAGGCCTCTGCCTGCATACGCTGTATTTCAAACTGAGACTTGGCTTGCTCTAACTGCATTTTTTGATCAGTAAGAATTTGCTGCTTCTGGGTTTCAGCCATAGCTGTTTGTTCTGCTAATTGACCATTTGCCTGAGCCTGGGCCTGCATATTTGCTTGAGACGCTTTTTGATCTCTCTCTTGTTTTAGTCTACGTTTTTGCTTTAGCATTTGATTTGCTAGTTTCAAATTACGTATTTGTCTAAGATCTATAGCGTCTTCTAAATCAATACCGCCTGTCTGTAATGAAACTTGTATGTTTTGTTCTAACTGTGCTTTTTCTTCTTCGTCAGGTTCTAGGTCTAAAAATATACCAAAGTCGTGCAAGTTTAAATTAGATATTTCTTGCAATGTCCTAACATTAAATGTAGATATAGAGTTTTTCAACGACTGAGCTGTTAGTGGAAATCTAACTACATCAGCTAGTTTTTTAGATATGTTTTCACATAATCTTAGTGTTAAATATAAACTAGCATTGTTTATATGCTTTGTAGCTATATTAGATTGTTGAGCTGCTATTTTTTGTAAACCAACCAATGTATCTCTATCAGGTAAACTACCATCTCTAGCTTCATTAAGACCTGTTACGTCTCTAATCATTTGAACATAATAGTTATACGTACTTGTTAATGCAGCTATCTTTCCTTGTCCTGAGGACGATGACAATTCTTGAACCGGCACTTTACCCGCGTTCATTGCTCCGTCTTGCGTAAGCGATCTACCTACAACTGAACCAGTCTGAAAATACATGTTAAGTGCTTCTGCCGGATTGTAATTAGTACCGTTACCTAGATCAACCTCAGCTAAACCATCCATATCTAAGAACACGCCATCTGGTACCATTCTTGAAATAACTTGCTGAAGCTTTAGGTGTGTCAACTGAATCATATCCGCAAAACCCATAGTCTTACTAACGATTGATTCTATTCTACCTTTGTAGATTCTAGGTGCGCATATAGTGTAATTCATTTCCACCTTAGTAGTGTCAGCCATTGGCCTGGTCATGTTTTCTGCCATTTTCCATTCTAGCATCATGTTAGATCCTAAGACCTTAACACCTTCAAACAAAACCTCTATGCTTCTTGAAACCCTATCAAACTTGTCATTAGGTGGTGGATTAAAAGCGTCTGTTTTTTCTAGTACTTTTTCTAAACCTTGATCTGTTTGCTTTAGCTTAAACACTTGATCCATATATGTCTTATATTCAAAATATAAAACTTGTACTGTATTCTCATCATAAGCACCCCATCCTTGTATGTAATTCTGGTTGCTATATGATTTTTGTATCTTAGTTAGCTCTTCGTCTGATATGTGAGGAAATTGTTGTTTAATATCCGCTATGGTAACCGCTTTAACTTCTCCAACATAGTATATGTCTTCAAAGTTTGGGTCTTCTGTATATGAATGAATCATATAAGCAGGATCAACATAGTCTAAAGTTATACCTTCTGATATGTTAAAGTTTGTTTTTGCTGCCGCTATACCTAAAGTTACAAGATCGTAGTTTAATCTACGTTTTAATAGATCAAATTTATTTTTATCTAATGTCTGAGTTATAGCTTCTTCTTCTGCTATTTCTATAGCTTGCTTGTAAGAAAGTTGTAAATGCAACTCCATCTCTTCCATCGTTTTAGGAAGATCCATAGGTGGTATGTTTGTGCTTGCTACGTTTTGACCTGTAGTTTGTTTTACTTGCTGTATTATATCTTGACCAAACATGTCCATGGCTAATTTCGAAGCATAGTCTGTTCTTTTTTTAATAGATATTGGATCGTTAGCGTAAGCTTTAATGTCGTAATCCTTGTTAGATATACCGTTGGTTAGTATGTCTACAAACTTAGAGAGTATAGGTACTGGTTTCCAGTCTAAGTTTAAATAAGACAAATCACCATTAATAGATAATTCATCTTTATATTTTTGTGTTGATTGCTCTCCTCTAGCGTATAATCTTCTAGTGTGATAATTGTCAAAAGAGGTTAAATACCTGTTGCCATTAGTTCTGCCTTGCGAGAACCATTCAGACTGTATGGCATCAGCAACTTGCTCTCCATATTTCAGACTTAATTTTTCCTCCAAAGGTACTACCTGATTGGGAAAAGCGCTGTTAGCATTATAATTTATATTCATTTATTTTATCATTTTTGAAAGTACACCAGTGTTGTCGTATCTTTTTATACCTAAATCGTAAGATATAACTTCTCTTTTTGGAACAGGCGTATATCTATTCTTGTTGCAAGCCATCAAAGCTAGGCCAGAGCTAATAGAGGCATCATGCTTTGTTCTGTTGTTTATATCAAACCTACTCCAATCATTTAAAGTTTTTTGGAAATACATATCACCATATCCTTTATCCTGTAAACCAATGAAGCTTTCTATATATGTTTCTATAGCAGCAGCGTGAGCTTGTTTTATATCCTCGCTTGAGTTTGGTATACCGCCAATATCTCTCTCTGTTACAGATAATTTGTTGTAGACTTTATCAGGTCTATTCATTGAAAAACCTCTATAACCTCTACGTTTAAAATGATACAACAACCTAGGTTTGTTATTCTCGCAAAGTATTGGCATACCGTAAAATACGCAAGCCATTAGTACATCTTCAAAAAATATCTCAGCTGTCTGTGGTCTAGCTATGTATTCTAAAAAAAAGTGGTTTGGTGGAACGTCTAACATACTAAAACTAGTTAAACCATGAAGAGCTCCATTAGATCCTCTGTTGTCAACTGTACCTGATATATCGTAGCTATCACAACCAAAAGCGCCTAAGTCTTTATTTCCAGGGTGTTTGATACCATTCTTTACTATCACACGATTTTGAAGATTTTCAGGTGGAACCCAAGTAACTAAAAACCTACCACTGTCATTTGGAACAAATATAACACCAGTATCTTTTATACCATCTCTCCACTGAAAGCTTCCTTTAGTTACAAGAGAGCTATGCCTTAGGTCTCCATTAAAATCAATTTGCTCGTATATTTTAGTTAAATTAAATAGCGATTGTTTTGCTTCGTCTCTGAATGCGTGATCTTCTGTTCTTGGAAACTGCCTATAAAATTCGTTCAACGCGTCTTGATCTCCTTTTAGACCATCAACTTCATTTTGCCAGTATTCTATAACACCTAAATCTATTGTATTTCCATGAGGTCCTACAGCTTCTTCTTCTGGTGTGTCGAATACAGGTATGCCATAAGAATCAATGTATCCCTCGTAGTTCCACTCCATAGGTATGAACAAAGAATAGAGTCCTGAGCGAGTCTGACCGTTGCGGTTTCTTTTTTTAACATCTGAGTCGTAGTAAAGTTTTTTAAAGTTTTCTCCACCTTTAGCTAAGGCATTACAAGTGCTTCCCATCATGCACTTACCTATTACCCTACTACCTAATCTAAGTGTTGTTTTCGTAACCCTCCAGTTGTTGAGAATGTTGTTCGGCCTCTCCCATTTACCCGATTCGTCGTGGACGAGGAGTTTGAGTTTCTCACCATCGTACGAGTTGTCGCCCGTGTTCTTCCAGTCGATCGTGGTATCAAGACCTGTGATCTCTTTGACCGATTCGTTTGTGTCAAGTTTCTTACGTGTAAACTTTGAGGCGGGGACTCTGTATGCGAGTTCGGTTTTTGGCCTGTCCATACCGTCCTGTATTGGTTTGAAGAAAAATGGGTAATTAACCGATATTGGGACCACCTTATCTGTGAACATCGATTTAGCATCGGGACCCGATTTGGACAATATTCCGTACCGTGAATCCGAGGATATAGTTGCAAGATTGACGGTCTCAGCCGAGGACATAAAGGAAAACCCTGATCTACGGTTTTTAAGATAACACATTCCATAAGACCGCTTGTCGGCCTTGCATGCCTCCCAGAATATAAAGAATAATCTATTTGCTTCTCGAAAGTCTGGCTTCCCAACATCAATTTTGGACCACTGCAGGTACATAAAGTGAGTACCAGTAATGTAAGTATCCAGATCCTTATTATTGAACCAAAAACCTTGCTCTCTGCTAGTAAACTCTTTATCGATGTAATCATACCATTTTTCTTTGAAATCTATTGGGTAATTCTCCCAGTCAAATATTGTTTTTATTTTCTTTAACTCTTCCGGTAGTTCTGTTCTTTCCCAAGATTTTGATTTAAACTTAACAACATCTTTAGGCTTAGGTAGCGCAATTTTTAGATTCTGTATATCGTATATCTCACCTATCTCTCCAGTCTTGCTTATGACGATAACATCGTGTTCTTTGTTATAACCGTACTCCCACTTTTTATACCTGTTATTTTTCTTTATTATATGAGGCTTTATGTGGTTGTCGTCTACTTTGTATAAACTTTGAATATACATTATTTAGATCTCCCTTCTGCAAAACCTTTAAAAGCTTTTTCTTCCTTAGCTTCTTTAGGTTTTTCATTTAATATAGCTTCCTCTTCTTGAATCCGCTGTAGTATTTCAAAAGCATCGAATATAGCGAGCTTCTTTGTAGCCGCGGCATTTTTTAATCTATCAGCTGAAATGTCTTCTTCTGAATCAACAATAGCTTCTTTAGCTACCTTTATTAATTCTTCAACGGCTTTCTGCCCAGCTAGGATTATATTCTTCTTCGTCTTCTTTATATCCATGTTCTAATAAAATATCATTTGATTTCATACAATACAAACGTTCACCGTCTATATTAAACTCCCATTCAGACCCAGCCTTAAATGTAACCACGTGCCCTGGAGTTATTCTTAGCTCTTCTAAGGAGCTATTACCTATTTTCAGTATACCAATATTGTTTGCCTCTTTATAGTTCGCTAGAAGCTCCGTTTCTTTAATTGGCATTACAAAGCAGCGGTCGTTTATTGATAGCCACTTTTCTTTTGTTTTATATAAGTATACTTGGTCAACACTAGCAAAGTACAAATCATCTTTAAAGTAAGACCTACTATTTGCTTGTTTACCCTGCATGTTATAAAATCTCCTAAAAACGTTTTGATGTATTACAACTATATCACCCTGTTTTACAGGCGTTGCAACAGCAAGAGGTGTTGATACTACTTCAGCAAATCTATTTACAAATTTCCAACTTTCTACCTTAGTGTTTAAAACTAATTCAGTGTCTCCTATTTTTTTTGTATTTGCATATCTATCACCTATTGGCTTAACGATAAAATCATATACACTTTTCATTAATACTTTATATCATACTCTATAGATATAGCCATGTTAGAATTAAACTTTTTCCATGGTAATATCTCTTCGTTTTTCTTAATGTAAATGTTGTATGATGAATCTTTATCTTCTAATAGAATATGAGATATAGTATGCCCTCCGTATACTTCTTGGTTTACAGAGTAGTGCATTGCATCATTCTTGTAGTCAGAACCTATGCTAATTTTTCTTATAACATTATCCATCTTGATCTACTTTAGTATACGTACCGTCTTCTAAGTTAATATTGATAGCCCCGTATTTTCCTTCAAGATCATTTTTTACTTCCTCTATATCTTTGTTTAGAGCGGCTACTTTATGAAGCAGTCCGTGCTTCTGTGTTTCTAGAACGCCAACACTGGTTAACACTTCGTTCAGTGTTTTTTGTTGCTCTACTACTTTCTCTAATTCTTTCTTTGTTATTTTATTTACTTTTTTCATTTTATTTAATTTAATTTAATTACTATTTTTTTTACTAATTTATATGTTCCTAGTAAGAACCAAGCTACAAAAACTAAACCCAAAAAACTTACTGGGTTTAAATAAAGATTAGTACTTGTGTCTGTTAAGTCAAAATACCAAACTGACCACAAAGTGACTGCTAGTAATAATGTTAATATTTTCATTTAATTTGATTTAATTATTTGTTTTTTCTATTTTTTTAGCTTTCTCCCAGCTACGGCCTACAAAATAAGCACCATATACTGTTACTAAAAGAGTTTGAAATATTGGTATGTATTCGTCTGCTATCTTAAAATCACCTATATTTCCATCAAAAAAGGCACATACAGTAAATATAACAGTTAAATACACAAGAACCATAGGGCGTATATTTTTAGAGAGCACACTGTCTGATGCCATATCTGACTTCCACCTTTCGGTTACTTGCGATTGGGCCTCACTGTCTGCTTTCTCTAAGATCTCAACCATCAGCCTTTTGGCCTCAAGCTTTTCCTCTTTGGTAGTTGTAAGCTTATCAATGACGTTACCAACTTCGCTGATAACGCCACCTGTAAGCCATTGAATTATTTTGTCCAATGTTATTTATTTAATTTAATTTCTAATACTTCTCTTCCATTTGGAAAAATATAATCATATCCTGGATACATAATAGTAGCATAACCTCTGTCGTCAATACCTAAAACTTTACTCTCAACACCTTTCATGGTAATTTTATTACCAGCTATCAAGTTAGTTTTTTTATTTACGTCAGGACTATTTTTTAAATACCCTTTCTTTGAATACATTATCGACCTCTTTGGTTTTTCTTTCTATCTTCAATCTGTTTTGCTAAATCAGCTGGCAATCCTTGTCCAGATGGCATGTTTTGGTCTTGAAAATAATTAGCAAGAGTACCAAATGTTTCACCTTCGTTAGCAAGTCTTCTAGACTCTTCATAATGCCTGTTTTCTGAAACCTTTTGGTTTCCTGCTTGGTTTTTAGCCCCTCTAGAGCCACCCATACTAAAGCCTCCAGAACTTCCACTATTACCTCCATCGTGATCGTATTGCATTAGATCTAGTAACTGCGTTCCAATATCACCTGCGCCTCTAGATACAGTTCTAGCTAGTTTTGAAAAGAAGCCAGGTTTGGTTTGGCCAGGTCCCTCTTTCATATATTTTGAAGCTCCTCCATAGCTCATTACGTCCATAGCCTTCATAGCTCCTTTATCGTAGCCACTAGCTCGTCCAGGTCCAAACTTTTGAGCGTAACCCATTTTTCCAGCTCCTTCTTTTGCT
>Ga0209830_10002378_pt1 | contig 15263 bp, 8 predicted proteins | sample ArcticOcean_MG_C_12_FD_187439 | JGI IMG/M metagenome (GOLD analysis project Ga0209830, IMG submission 187439) | Marine microbial communities from western Arctic Ocean - ArcticOcean_MG_CB8_130 (SPAdes) (version 2) | ecosystem: Environmental > Aquatic > Marine > Oceanic | place: Arctic Ocean...
ATAATACGTATATATATATATATATATACATAGTCTAGCAAAAGAAGGGAACGTGAAGACGGTTTTAGAAACCAACGAGGTCGCCGTTTATATCTACTACAAAACATAACGATTCGTAACTTACAAAATCTGCGCTCTCTTAGTCTACTTTCTAAAATCGGATCACATCAGCAATCAATCGCTTTGCGTCTTTTTTCACTTCGTCGAGTTCACGTCGGCCGGTAAAACTTCCGTGATCACTGCCTTCTCCGGAACGCCTTTGACGTATTTCGTTTGTTTATAGTACACCGCATCTCTCGCTCGAGCCTGTTCGATTTAAGTAAATATTCATGGTCAGTACGCGTTTTTGGAAAACGAATATAGAAAGAGATAAATGGGCTACGGAGATGATCAGAAAGAGATCAGAAACGCGAAACGAATAAGGGCGTACTTTAGATAAATGCGGTTCTTTCAAAGCACCACGAACGATCTCGGCGCACGCGTTTGCGTATTTTAAGTACGACATGCCAGCTATGCGCCAATACGCGGCAGAGTTCGCGGCCGCTGACATTTTTTTTTGCCAATGTCGAACGAATTAATGAGGAAGGGGTTTTCTTTGAAAGAAGAAAGGGGAGTGCGTGATTTGTGGTATTGTCGTTTTTAGGGAGCGCGGTATAGCGTTACGCGTGAGAAGCGTATTGGAAGAATGCGCTTTAAAGGAGCTTTGAGAGCGATTGTTTCGTATCTGTTTTAATGAGTATGGGCTAATAAGGTCCGATGTGTACGTATGTACAGTGACTAATCGAACCGGTAGAGCTTGACGGCGCCGTCGCCGCCACACGACAAGAAGCCTTTCGGTAGAGAGATTAACTTGGATAAGGCAACGGAGACGGTTGCACCACCAGTTCTAGGAGCCACGAACGCGTGTTTCTCGTGCGCTTTCTCGACGAGTTGTAATTGTTTGCCACTGTTTTGGCAAATGACTGCGATGTCGCCTTTATCGTCACCGGAGCATAGGATCGATCGAGCAGAGGTAGCGTGGTGGTGTATGAGTGATGTTATTTTGGACGTTGATTGCTTGATCGAAGTGCGCCAGATCAAAGTCGTTGGATATGGCGAAGAAGTTAGTTGCCGTTGCGAGAGCTTGCGTAAATCGTGTAAACAGACTTCACCGTTGCGGTTCCCTAACGCGAGAAGATGAGAAATGCCGCCCGCAGCATTAATACCACCGTGACTACTACTACTATTATTATTATTATTATTTTGATCGAAATCAATAGTAGTACTTAATAGTGAAACGACGTTTGTGACGCCATAGTTATCTTGTACGACACCGCACCTAGACGCGTTTGGTTGCGCGGCGTCCCAAAGTAAAACGCCATTTCCATCCGCACCAGCTTTTTCTAACGAACGAGGCATAATGCCAGCAGTTTTCGTTTCACATGCAATCGCGCAAACTAAGTTTGACAGAAACACTAAATGTACAGGTTTTGCAGTCACGAACGCAGAAGAACTGCTTGAATGACTATCAAAAACGCACAAACGCGTCGCCAAAGTTTGAAGAGAAGATGACGAATCATATAACGATACTCTCCCATCAGTCGTCGCGCAAGCTAAACGTTCACCTGAACGATTAAACGCAAGCGCAACTGGTAAAGCGGTCGATCCTAAAAGTTTCAACTCGTCGGAGTTACCACCACTACCACCACGATTATTCGATTTTGGAATCTCGAGTTGAAGTCTTTTCTTCGTCTCCTCAAATCCAAAGCGCCAAATTTGCAAACCTCGATTTGCGCTTCCGCACGCGAAAATTGGAAGTGATGGATGCGAACAAACAACCCTCGCAGAAACATCGGACGGAGCATCGTTACTCTTACCAGAACTAAACCTTGGCGAAGATCCAGGAGATGATGAGTACGAGTCTTGACGCGATAAAGCAGCCGCGGCTGGGATGACGACGCCGAGCTCGTGGCCCCAATCGTGGAGATGCGGCGTTTTTGGCGCCGAAGAAGGAGTTTCCGGACGCTTCGATGCATCAGGAGATGAAGGTTCTCGATCATCGCCAATGAAAGTATTAGAAGAAGATAATCGCTTACTTCTCTTAGCGTACTTTGGTGCGTACAAAACGTTCCAATCTTCAATCGGAGCCGAGGCTTCCTCCCAAAGATTTTGCTTTTTTGGAAACCCGAAAAGCTCCGTCAACGAAAGAAAATCCGAAGCAATACTATAGCCTCCTTTATTATGATCACTAGAAGCTCTAAGAATGGCTTCTGCGGCCGATAAAACTCCAGCTGCACGCTTTCCATCGCCAGATTTAGATAGCTCTCTCAAGTCTACCGTTACTAATCCGCGACGGACCGAAGCGATTGCTAATTCTGATACCTCTCTCGAGTTACAACAAATATCCACAAATCCGTCACCGCCAAGTCGAGCGAGCTCGAATGATTTCTTCAAAATCGTCGTACTGCTAATGTTGTTTTCATCTTCGTAATTAATAGTCGGCGACTTTTCGCTTTTTGTTCGATTATTATTAACAGACGTTTCGGCGATTTTCCGTTTCACTGAAGATCGAAAGAATTCTTCCAAACCGTCTCTTTTCGACGTGGACATACTGTTACTATTTTCATTCACCCATTTGATGTTACTATTTCGCAGTGTAAACGCGCGCCTTGTTAGATTTTTTTCCAATAAGTCGTTATCTACTTCAAACGGTGCTCTCGAGAGCATTTCTGTGCATGCCTGAGCGTCGTCGGGTACGTCGCTATCTTTTGCTATGAACACACCATTATCATCGAATTCAACCAACAGGGCACTTGCAGCTAGCCTAGCTGCAGTACTTTTACCTACATATTTGATTCCATTTTGCCTCAACGAATGCAAATGTGAGATACTACGATGTGTTTGTGCTTCGTCATTGTTTGAAAAACTTCCATTATGTTGAACCTTCTTCGTAATTTCATCATTATTGGCCTGCATCGAAGAAGAAGAGCCAGAGCTCTCGTCTTCCTCTGGGATGGTGACATTATCATTCCAGCCAAACGCTCCATCAAAATCGAACTGACCAGTGCTGACGAGCTGAGAAACAGAACGCCGAAGTGGCGAAACTACATCATTCAAACCAAAATTTTCAACCACCGTCGAAGCGAGTTCCATAGCGTGATCGATGCTGTCTTTTTCTCTCAAGGATGAGCTTGAATAAGACCTATTATATTCTTCAAAAGTGGGCACGTCATCATCATCATCATCAACACCAACAACAACACCATTATCGCTACTATTATGCTTACGCAGCGACGTTAATCTTTCTAAAGCTGCCAAGGGCATTCCCGCAAGTTCAAACGCGCGAGAAACGCTCGCGCCTTTTGTTTTCACCACATTTTCACAGTCTGCAAGAACATCTGATCGAACATGTTTCCGTTTTTTTGTGGTGATATGCGAAAGAAGATCTAAAGCTGAAGACTTTGATTCGTGGCTTATCTTTTTATCAAAGTTACTTTCGTCTACACCACACACGAGGTGTGAAAGCAGACTAACGCTTTTTTCAAAATCACCAGATATCCATCGAAAAGCAGCGATTCGCCATTTTTCGTCAAGCGACATATCTTTAGAACGCTTCAAATCGTTCTCACGATCTTCAAAGATTTCTGCTCGAATAAACTTAGAAACCTCGCTATCGGCGTTATATGAACCGTCAATATTTATCTTGGACGATATCGGAGAGAAACATCTTAAAATAGCCACTGATAAGCTCACATCGTTCAAATGCTTTAAGCAAATATTAGCGGCGTCTTCGAACTGCCCGGCGAGTGCAAAAAAGGTTGCAGCAAGTTCGTATCGATGTTTTGAAAGTAAAGCGTATGCATTTTTCAAAGCAGCCTCTTGATGTCGTTTCTCTTTGAAATCTCGCGATAGAAATTCAAACATCTTTTGATCCTTTTTAGCTTTGTATAAACCAGCTAGCACGGACGTTCTTCCAAGAGAGACGAATAGGAGAGCGCAAGATTCTGGATCTTTCGTTCTAGCAAACGAATCTCGGGCTGCTTTATCAAGAAGGGATTTCAAAGTTACGTCGTTGCGAAGCCATATTGGAACCCCGAGCACGCGCAAATCTCGCCAAGTCACAGAGGAAGAGGAAGATTGCCCGCTGATTTTACCATCTGTTCGATTAAGAATCGCGTCAATAATCGCATCACCGGTCTCGCAATGCGTCGCCCATAATAACTCTTCTCCACTAACGTCGATTGCAATATTAGCTCGTTTTTCTAATTCTCTAACGCGATGGAGTGCGTGAAGCCGCCTACCAGCTTGGTCGACAGTGGCCTCAATACCTACGTCACTATCTCTTAATGCATCGAGACATCCCAAAACTTCAACAGCTTCATGCGAATTGAGACCAAGATAGTGCGCGTGACGAGAAAACATGTCCGCAGCAGTTTCCGCTTCTCTCTCAGTGAACGAAACAGACGAACCTGTAATAGCGGTCGGAAACCTTGTTGACATCGACGAAGCCGTCTCATCAAAACTATTGGAATTTTGTCTAAACAATGTATCGGAAGACGCAGCAGATACTTCGGATACGAAACTATCCTTTCGAGATAGATTTTCAGGCGCGAACATGTTTGGACTCGTCTGATCTTTCTGAAAACTTGTTGGTGCACCACCAAAATTTCCACCAAAGGCGCCCATATCGAACTCCGGCACCATTGAAGGAACATTGTTTGTTATATTACTACTAAAAATTGACACGTTCGATGATGAAGTTCCTTTGGGTGATACTATTTTCCCTCGAGGAGTCGAAGGGCGATCGTCCGTAAACGAAGACTCGAGTTCTAAAATACATGAAATCGTACTCCTCGCTGATTCTGTCGAAGGTATAATCTCGTTGCTATTCGTATCTTCTATCATTTCGAGATGTGAAATGACTTTTCTAACTGCAGCTCTAGCGCGATGAGCTTTTCGTCTAACGATCCAATCTTGCAAAACTGCCGGATGATAACATGGAAGCGGTGCGGAAAACTTTGCGATTGCGCGAGCGAAAGACAAACATCCTGCCGTTCCTTCGTTCGCGACGAGTAATATGATTTCGCCATCTTCGAACGAAACAAATATAGTATCGCCGTTCGATTTCCACGCCGCGTGAGTTATTGTTTTCTCAAACGTGCGAGAGTACGCAATTGTCCAATCGCCAAGTTTTGAATTTGGAGCAATGACCATAATTAGATTCCCCACTGCCACAAAGACTGCCAAAGTGCCACCGCCTATATCGAGCCATTCTACTGTAGCAGAGCTCTCTATTGATTTGTCATCACCGTAAGTGAATGTTGCAACAGTTGATAATTTACCATCACGTTCACCAGACGCATCGAGTACCTCAATCGTTTTTGAAGAACTGTTTAAGAGGCACGCTCTCGATCCACATGGCGAAATACCTACTGTACAGTTCATCGTACAAGAGATATTTCCGAAAAGATCGAATGATTGCCTTTCTTCATTAAAACGCCAGAAGTTTGTTCGTGAGTTTCCATCGTGGCAGGTAATGATTGAGCCAGAAACAGTGCTTTTTATCGAATCGTATTTCCCTCTCGGTTTCTTTTTAGCGCTAACATTGATATCGTCATTACAGAAGTACGCTACCGAGCTTCCATTTTCACAACGCTCGTTCACCGAGCAAGCGTAGATACTTCCAGAAATGCGCGGTGATAAGATCAAAACATCATCATTTTTATTTATCAGAACATTTATACAATCATAATTCGCGAATCCAACATGACCCGATGCTGGAGCAATTGTGCACATTTTCTTGATCCTATCGTCGTCAGAGAACGAGACGCGAACGAGCTCATCATCTCGATTCAAAACGTACATCACGGCATCGTAAGTTTGAGACCAAGCAAATGATTCGACGTTCTCTATTCTTTCTATTGCAATTAAAGTTCTCCCATTATTTTTGCTATTGTTTCTATAATAACTATTATTATTAGTATTGTTATCACGACCGTCTCTGCAAGACCAAAATTTGAGTTTACCGCCCTCGTCGAGCGTGGCGACTTTGTTTCCACCAATGTTTGTTAGAATTTTCTTCAGCTTAGTAGAATGTCCACTTGAAATAGATATCGATCGTGAAGTCGTGGATGTTCCAGACGAGCGTTCTATGCGCTCTTTGTTATACGCAATTGCGTCTACGGAAACGCGATTTTGCGAGCTGATAACAGAACACCTAGCAAACAATTGCGTTCGCATTTTAGGTGAATGAAACCTAGAATTGAAAAGTGAGAATCGTCTACGAACGCGCGTTATCGTTGGAACTGTATCGCCAAGCATGTTAGAAATCAACCATACGATGGCATAACCGCTCGCATCGACGGCGATAAGAAAATTATTTGAAATATCAAACGATATAAAGTTCTTTTCTTCGTCGTGACTTACATATTCATCATTCGTTACACAAAACTTGAGCGAATACGTCGTTCCATCGTTTGAACTATTTTTATCGTGCTTCGCGGACGATGAAACACTCCAAAATCGTATGCAATCATCAGAGGCTAACGTAGCGATCAAAGCACGAGATTTCTCGCACGTCGTCGTGTTAGTACAATCATCGATGATTTGAAAATCGATTATTGTACTCGAGTTCGGTTGCTTAATGCGCACAATTTTGGATCGATTTCTCGTCAATTGCAAGTATACAGATTCTCGAATACTTATCGCGAGCATATCGTTCCCATATTTCATTCTTATATCTTCTATCATCAAATCATTCTTGATGTTATCATCGAATACTTGAAACGACGACGACTTCTCTACTAAACGCAACAACTTCTTCTCGTCTTCGTCCCAAACGTGCTCGACTCTAACGGCCGTCCCTGAAGAAGACAAAACAGCGATTTCATCTCCTCGTTTACTCCACGCCAAAGATACAGAAGAACAACGAGAAACATCATCGCTCGAGAACAAAGAAAGTTCAATCGACTCCGTTTCCACCCATTCGTACTCGTTCCCATTTCTCCCGCGCCTCGACGCTCGCCTTCTATCCACGACGACGTCGTCGTCTTCGTCTTCATCAACGCTCATCAAAACGCGATGATAAACGACCAATGAAACCCCATCAGTGACTGCCAAACAATCGCCCATAAAACTAAACTCGCACGTGATATTATCGGCACTACTACTACTACCATAATCGTCGCGCATACGAAACCGACTTCTCTTCGCCTCGCTCGTCTCGTTCTTCATCGATCCGTCGTCATCGAATCGATATTGACAAATCTCGAACCGTTTAAACCGATCTCCAACGCACGTGAACACGGTACCACGCGTCGCATATTCCTTTCCACAAAAACCACTCGTTGCGCTCGCTCGATCACCGCTCAATCTCTTCGCGATCCCGATCCCGTACTCTCCAACTCCTTCTTCTTCTTCTTCTTCGTTCTCCGAGCTTCGGTTTTCCCTGCGCTGGCCTTCATTCGCACTCGCACTCATTCTCACGAGACCGAGAGACTCGTTCGACGGACAAAGAAGGACAACGACTTTAGAAGGTGCGAGAGTCCGAAGCTTCTTCGATTCGTGCGCTTGTTTTGTTGTTTACTTGGACGTAACCATAAATTTCATTCCTCTCGCTCTTGTTAAGGTGAGGAGTTTGTTGGTTAAAACTTTTGGTGTTTGGAGTTGTTTGTAGGGTTTAGGGTTTTATGCAGTTGTGAAGTTTTTCTTCATTTTTATAAAATGCCTCATTGAAATTAAATATAAATAAAACGCGCATATTTAAGCAATTAACGCAAAGAAGAAGAAGAAGAAGAGTGTGTGTGTGTGCGCGCGTGTGTTTGTGATTGTGATTATAGAAGAGAGAGAGAGTGAGAGAGAAGTTAAAGTGGTTAAATAAAAGAAGATGGGGAAGAACGCGATGATCATTTTGGTCACCGCGATGATTACTTTAAGCAATACTGTGTACGAAGTGAAAGCTGAATCGGGGGATGATACGGGCGATAAGGTCGCACCGTTCTTCGGGTTCATGGGCGCGGCGTCGGCGCTCGTGTTTTCGTGCATTGGAGCCGCGTATGGGACCGCGAAATCTGGAGTCGGCATCGCATCGATGGGCGTCATGAGACCAGAGCTCGTGATGAAGAGCATATTGCCGGTCGTAATGGCCGGCGTGCTCGGGATCTACGGGTTAATCATCGCGGTTATTATATCGACGAATATTACACCCAGTGGATATACTTTGTTTCAAGGGTATGCGCATTTGTCTTCTGGATTAGCGTGCGGTTTATCCGGTTTGGCCGCCGGGATGGCGATTGGGATAATCGGCGACGCCGGTGTTAGGGCGAACGCGCAACAACCGAAGTTGTTTGTCGGCATGGTTTTAATGTTGATCTTTTGCGAGGCTTTGGCTTTGTACGGTTTAATCGTTGGAATTATTTTGAGTTCCGCCGGTGCGAGTACTGGCGGTGCGAAGTAAATAATAATACTAATTATTTGAAGGGCGCTCTTTTGACGTTATTTTATATATACTCTCGCGAGCGCATATCACACGCAAACATAAACATATACTATAATATACTACATACACACACAAAATATTCGTAGCAATCTTTGTTATTATTAAAACTATCGATCTGATTAAATAATTGTAACGTATGCATGTTTACTCAAACGAAATCACGTTTACGTACTACTTTCACTAGGCAAACAACAAATAAGGGTTCGAATCACATTCTCAAACATCATACGTCTTCGTTGTAAAAAAGGTCGTTTTGTTCACAAGAAAGATGTCATCAAGCGATGACGACGACGACGACGATTTATTCTACGCCCCATCGTTCAAGAAACGGAACGCTAGCGTAACACCTCGTAAGCATGGTCCAGGAGGAAGCGACGCGGACGACGCGGGTGATGTAAAAAATAACGATTTGGAAAAAGTTGTTGAAATCGAAAACGAAGAAGAAGAAGAAGAAGAAGCGAACGAGCGAAGAAGGAAACGAAGTAGATTAGGTGGAACACCATCGAGCGATGATGGAGACGATGACGATGATCAAAATCAAAACGCGAACGATGACGATGATTCCGATGATGGAGAAATGAATCCATTGACTGGATCTCAACGAAAGAAACCTACTGCGAAACAGACGTCGTTGGATATTCAAAAAATGTTGGAAGATTCGGATTCGGACGACGTGGTCTTACCGAGCAAGGTCGTAATGATAGAAAAACAGAATGAACGAGATTTAGAGAAGAAGAGTGAAGGTGGCAGTGCGTCTGCGAGAGGGAAAAAGACGAAAGCGAGGAGGAATAGTAAAGGAGGGAAATTAGATATGGACGCCGCGAAGGTCATGATGCAGAAGTTGCTCGAACAAGATACGACGAAGATCGTAGCGCAGGAAGTTGTGTTCGACGATAATGATGATGATACCAATGATAGAGATTTAGGTGAAGAGAGGAATGGTGTTTCCGGCGAGGATGATTTAGGAACTGGTTATTCGCCAATACAGTTAGTGTTTCAGAGCGGTAAAGTTAAAGTAGAATTTGAGTGCTCGAAGAGATATACGTTTAAGCGGATATGGGAAGATTTCATTTTCGAGAATAAAACATTTTCGAGAGATTCGACGAAATTGAATCAGCTTAAATTTGATGGAGATAAAATAGATTGGGAAACTGATACTCCGAACAGCTTAGAGATGGATGACGGAGATTGCATAGATGTTATTCTTTCTTAAGTAATAATATAATTATTAAGCCGCTGAAAGAAGATGAGCGAGAAGATGAGCAAAAATCTCGCTTGGAACAAATGAATTTGAGAAAACGAGAGAATGAATATCATTTCCTCGCCGAAAGAGCTCATCTTCTCGCTCATCTTCTTTCGCGTGATCTTCACCTAAGCCGCTGCTACAAAAATCCACCGTCTCTCTCTCTTCCTTTCTCTCTCTCTCTCTCTCTTTCGCTAGTTTTAATTGATATCGCCTGTCTAGTTGTTGCTTCTGCCAAAGACGTTTTCGGTTTTACCCTCTCTCGTACCTTTCAAAAACGCTTTCGCCGACTCTGAGAGTTCCGGGGCGGCTTCCCATCCGTCTTGCTCGCACTTTTTCCCCGCGTGTCGCAAAATGAAAGTGAACGCAAACATCAAAGCCGCCGCTCCGTATAAGATAGCCGTCATGCCCGGTCTATTTCCTAACATTTGATAATATCTAGCCGAAAAGAACATGGCAACTGTGCTAATCATGTTTGTAAAAACGGCGAGACCGCCAACGCCCCAATATTGAACGTCTCTATCGTGTTGTTCCTTCGACTTTCGCTTAAACACAAATCGCGACCCGCGTCCGCCCAATCCCAATCGAACGCGGTTGTCAATATACGTCGTCGCTAAAATGACTTCAGACTTTGGTCCAATTGGGATCGCAGGTAATCCTGAAATTCTAAACGTTGGCTTATTGAATTGCGCGCGCACGGTTTTCCCGTCGTTATCGTGATCTTTCGATTGCTCAAACGTCCCTTGCAACTTCACTTCACCAGGTAGACACCCAAAAAGCTCAAATGCCACTCGATTTTCCACGAAATTCGGTTCTACTAAGTTTTGTTCTAAACCTTCCGTTTTAAAAATCATTTGCCCTAATTTCGAACGAAACAAACCACCCGCCGGAGCACCGTCTTGTCTACTCCCAGCTTTCGTATACGCAACGTCATAATACCCAAAAATCTTCGGATTCGATAGAGGTTTGATTTGATTCACTGTTTCCAACTCCTTTATGTTCTCAAACGTCCTCAAATCTTCGTCTTTGGACATCTTCGTCCCAAACGCTCCGTCCGCGACGGTTTCCAAAATCTCCGAAACTCTTCGTTCGTTCTCTTCGTTCGCTACTGATGTAAACGTGCTCGTCGCAGTCGCAGTCACGCTCGTTTGCTCGTTATCCGCAATCGCTTTGTTTTCAATCGCTAACGTTCGATTACGATCGCGACTATCGCGAGCCGCCGTCGCGTATTCGTTCGCCTACAAAACAGAGAGAATCTTGGTCAACAAAAAGTTTGTTATAAAAATAGAAAATCGATATCTAAAAACTCTCCAACTCCCTGCCCGTGCGCGCGCGGATCACTTAATAAATAATCTACAAAATCAATATCGCACGAGTAAGAAAGAACTGAGTACACTGACTCACACGTCTCGAACTATGAAATCGTTTGTTCTGTGATCCATTCGTAATCAACGATCGATTTGTGGCAGTAGTTGTCGTAGTAAAATGTTCATTTTGATTCGTGATTGGGATTGCCGAAGTTTTACGAGCAGTACTGTTTGACTGCTTGTTCGTGTTTAGCTTCTGTTGTTGTTGACGCGCAGCGATCGATGATGCGTGAGCGAAGGCGTTCGGTTGTTGGAATGAAAACGATATCATCGCAATGATTACGATTAAGGAGCTCGCGCAAAAAGTTTGTGCCGTTTTTTAAAGTGAAAACTTTTTATGTGATGAAGAGACTTTCGTGGGTGTGATTTTGCAAGTGCAGCGGCTTGGTAAATAAATAGCACAACGTACTCGTTCTACTCTCTCTTCTCGTACTTTTTCTTCTCAGAAACTAATTCAAAACGATAACGACGCATGTCTCTCCCCTCTCTCTCTCTTTTCGTTCGTTCTTACGTGTGTGTGTGTCTGTGTGTGTGTTCTTCTCCTTTTTGTCTTTGGTTCTAAGCGGCGGAACGCGGCGCTCGTTGTCTTTTTGTTTGTACGAAAACGTTACTTCGTCCAAACGCACCAGTCGTCGCCGAACGCTTTGACTTTCCACCCATCGCCTTTCGGTTCCCAGTGTTCGCGACCGAGTTTGATTGCGACTTTGTCATCGACCTTTGCGGCGTATAATCCGTCTTTCGCTTGTTCGATCTTCAACACCGAACGCGCGTGGATTTTCATCGATTTTCTGACTTCGAGCAAACTATTAATCTGCGTTCTTAAGTTGTCGCCCCAATCGAAGTAGTGATCCCAGAACACGCACGGCGTCCCTGGATGGGTTAAGATGTAAGCATATCCTTGACCAACTTTTTTACCCGGGAACGGCCAATGCGCTTGAGTGCTTCCTGTGTCGTGATTATCCAAGAAAGTAACCGCTCGCGCCGGCCATAAACCAATAACGCCAGGTGCTCGACCTTTTGCATCGACGAGTCGCCAATACTCGCCACGTCCACACGCTTCTTGTAAAATACCCTTAGTCGTGAAATCAAAAGCCGTACAGCATCCGCCAGTTTGGTCAACCCAATTAACGATTGCTTGACGGTGTGAATCTTGATTGTATTCCAAACCGACGCCGTAGTTCATGGTGTCCCAGAATTCACCAACTGCAAACTCGACATTATCATCGCACGCTCGAACGTACTCTCCAGTGAATGATCCTCCATATCCTTTAGAGAAATCAAATCGAATGCCACCAAATCCAACTTCATCAGATGTTAAATATTTCATATATTGACATAAGTCTTTTCGAACCTTGTCTTGCGTATGGTCAATGTTCGGAGCGCCATGGAATACGTCTCCAGTGGGTGCATTTCCAGAGCCAGCAAAATCAGGTTGCTCGTTAGATATAGCCCACTCTCCCCAGTCGATTCCAGTTCCTTCCCAACGATTCCATTTACCTCCAGCGCCTTGATGCGTTGCACAACGATGGTTCAAAACGGCATCTAAAACTGGAAGGACGTTATTTTCCTTCAACTTGCGGGTCAACGATTTAAGCTTTTCTGCAGAGCCGTACTTCGAATCGAGTTTATACAAATTTCTTGGTAAGTATCCCTGCGGTGCGAGCGAATCTGCACATGGTGGGAGCCACACTTGCGTGAATCCAGCATCTCTAATTTGTTCCACGCGGTCGTTCAAGATGTCGTACCATTTCTCAGTCTTGTGAGATTCCCAGTGGAAACCTTGCAACATCACCTCGCGACCAGTAGCCATGCGCTTCGGGATGCCAGTTTCATAAACCTTTTCTAATAATTCTTCTTGTTCTTGGACTTGAGGAGACGCAACAGGTGGTGCTATGGGAATGACAACTACAGGCGCAGCCGGTGCCTCGAAGAGACTCTCGAGTTGTCGTTTTTGCTCCTCGACGACAACTTCTTGTTCTTCCTCGACATCGATTTCAAGTTCCTCTAATGTATCAACTTCGGTATACATAGCCGATGATGAAGGAATAATGACTGTTTCCTCCTCTCTTTCTTCTACAACTGTTTCTTCTTCTTCTTCAACTACAACTTTTTCTTTCTCGATGACTATCGAGGCGGCGGCGGCGGCTAAACTACTCGATACAACTGCTTGCAAGCTCGCCTCTAATCGATCAATCTGCGCCTGCAAGCGCTCGATTTCCGAACCGGCACCTGATTGAACGTCAAGCAACGCATTCTCTAAAGACTCCATTTTTGCATAGGCGAGATCCGCTCGGACATCTACTTTTGTTGATGCCAACGAAGCTTCCAACTGTTTGTTCAACTTTTCTTCAAACGATTGCAACTTTGCGGTGACATCGTTCTTAACGCTTGATAATGCCATTGTAACTTCACCAATGGTGTCGAGCTCGTCCAAATTTGACCCTGCCTCTTTCATCGCCAATTCGAGTCTCTCGACATCGATTATGAGTTGTTCGAATTTACGTGCAGCAGCTGTTTCTAGATTTTCAAATTTTTCTTGCAAAGAGTTGTTCACGAACAACTCCAACTCATCGATTCGGCCTACTAAACCTTGAATCTTCGTCCCTTCGTTTACTTGCATAGAATTAAGTTTCTCTTGAATCTCTTTAATTCTCTGTTCGTGAGAATCTGCAACGTACGAAGCTTGTCGAGCAATTCTGGAAACTTCCAAGAGCTCGGATTTTTGTTTCGCAAACGCTTCCTGCGCTTTGTGCTTCTCCGCTCGCTCGTTCTCGGCAATTCTGCGCGCTTCCTCGATCGATGCTTCTAATTCGCGCTCTTTAATAGCACGAGCTGAGAATTCGCTCGGGGCAAAAAAGTTTGGAACTTTGCTTGGAATTTCTCTAAGAAAGTCCAAGCCTTGGACATAAAGTGGTCCACGACTATTATTTTCTTCTCCGCCTGCGCCGGCGGTATTGGAGCTGCTATTGTTGTTGTTCTTTCCATTCTTTCCATATTCACCAAATCCATCACTCGCTTGACCTCGTTTCTCGATAGTTTGCGTTTGAGGCTTCGCTTGAATCGGTTCCATAATAGCGTCTCTCGATCCAAAACCCGTTCTTGATTTTGTCGTCGAATTTTCGTTGTTATATTTCGCAAAAGCTTGGCTCGCGTTTTGTCTCGTGATTTCCTTACGAAGCGCGTTCATTTCCTTCACGCTCATATTCGAAGCAGAAACGACATTATTTTTCATTTGTGCAAACGCTGGCGAGCTTCTAGGGGTCGACCCTGGAGTGTTTGAAGGAGGAACAAAACTTGATGATCCGCTTGAGGCAATAGTAGCACCACCTTGTTGATATTCTTGCAACATCCGTGCAGTGCGCCCAGTTTGCCAATATGGAACTGGTTGCGAGGACGACGACTTGTTTGAGGAAGATTTACCTGATGATGAATTAGACATCGGGCCACGCCTTTGTTGTTGATGATTTTGATTTTGTTGTCTGCTACTACTCGAAGAAGAAGAAGAAGGGGAAGAAGAGGCGAACGCCATGCCTCGCTCGAGAGCGTTTCCATTTCCTTGTTTCTGTCCAAAAGCGCGATTGATTCTATTCGTTCTTCTGCCGCCAAAGAAGCTCCCATCGTCTTCGACGTTAGAATACTGTTCTCGACGACGCTCATCGTTATTCTTTCGTTTATCACCAGCATTCGGTTGTATGTATGTCTCAAAAATATCATTTGCAAACGAAACCATGCTCGCCACGCCTGCGCCCCAAACCAAGCCGGTTATTACGTCTCCAGAGAACCCTGGCTGGACGATCCTTGCCCCTCTATCTATCATCTTCCCCATCACATTCGTACTATCAACACTTGTATAATACATCTGTGCGTTCTCTAACGCTCGTTTTCCTCTCGCTGTTGGCGGCGCCAACGCTTGATTCTTCGCCACAGTAGAAGTAGTAGTTCCTTGAAATACCAGGCGTTCGAGTTCGGTCCACTCTCCAGTCACCGGTAACCCAAACTGCTGCTGCAAAGTCGCAATAGCTTCGGTTGTTTGACCATTGAAATGCCTTTATATAATGAAACAAACAAAGAAAGAAAGAAAGAAATATATATATATATACATGTGAGTGGTGAGAAAAAAGCGCAAAGTCATCGTCGGCTTCACGCATACGCGCACGCGCGAATAAAAACGAAACCG
>Ga0209830_10002379_pt1 | contig 15263 bp, 16 predicted proteins | sample ArcticOcean_MG_C_12_FD_187439 | JGI IMG/M metagenome (GOLD analysis project Ga0209830, IMG submission 187439) | Marine microbial communities from western Arctic Ocean - ArcticOcean_MG_CB8_130 (SPAdes) (version 2) | ecosystem: Environmental > Aquatic > Marine > Oceanic | place: Arctic Ocean...
CAATTAGGAATGTCCTACCAAGATTTGGAAAAAGCCATGATAGATAGTAATGACCCAAACTATAAAAAGTATTTAGAGGTGAGAGAAAAAAATCTTCATAAAATGAACCCGATACCAGTATGTAAATTTGATGAATAACTTAAAAATTTCAAACTCTTTAACAAGATCAAAAGATTTATTTAAACCAATAAATCCTAAAAATATCACCATGTATGTTTGTGGACCCACAGTTTATGCTGACCCACACGTTGGAAACGGTAGATCACTAATAGTTTTTGATTTGCTATATAGAGTTTTAATTAAATTATACGGTCAAAAAAACATAACTTACGTTAGAAATATAACTGATGTGGATGATAAGATTATTGAAACTTCAAAAACAAAAGGTATCCCAATTGATAAAATTACATCTGATGCAGCAAAAAACTTCCACAAAAATGTGAAGGATTTAAATTGTCTAGAACCTACAATAGAACCTAGGGCAACTAAGCACATTAAGGAAATGATTAAAATGATTGATTCTTTAATTGAAAAAAAATTAGCCTTTATAAATAATGGACATGTTTACTTTTTAATATCTGAATTTAAAAATTATGGAAAACTTTCCAATAAAAAATTAGATGATTTAGTTCCAGGTTCAAGAGTTGAAGTTTCAAAATTAAAAAAAAAACCACTAGATTTTATTTTATGGAAACCAGCTTTAACTGATGAACCGGGTTGGGATTCACCATGGGGTCGAGGTCGACCAGGTTGGCACTTAGAATGTTCAGTAATGTCAGAAAAATATCTTGGTAAAACTTTTGATATTCATGGAGGAGGATTAGACTTATTATTTCCTCATCACGAGAACGAGATCGCTCAATCTTGTGCAAATAATTCTACTGATGTTTTAGCTAATTATTGGATTCACAATGGTTTTTTAACCATGAATAAAGAAAAAATGTCCAAATCTCTTGGGAATTTGGAAACAATTTCAGAGGTATTAGGTAAGTATAATGGACAAGTAATCAGATTAGCACTTTTAAGTGCCCATTATAAACAACCTTTAGAATGGAGCTATAATTTATTAGAGCAAAGTAAAGCAACTTTAGAAAAGTGGTATGAACTTTATGACGAAGCAGAAAGCAAAATGAATAATAGTGAAATTTTTTCATGTCTTCTTGACGATTTAAATACACCAAAATATTTTGCAAAATTACATGAGCTATATAACGTCGCCTCAAAAGGAGATAAAACTAAAAGAGTTGAATTCAATGAAGCTTGTAGGTTAATTGGAATTTTCAATCAGAAGAAGGATGCTTTGGCTAAAGAAAAACAAGATTTATCTAACGTAGACAAAAAATATATTCTACAAAAAATAGAAGAAAGAATTAAAGCAAGAAAAGTAGGAGATTTTAAATTAGCAGATAAAATTAGAGATGAACTTTCTAAAAATGGAATAGCTATTAAAGATAAAGATAATAATACAGAGTGGGAATACAAATGAGTAAAGAAAAAATATATATATTTGACACCACATTAAGAGACGGTGCTCAAACAGAAGGTGTTGATTTTACAGTTAGTGATAAAATTAAAATCGCCAAAAATCTTAATGATATAGGAGTTGATTATATTGAAGGAGGTTGGCCAGGTGCTAACCCAACTGATACAGAATATTTTAACACACCACAAAAATTAGATAAAAGTATATTTACTGCTTTTGGTATGACTAAAAAATTAGGTAGAAGTGCTGACAACGATCCGACTTTATCATCAATACTAAACGCTAATACAAAAGCAGTTTGTATCGTTGGAAAGGCTTGGGACTTTCATGTTGATGTTGCTTTGGGAATAACTAAAGAAGAAAACTTAACAAACATTAAGGAGACTGCAAAATACTTTATCAAAAATAAAAAAGAATTTATTTTTGATGCAGAACATTTCTTTGATGGCTACAAAAACAATCCTACATACGCACTTGATTGTTTAAAACAAGCTTATGAAGAAGGTGCTAGATGGTTAGTTCTTTGTGATACAAACGGTGGAACACTGCCTCATGAAGTAGGAGAAATTATATCTGAAGTATCTAATTCGATACCTGGAAAAAATTTAGGTATACACGCACATAATGATACTGAAAATGCAGTAGGTAATTCTCTGACCGCTATTTTAGCTGGCGTAAGACACGTTCAAGGAACGATAAATGGGCTAGGAGAAAGATGCGGTAATGCAAATTTAATTTCTATAATTCCAACTTTATTTTTGAAAAAAAGTTTTAGTGAAAAGTTTGAAGTAAATATTAATGAAAAAAAGTTAACATCACTTACAGACTGTTCAAGAATGCTTGATGAAATATTAAATAGAAAATCAAATAAAAGTTTAGCATATGTCGGTGCATCTGCTTTTTCTCACAAGGGTGGATTGCATGTGTCTGCAGTCCAAAAAAATCCAAAAACATACGAACATATTGATCCAGAACTAGTTGGCAATCATCGAAACATAATAGTTTCAGATCAAGCCGGTAAATCAAATATTTTATCAAGATTAGAAAAATATGGAATTAAAATTGATTCTAAAGATCCCAAAATTTTGAAAATTTTAGAAGAAGTTAAGGATAGAGAATTTTCAGGTTACTCATATGATGGTGCCGACGCTTCATTTGAACTACTAGCAAACAGACTTCTTGGAAATGTTCCAGAATATCTGAATGTAGAGAGTTACAGTGTAACCGTAGAAAAATCAGATGAACTTAGTACAAATGCAGAAGTAGTTTTTTTAATTGATGGTAAAAAAATTAAATGTAGTGGAAAAGGAAACGGACCTGTAAATGCTTTAGATAACGCAATAAGAGAAAATTTCTCTAAAGTAGAAAAGTACTACAATTTTTTTTCTGATTTAAAATTATTAGATTACAAGGTTAGAATATTAAACACGGGTACAGAAGCTACAACAAGAGTATTAATTGAAAGCACAGACAAGTCTGGAGTTAGCTGGTTTACAATAGGCGTTTCACCAAATATTATTGAAGCTTCCTTTAAAGCATTAATTGACAGTCTTGATTATAAACTTTTTAAAGAAAAAGCTCCTGCAAATATAAAATTAAATGCAAAATAAATTTGGTTTTATTCTAGTAAACCCACAACTTGGTGAAAATATAGGCTCGTGTGCCAGGGCATTAAAAAATTTCGGTTTTTCAAATCTTAATATTGTTGAGCCAAGAGATCCGTGGCCCAACACTAAAGCTAGAATGACTTCTGTGGGTGCTTACAACATAATTCAAAAAGCTAAAGTTTATAAAAATGTTTCTGACGCTGTTAAAAAATTTGATTTAGTTTTTGCAACTACAGCCCGAAGTAGAGATATTAACAAAAAACATATTTCAATAATCGGTTTTATTAAACTTTTATCTAAGTATAAAAAAACAAATATAGGAATTATATTTGGTCCAGAAGCGTCTGGTCTGTCTAATCATGATCTATCTTTGTCTAATTTTATTATTCAGATTCCCACGTCAAAAAAACTTACATCTTTAAATCTTTCACATGCGGTCATTGTTATATGTTATGAAATATACAAATCATTAAATTTTAGTGAGTTTAAAAAAGAAAAAGTATTAACTAAACTTACCTCTAAAAATTCTATTAAGAATTTAATTAAATTTCTTGAAAAAATGCTAGATGATAAAAAATTCTTTAAACCACTTGAGAAGAAAAAGTCTATGATTTTAAATATTAATAATATATTTGGCAGATTAGAATTAAGCGACAAGGAAATAAGGATTTTATTTAGTATTTTCAGCTCTTTAAATAAGAAAGATAGAGCATAGTATAATTGACAAATCCTACACAAAGTCTATAAAACACAGACTTATTAAATGACAAAAAGAATTAACGCTAAACATAAAGTTGACCGGAGACTAAAAGTTAACCTATGGGGCAGACCTAAAAGTCCATTCAACACTAGAGCTTATCCTCCAGGGCAACACGGGCAAAACAAAAGAGGCAAACCAACAGATTACGGTATTCAGCTTAATGCTAAACAAAAATTAAAATCTTATTATGGAAATATAAATGAAAGACAATTTAGAAATATTTATAGAAAAGCTCTTACTAAAAGAGGTGACACTATTGAAAATTTAATTGGTTTATTAGAAAGTAGACTAGACACAGTTGTCTACAGAGCTAAATTAACTCCAACAGTGTTTGCAGCAAGGCAGCTTATAAACCATGGACATGTAAGGGTAAATAAAAAGAAGGTTAATATTTCAAGCTATTTAGTTAACGATACAGATATTATTGAAATCAGAGAAAAATCAAAAACTTTACCTGTTATTGACGGATCATTATCTAGCAAAGAAAGAGATGTACCAGAGTACATTAAGCTAGATGATAAAAATAAAATAGTTAAACTAATTAGAGTCCCAAAGTTTTCTGAAGTACCTTATCCGGTTGTCATGGAACCAAACTTGGTTATTGAGTATTATTCTAGATAATTTAAATCAATTCTTTTTTTAAAAGAAGTTCTTTTAGCTCACCGCTCTCAAACAATTCTTTTACGATGTCACAGCCACCAACAAACTCTCCTTTAATATAAAGCTGAGGTATAGTTGGCCAATCACTATATTCTTTAATTCCTTGTCTGATGCTTTCGTTCTCTAAAACATTAATACCTTTAAAATTAACATTTAAATGTTTTAAAATATTTGAAAGAGCCATAGAAAATCCACATTGAGGTGCTTCCGGCACACCTTTCATGAAAAGACAAACTTCGTTGCTATCAATAATTTTTTTTAATTCTAATTTTATATCCATTTTATTTTCCTTCTGTAGTTATCGATAGTGCGTGTAACTCATTTCCCATTTTTCCTTGTAGCGATTTATATACTATTTTATGTTGTTCAATTTTAGATTTTCCAATAAATATTTTTGATGTAATTTTTGCTGAATAATGATTACTGTCACCCATAAGATCTTTAATTTCTATAGTAGCATCAGGTATTGAGCCTAGTATTAGTTTTTTTATTTCTTCAATTGATAATGCCATTAATAATTATTATACCATTTGTTGTTTGCTTTATACAGATCAATTATATTTATCTTAAACTCTCCTACCATTTCAAAGTAATTCTTTTGAACTACAGCTACTGATTCATTAAATATATTATTTCCATTAAGAATTTTTTTAACTTTTTGCAAGTTCTCTGGCTCTATTTCTAATAAATACCTACCTTGGTCCTCGCCAAAATAAAATTCCATTAAATTAGATAGTTTTTGTGGTTTTTCTATTTTTAATCCATATTTTGAAGGTAAGGACATTTCTACAAGTGCTAAAATTAAGCCACCAGAGGATATATCGTGTGCAGAAGTAATTAGCTTGTTATTGATGAGTTTCAATACTGTTTGTCCATTATTTTTTTCATTAGATAAGTTCGCGTCAGGAGGTGGCCCCTCTGTAATTGAGTAGATCTCTTTAAAAAAAACACTTTGATAAAGGTGGCCAAAAGTTTTTCCAACTTGTAAAATAATATTTCCTTCTTTTTTCAAAAGATGATTAATTTTGTTTTTCACATCTTGAATAAGACCAACACCTCCAATAACTGGTGTAGGGTCAATGTTTTTTTTATTTGTACCGTTGTAAAAAGATACGTTTCCAGAAACGACTGGATAGTCTAAAAATTCACAAGCCTCTTTTAAACCAATTAAACATTCTGCAAATTCACCCATTATTTTTGGATTTTCAGGATTTCCAAAATTTAAACAATTTGTAATTGCAATGGGTTTTGCTCCAACAGAAATCAAATTTCTCCAACTTTCACAAACAATTTGTTTACCACCTGTTAGAGGGTGAGCCTTACAATAGTTTGATGAAGAATCTACAGATACTGCAATAGCCTTTTCTTTTTTGTTTATTCGTATTATCGCAGCATCTCCCCCTGATCTTTGAGCGGTGTCTGCCATTACCATTTGATCGAATTGTTCTGTTATCCAAGATTTACTAGATTGGTTAGGTAAAGATAATATTTTTAAAAGTGCATCTTCCAATTTAATTTTTTTAAGATCTTTAATATTAATATTTTTTTCTGGTAATTTAGTTTTTGTCCATTTTCTATCATATAGAGGTGCTTTTGAAGCTAAAGCATCTATCGGAATTTCCCCAACAGTTTTATCTTTAAATTTCAAAGTTAAATTATTTGTACATGTTGTTTTACCTATTACAACAAAATCAAGGTCCCACTTTTCAAAAATTTTCTTTGCATCTTTTTCTTTATTATCTTCTAAAATAATAAGCATTCTTTCTTGGCTTTCTGACAACATCATTTCGTATGGCGTCATATTTTCTTCTCTGCATGGAACTTTATCTAAGTGTAACTCAATTCCTAGTTCACCTTTTGAAGCCATTTCAACACTTGAAGATGTTAACCCTGCTGCCCCCATATCTTGAATTGAAATAATTGATTCATCTTTCATTAACTCAAGACAAGCTTCCATTAAAAGTTTCTCAGTAAAGGGATCGCCCACTTGAACAGTTGGCTTTTTATCTTCTGAATTTTCATTAAACTCGGCAGAAGCCATAGAAGCACCATGTATTCCATCTCTACCTGTCTTAGAACCAACGTAAACAACCGACTTGTTTAGACCTTTAGCTTTAGAATAAAAAATTTTATTTTTATTGGCATGTCCGACCGCCATAGCGTTAACTAAAATATTTTCATTATAAGTACTGTCAAATTTTGTTTCACCTGCTACTGTTGGTACACCAATACAATTTCCATATCCTCCAATTCCTGAGACGACACCATTAAGTAGAGTCTTTGTCTTAGGATGGTAAGGCGATCCAAAATGAATAGAATTTAAAAGAGCGACAGGTCTTGCGCCCATGGTAAAAACATCCCTTAGTATTCCACCTACTCCTGTTGCAGCACCTTGGTATGGCTCAATATACGAAGGATGATTGTGGCTTTCTATTTTAAAAATAATTGCATCGTCATCGCCAATATCAATTACACCGGCATTTTCACCAGGACCTTGAATAACCTGCTTTCCTTTAGTTGGAAGGTTTTTTAAATGAATTCGTGAAGATTTGTACGAACAATGCTCATTCCACATTGCAGAAAAAATTCCTAGTTCTAAAAAATTAGGCTCTCTTTTTAGCAATTCTTTAATTTTAGAATATTCTTCTAATTTTAAACCATGTTTTTCAACAATAGCATTTGTTATTTTCATTTTAATTAATTTAGTAAACTTGTAAACAAGTTAATCCCATCATCACTAGATATAATTTGGTCTACCATTCTTTCAGGGTGAGGCATCATCCCTAGAATGTTTTTTTTATCATTAAAAATTCCAGCAATATTATTTAAAGAACCGTTGGGATTATTTTTTTCATCTATATTTCCTTTTTCATCACAATATTTGAAAGGAATTAAATTTTTATCTTCTAAATTTTTTATGTGATCTGGGTTTGTAAAATAATTACCTTCGTTATGAGCTATATTAAATTTTAAAACTTGGTTTTGAGCGTACTTGTGACAAAATTTATTATCAGTATTTATCGTTTTTACATAAATATCTTTGCCAATAAATTTTAAATTTTTATTCCTAAGAAGAACTCCTTTCAAAAGTCCTGTTTCAGTTAAAATTTGAAATCCGTTGCAAATTCCCAAAACTAAACAACCTTCATTCGCTGATTTTATTACCTCCTTTAAAATATTTGATTTTGCTGCAATAGCACCAGATCTTAGATAGTCACCGTAAGAAAATCCTCCCGGTATTACGATTAAATCAGATTTCGGTAAAGTTGTATCCTTGTGCCAAACCATTGTATTTTGAAATTTTAATTTTTTTAACGCAACAGCTATATCTCTATCACAATTAGAACCTGGAAATACTATTACAGAAGAATTCATCAGTTATATTTTTAATATTTTAAAATCTTCAATAATTAAATTAACTAAAAGCTTTTTACACATATCTTCAACTTTATTTTTTGCTTTAGACTCATTGTTTTCATCTATTTCAACTTCAAAATATTTTCCTTGTCTTACATTCAGAAGGGTATCCATGCCCATATTTTGCAATGTTTGTCGAACCACTTTTCCTTGAGGGTCAAGAACATCTTTTTTTAGTGTAACTTTTATTGAGAATTTCAATTTATTTTTTATTAAATTTTATGGATGCAGTTTTACCAAAATTAACTTCGCTTATGTTAGTTTCCTCTGGCATTATACCAAGTCTTCTAGCAACTTCTTGGTAAGCTTCTATTAGATTTCCAAGGTCTTTTCTAAATCTATCTTTATCTAATTTTTTATCTGTCTTTAAATCCCACAACCTACATGTGTCAGGACTAATCTCGTCGGCTAAAATTATTTCATTAATTTCTTTATCTTTATTCCAAATTCTTCCGTATTCTAATTTAAAGTCGACCAACTTTATTCCAACACCTCTAAATATACCTTGAAGTATATCATTAATTCTTAGTGACATTTTATCTATAACTCTAATTTCTTTTTCAGAAGCCCATTCAAATGAGTAAATATGTTCTTTCGAGATTAGAGGGTCACCCAATTCATCGTTTTTAAAATAATACTCTAATAGCGGTCTTTCTAATACTGTACCCTCCGAAATGCCTAATCTTTTTGCTAAAGAACCTGCTGCGATATTTCTTACAACAAACTCAATAGGAATAACTTTAACCTCTTTAATAAGCTGTTCACGCATATTCAATCTTTTGACAAGATGAGTCTCGATGCCACACTGAGCTAATGAGTTTAGAAGATGTTCGGATATTCTATTATTTAAAACACCTTTACCTTCAATGTTTGCTTTTTTTAAAGCATTAAAAGCTGTAGCATCATCTTTAAAATGTTGGATCACTAAGCCATTTTCATTTGTTTCGTAAATGATTTTAGCCTTACCTTCGTATAATTTTTTACCTTTATTCATAAAAATCTATTTTTTCAAACCTCGATTAAAAATTATATTTATTCTTTTTGTATGATAATTAAAATCAAAAAGTTTTTTTAATTTATTAATAGGAAGTTTTTTAGTAATTTTAGGGTCGTTTGAAACATTTTGATAAAAAGAAGATCCTTTATCCCATGAACGCATAGCATGTTTTTGGACCAATGCGTAAGCCTGCTCTCTTGTAAAACCAACAGAAGTTAATTCTATCAAAACCCTTTGTGAAAAAAAGAGACCATTAGTTAGATTTAGATTTTTAAGCATATTTGTGGGATATACGTTTAAATTTTTTATAACTCCATTCAATCTTGTTAAAGCAAAGTCTAAGGTAGTAGTTGCATCTGGACCTATATTTCTTTCAACTGCTGAATGAGATATGTCTCTTTCATGCCAAAGAGCTACATTTTCTAGAGCAGGTGTTACAGCTGACCTTACCATTCTAGACAGACCAGTCAAATTCTCACTTAAGATAGGATTTTTTTTATGCGGCATAGCAGAAGATCCTTTTTGTTTTTTACCAAAAAATTCTTCAACTTCTAATACTTCTGTTCTTTGTAAGTGTCTAATTTCAGTTGCTAATCTTTCAATTGAGCTAGCTACTATTCCTAATGTTGAAAAAAATTGAGCATGTCTGTCACGTGGTATAATCTGAGTAGATATAGGCTCTACTTTTAATCTTAGTTTTTTTGCAACGTAGCTTTCAATTCTAGGATCTATATTAGCAAAAGTTCCAACAGCACCAGATATTGCACATGTCGAAATTTCTTTAACAGAATCTTCTAATCTTTTTTTATTTCTTAAAAATTCTTGGTAAAAAGTTAACATTTTTAAACCAAAAGTTATTGGCTCTGCATGAATGCCATGGCTTCTTCCTATGCATAAAGTTTTTTTATGTTTAACAGCTTGTTTTCTGATTGACACTAATAAATTATCAATATCTTTTATAAGAATTTCACCTGCTTGTTTTAATTGTAAATTAAAGCATGTATCTAATACATCTGATGATGTCATTCCTTTATGAAGAAATCTTGCTTCTTTTCCAGCTTTTTCAGTTATAGAAGTTAAAAAAGCTATAACATCATGTTTAACTGTTTCTTCTATTTTTAAAATTCTAGCAACATTAATTTTTGCTTTTGATCTTACTTTTTTAACCACTCCTTTTGGAATAATATTTAATTTTTCCATCGCTTCTGCCGCTGCCAGCTCAATTTCAAGCCAGATTTTATATTTGCTTTCATCAGTCCAAATATTTCTTAGTTCTTTTCTAGAGTATCGATCAATCATACTTAATAAGGAGGGTTGTTTAATTTTTTTTTAGAAAGAGTAAAAATTTCATATCCTGTTTCTGTTATACCAACAGTATGCTCAAATTGTGCTGATAATTTTTTATCTTTTGTCACAGCTGTCCATCCATCATTTAACATCTTGGTTTCATCTTTACCTTCATTAATCATTGGCTCTATAGTGAATATCATGCCAGGTTTAAGCTTAGAACCATATCCTTTTCTCCCATAATGTAAAATATTAGGTTCCTTATGAAATACTTTTCCAATTCCATGTCCACAAAAGTCCCTAACTACTGAAAAACCTTCACTCTCAACATAAGTTTGTATGATGGAACCAATATCACCTAAGGTAGTTTCTTTATTTAAAATTTTAATAGCTTTCATCATCGAATTATAAGTTACGTCTGTTAATTTTTTCGCTTTAACAGAAACATCTCCCGCGTAAAACATTCGACTTGTATCGCCATGCCAACCATTTTTAAAAGCCGTAACATCAACATTAATTATATCACCGTCATTTAAAGTTTTGTCACTAGGTATGCCATGACAAATAGTATGGTTTACTGAAGTACAGCAAGATTTTGGGAAACCCCTATAAAATAACGGAGCAGAACAAGCGCCATTATCGTTAATAAACTCATAACACAAATTATCTATTTGTTTTGTTGTTATTCCTGGTTTAATTATTTTTGTGACTTCATCCAAAGCGCCTGCAGCTATTATACCTGCAGTACGTGTACGTTCAAATGCTTCTTGAATATCATCATTCATTATTTTTGAAATTTAATCTTGTTATTTAGTACTATTCCTTTTGATAAAAATTTACAATCGTAGCAAAGAATTTTTACATTGTGTTTTATGGCCATTATTAATGCTTTTGAGTATTCAGGGTCTATATCTTTTGCAATTTCGAATTTATTACAGTCTTCTCTTTGTATTACGAATAGAAGATAAGATTTAAAACCTTTTTTTGTTGCATTTATTAATTCATCTAAATGTTTCTTTCCTCTTGCAGTGACTGAATCTGGAAATTCTGCAATTTTAGATTTTCTTTTCAAGGTAACATTTTTAACTTCAAGAAATGATTTGGTTTTTCCATCTTCTAAATAAAAATCAAATCTTGTATTTTCACCAAAAACTTGTTCGGTTTTAATTTTAACTTTATTACTAAAATCTTTAATCAAGTTTTTTTCCAACGCATCTTTCACAATTTTATTGGTAAGGTGTGTATTTACACCAACTGCAAATCCATCGTCTTCTATAATTTGTAAAGTATATTTTAATTTCCTTTTTTTATTGTTTGATCTCATAATCCAAACTTTATTATTTTTATTCAGAAGACCCATCATTGAACCTGAGTTTGCGCAGTGTGTCGTAACTATTTTATTGTTTATTTTAACATCTGCAAAGAAACGTTTATATCTTTTTATAAAAAGTCCTGATATTAATTTGTTTTCAAAAATCATAATTTTATGTCGATAAATAAAAAAAAAAACAGAAAAATCAACGCTGCTATTCTAATAATCGGTAATGAAATTCTATCAGGTAGAACGCAAGATTTAAACGTATCATTTATTTCAAATTGGCTAAATATTAATTGTGGCATATCTATTTCAGAAGTTAGAATTATTCCAGACATAGAAAAAAAAATTATCTTCAATATATTAGATTTAAGTAAAAAATTTAAATACGTTTTTACTACTGGCGGGATTGGCCCTACACACGATGATATTACCGCTTTGTCAATTTCTAAGGCCCTTAAATGCAAATATAATTTTAATAGAGAAGCTCATCTAATACTTGAAAATTACTATGGGAAAAAAAATTTTAACAACGCTAGAAAAAAAATGGCAAAAATGCCAGCTGGATCTAAATTAATTTATAATCCATCAAGTGCTGCCCCTGGTTTTATGATTAAAAACATTTTATGTTTACCCGGTGTCCCTTCAATACTAAAATCAATGATGCCAAATCTAAAAAAATATTTAGTTAAAGGACCAACAATTAACAGTCGGACTATTAGTCTTGTTGCTGTTGAAAGTCGTATTGCAGATTACTTAACTAAATTACAAAAAAAATACGTAAAAAAAATTGACATAGGTAGTTACCCTTTTTTTAGACTAGGTAAAGTTAGTGTTTCAGTTGTTATGAGATCAGTAAATAAAAAAGCAATAGAAAAGTGTGCAGCAGAACTAATAAAAATACTAAAAAAAAATAAGATAAAAATTTATCCTTTGTAAAATGAAAATTTTTGACTGTTTTATGTATTATGATGAAGATTTAATTTTAGATCTTCGATTAAACTTACTAAACAATTATGTAGACGAATTTCTAATTGTTGAGAGTCTTTACACTCATAGCGGAGAACGTAGAAAACTTCTTTTTGATATTAATAATTATTCAAAATTTAAAAATAAAATAAAATATATAATTCTGGAAAAAGTTCCAGAAGATCTTTTAGTGTTAAGCGAAAAAGATACTGAACATGAAAAAAACTCAAAATATATCTTAAATGCAGTTAAAAGAGAAAATTTACAACGAAACACAATAAGCGAAGGTCTTACTTCTGCGTCACCCGAAGATATAGTAATTATTTCGGATGTCGATGAGATACCTAATCTAGAAAACAATAAAATTAAAGATATTAAGAATAAAATTATTTTTTTTAAACAAAAATTTTTTTATTATAAATTTAATCTTAAATTAAATAATTTTGTATGGCATGGCTCTAAAGCTTGTAGAAAAAAAGATTTAATTTCACCTCAATGGCTAAGAAATATAAAAGATAAAATATACCCTATTTGGAGGTTGGACACTTTATTTTCTAATAAAAAATATCAAAGTGTGAAAATTATAAATAACGGTGGATGGCACTTTTCAAACATTAAAACTCCAGCTGATATTGAAAAAAAAATGAAAACATATCTTCATCATAGAGAATATGATTTAAATCCTATTGGAGAAAAAAAAATAAGTGAAATTATTAAAGAAAAAAAGACAATTTATAATCTAAAAAACGATATGAAATCAAACAAGTTCGATTTAACAGAAAAGTTAGTTTTAGCCGATATTGAAGAGTTGCCATATTATTTGCAAAAAAATATTAAAAAATATAAAGATTGGTTAGATTAATCATATGTCAAAAATTGTTATAATAGGTGCAGGTGCAATGGGAACTGCTTTTGCCTTTCCATGTTTAGATAATAGCCATGATATTAGTATTGTGGGCACTCATTTAGAAAATGATTTCATAGAAACGGTTTTAAAGAATCAAAAGTTACACCCCGGACTTAATACAAACATTCCCGATGGTATAAATTTGATTAAATTTGAGAAATTTGATTTAATTTTTAATACTAATATAGATTTGATTGTTCTTGGTATTAGCTCGAAAGGTATTGAGTGGGCAGCTGATCAATTGCATCGTGTTTATAAAGAAAAAAAACTTCCAAATATATTAATGCTCACTAAAGGACTTAGTATTTATAAAAATGATTATGAATTATTAGTTAACAAGCTAGAAAGGTTGCTTGCATCAAAAGGAATTAAAGAAGTTAATATTTCTGCTGTAGGCGGACCGTGTCTAGCAACAGGTTTAGCAAATAGAGTCCATAGCAGCGTGGTAATCGCCAACAAAAATATTTTAATTGCGAAAAAAATAGCTAACATGTTAAGTACAAATTACTACCACACATCTTATTCAAATGATTTAGATGGTGTTGAAGTTTCTGCAGCAATAAAAAATATATTTTCAATGGCAGTGGGATCAGCTAAAGGACTTTGTAGCAATAATATTACTGATGAGGTTAGAGAAAAAAATTATTTAAATACAGCTTCTGCATTAATCAAACAATCAGTTCAAGAAATGGAAATTTTTGTTGAACATTTAAAAGGAAAAAAAGAAACTGTTAAAGGACTAGCTGGTTTAGGAGATCTTTATGTAAGCTCAGGCGGTGGAAGAAATAGTTTAATGGGCTCATATATTGGTCAGGGCATGACATTTTCTGAAGCCAAAAAAAATAAGATGTCAAATGTAACTGTTGAAGGAGCTGATTTAGCCATTGAAATAGGAAAAAAAGTGAATGAAGACTTTGATAAAAAAAAATTACCTTTAATGCTTGGAATGATCAACGCAATAGTTGAGGATAAAAAATTAGAATTAGACTGGCAGTATTTTAATTGATAATGAAAAAAGATAAAAATTTTATTATCTCAATAGATCAAGGAACCACTTCAAGCAGAGCTATACTTTTTAATTTAAAAGGACAACCTGTTTATTCTTCACAAAAAGAGTTTACTCAATATTTTCCGAAAAGTGGTTGGGTAGAACATGATCCAGAAGAGATATGGTCTACAACAAAAAAAACTTTAAGCGATGTTGTAAAAAAAAGTAAAAAGATTAAAGGAAAAATTTTAACTATTGGAATTACAAACCAACGAGAAACTACTGTTTTGTGGAACAAAAAAACAGGAAAAGCAGTTTACAATGCAATTGTTTGGCAAGATCGTAGGCAAGAAGAATTTTGTAAGAAATTAAGAAAGCAGAACAAAGAAACACTTATCTTCAACAGAACAGGTCTTTTAATAGACTCGTATTTTTCTGGTACAAAAATTAAGTGGATATTAGACAATGTTCCGTTAGCCAAAAAGTTAATGAAGAAGAAAGAATTACTTTTCGGAACAATCGATAGCTTTTTAATTTGGAGGCTAACAAGAGGAAAAGTTCATGCAACTGATGCAACTAACGCAAGCAGAACAATGATCTACAATATTACCAACAATACTTGGGACGAAACTATCCTTAAGATTCTTAAAATTGATAAAAGTATTTTACCCATTGTTAAAGATTGTGCTGATAATTATGGATCAACACACTCCTCTATTACCGGAACACCAATCTCTATTAGTGGCGTAGTAGGTGATCAACAATCTGCTTCTATTGGTCAATGTTGTTTCGAGCCAGGTTCATTAAAGAGCACATATGGTACTGGTGCTTTTGTTCTTCTAAACACTGGATCTAAAATCATTTACTCTAAAA
>Ga0209830_10002384_pt1 | contig 15233 bp, 19 predicted proteins | sample ArcticOcean_MG_C_12_FD_187439 | JGI IMG/M metagenome (GOLD analysis project Ga0209830, IMG submission 187439) | Marine microbial communities from western Arctic Ocean - ArcticOcean_MG_CB8_130 (SPAdes) (version 2) | ecosystem: Environmental > Aquatic > Marine > Oceanic | place: Arctic Ocean...
TAAGTAGCAATGGCATCCTACTTCGTGCTGGACGCCGACTGTCATATGCGATGTTCCGGTTGTTCTTGTTACTACTGGCATTTTATATCTCCGTTACTTATATCTTATTTTATTCGTATAGTGTTACGATAGTTGTTGTAATACCAGTAGATCCTACGCCAAAATTTGAAGTTGCGTCTGGATGTGCGCCGCCTTCTGTAATAATGTGCAATGCATCTGAAGCGCCGTCATTAAAACCACCAGTGGTATCGTCACCAATTGCTACTACCATGCTTGTTTGGTTAATAAATGCAACCATGGTATTTAATTCCGTTTGTGTTATGTTAGTTTTCGCAGCTTTTGTTATCTGGATCGACTTGCCTATCTGCGAACCTACTCTTACCTTACCTGTGTGGTCTGTATTTGCGGCCATTTTATAATTCCTTTAATCTCTATGCACTAGCGTTTAACTGTGCTTATATATATTTATCTTAACTAGTTAAATCTATTTATGCTAAATGATGAGAATCATTAGCCTATCTTGCGTCCAATAGCATATCCTGCACTAAACCCACCTACCATGCCAATCGCAGTTTTTGCTGCTATTCCCATGCCTTTTTTTACTGCTGGAACCAATTTCTTTTGTTTAATTGTAGCAGTATACGGCTTAAATAAATCGCTTCGAAACTTGCCATCCTGTCTAAAACTATTAGTAAGACGCATGCTTACGCTGGTTCTTTCATTTGGATTTGTTGCACCATAATCGCCCATTATACGTCTGGCTCTTTTAAGTAAACTATTTTTAATACCCATGTTCTTTTGTGTCTTTAAAAAGTAGGCACGGTCTTGACTGGGAACATACTTGTTATTAGCAACGTTTCTTAAATAACGCTTAAAACTAAGTTCGTCAAAAGTAACATTTCCCATACCGCCAAGTTTATCTGAAAACTTACTAGGATTATTTAAAATTGCAGCCATGTTGTGTAAATCTGTTGCACTAGTTCTTACATTTGTAAAGCTCATATAACGTAGGGTATCTTTAGCATATTTTTGAGCAAATGATGGGTTTTCAAAACGCATTTGTTGTAGTACCATTAAGTGCTCAAAGAACCCCTGGGCAATACTATCTTCACTGCGGCCCACTGTGTCTCTAGGGCTACGCATATACTTTGCTTCAGCTAGCTCATCTCTTAGAAATTCAAACATATTACTTTTTATCCTTGGGTGTGTACTTATTGTGGATCTATTGTCGTGATTCCTTTGGTGATGAAATCAGATTTATATCGTGACGCACGTTCGGCTGCTCTTTGTGCATCTGTTTTACCGCCGCCACCGCCACCGTCCATGCCAGTACCAGCAGTTGGTTGGCCGCTTTTATTAGCCCCGCCCAATGCTTTATAGGCTGGATCTCGCGCCGGATCCAGCATATCAGGAACTGCTAAACCTGCCGAGCCAAATCCTAAGAAATCTTTTTTCTTAGTGCCTTGGTTTCTTCTTAATTGCATGTTTGTTGCTTTTTTATCTGCCACGGCTGCCTGCTTTTTTGGGTCTAATATTTTCCTCCTGGCACGCCTGCCTGCGGGTGTTAGATCGGTCCGTCCTTTAAGTTTATCTAACCGATCCTGTTGTTTTCTTATCTCCCTTTGAGCAGCGTTTTTTTGTTTTACAAGATCCCTTACATTATCACCTTTGCCTAATAATTTTTTGCCACCTTTTAAAGCTGACTTGACTCCAGCGCCAGCTGCACCTAATCCCAATCCTAGTGCCAAATCACCGCCTGTCCTTGCAGCAAGTTCTTTTCCAGTAATTTTACCATCCTTCCAGGCAGAGTAGTTCTTAGCCGCATCTACCCCTGTTCCAATAATACCCGCGGCCTGCAATGCTCTCATAGCTGCTGACGCACCCATTCCCAGTAATCCAACCTCATCTAACTGTTTGCGACCTTCTGCGATATGCTGTACTTGGCTACGCTGTGTAATATCTGAAATTTTCATGGTTAACCCTTACCTTACTGGTATTTATCGTTGTACTGCACGGTTAGCTGCACTAAATGTAGATCTAGGAACTAGTTTAATATCACCTTCAGGATGCGCTAATACATACCCTTCGCCGCCTGCTTGGCCGCCAATGTTCTGCTGTACAGTGCCGCCCTGTGCATCAATATCAGCAATAACCTGGTCTTTTGCCATCATAATAGTGTTTACTGTTTCCCATAATGCACTAAATCCAGCTGTATTGTCGTTAATATACTCAGCAATCTTAGCTTTCTTTTTGTCACTTACTTTAGCAGTTTCTAACCACTTACCAAAGTCTGATCCAAGACCACTAAGCCCTGTGTCTACTTTGCTGTTAGTGTAAGCATAAAGGATGTTAGAGAAATCTGACATCTGCATCTGACGTAATTTGTTTTGATCTAATAAACTGTCAATAGCAGCGGCATCTTTCTTAATAACTTGTTCCAACTTGTTTAAGGCGGCATGTGGCACTTGTGGTGCTCGTTCAGCAGTAATAGGAGGCACAACAAGGACATCGTTACTAACAAAGATACCAGGGTCTTGCAACGGAGTTTCTGTGCCGTCTGGCTGTACTTGTCTGTGGATAACAACACCAGTCTTACTTGCGCCAATCTTCTTGCCTAAATCACTGTTTACGTCTACTGCATACTCAACGATATTAGGTTTAAACACATAATTGTTTTCTTTAACAGGAGGTGTAGTAAAATATAACAAGTCGCCTTTAAAGAAACCCACATAGTCTTTGGGTGTTGCTCTTTCATACTCGTCAAATATAGCTTTCATATTGCCAGCAAATTTAACATAGCCAGGGTTTTCTCTGTTCTTACCACCAGATCTGTTCAGGAACATTTGCTCTAACTCTTTAGCACTCTTGCTACGCCCGTCATATCCTTTAGCAGTAAATCCTGACTTGTCGGTTAGGATAAACTCGCCGCCGGCATTGCGACCAAAGATAATAGCAGGGCTTCCGTCCCATTTAATAGTAACTTGTTTATGTCCACCTTGGTCCAGGTTACGTAGACTTTGCAGGGCTCGTGTTGCACCCTTGCTACCTTCCCAGAAGACAATATCTTCTGCATGTTGGATACGTGCTGCTTCTTTAAGTGTACGTCTAGATCCAGGTGTTACGCTTTCCTGCACGTTTTCTCTGAGTGTTATAACACCACAGGCTAATCTTTCTCCTGCATTTCCTGTTTTTAAACTTTCTGCGTCTCCGCCTTTTCCTAGATCATCTTGGTCTTCGTGGACTACAAATCCTCTACCTATAACAGAACGTTCTCCAATCAAGTCTATTCTCTTTGCTTCGATTGTAAACTTTGCTGTACCCGATTCATCTGCTGTTATGTTGCCTAGATCACCAACATGTCCTTTGTTAATGTCTCCATGGTCTAATCCGTCTGGGTTATAGTGTCCACCCATGCTTTTGCAACCATCGCTCATGTCGCCGAACTCATGTATGTGAAATCCGTGTAGCCCTGGTTCTAGTCCTGTTATTGTACCTTTAATCAGAGTGTATGTGTTTGGTGCCTGCATTAGCAATATAGTACCCTTTACAGTGTCAGAGTGTTCAAGCATACACTGTGCAACCACTGTCTGTTCTGCTTCGGTAATTGTGTTGATGTGTTCACAAGTGCATTCTTTTGCTCTTGTTCTTGGACATCCGACTTTGTCAAATTCAAACAGTAACATCAGTAATACTTTCGTAAAATGGGTTCTTAGGATCAGCATCCCCTGCCTTGTCTTCCCACCAATCTAACTCGTATTTTTCACCATCCTTAAACATTTTTTTCATGCCAAGTATCGCGGCATTATAATTTTCTTTTACAGGTTCTACTCTGCCAGTAATAACATCCATTACAAAATTTAACGTAGTTGCGTTTGCAGTTAAACTTCCACATCTAGCACCTACTTCGTTTTTTAAATGGTCTATTAAAATACTACCACTGCAATTTGCTAACTCGTCACTTAGATCTTCAGGAACTTCTAAGTCAACATAACAGTAAACAAAGTCATAGTGTGGTGCTGGGCTTCCGTGTAGTATGTACTCGTCTCTTACAACTACTCTTTTAAATCCATCAATATTTTGCCATACAGTTTGCTCGTTTGTAAACTGTTCAGGTTCACCAAATGTTTTTTCCAGGTACTGACTATACTCAACTGGGTAATCATGGTCCCAATTATCATAACTTACTTCTTGATCTTCTTTAATTGACTGTTTAAATTCTAAGAATCTCATTTTAGTCTCTCCGATAATTGGCTAAACCAATCTGTAGTTCCTACTTCTGCATAAACTGATTCAGGAAGTGTTAAGTTGTCCTTTGCAAAGTACTCTTTAGCATCTGCTGTTAGTGCTTCGAACTCTGGACTACCTTTTAACTTAGTAATAATAGTTTCAACGCTGTCGAGATCGGCTCGTTTAGCACCTTTTCCCAGCAGTATATCTGCAATCTGGTCAGGCTCTTTAGTTACTATTTCATTAGTTTCTCTGTTAACTAATCCATTCTTAGGTGAAAACTTATAGCCACGTCCTTTAGCAATACTAGCGATTAGTATATTACGGTGTACTCCTTTATATGGAGTATCGTCGCCAGCACCCTTCATTGTAAACTTCATCCAGTCTGGGTCACCAAACATTAGGTCTGTTTGTACGAATCCTTGCTCATTATCGCCATTAATAGGAGTTTTAAGGTGAACACTTATACCTGACTTAGCAACCCATTGCCTGACATCGTCGTCAGGATGGTTTTTTTGTGCCCATGCCGCCAATTTATTGTACAACTCGCCCTTGTCAACCTCTGCTTGGTTAACAGCAATATCCATATCGCCTGATGTGGCACGAATGCCTGTTGAACCTAGTTTAAAATCTTTATGTGGTATTCCAGTAATAGCCTCAACCCATGCTAATGTTGGATCAACGTCTGCTTTATTGATGCGCTGGGTTACCAGAGTGCCATCGTCATTTTTAAAAATGTTACCACCCTCTGATACTAATTGCCTAGCCATTATTGTCTGCCTTTTTTAATCCACGCTTAAACTTTTTGCCATCTCTGCCGCGTATACTATTAACTAGTCTACGCTCTAGATCTCCAGCAGTTTCAGCGTCATAGTGACTGTGTATATCTTCAATAAGTTTAATTGCACCTTCAATAATATTTTCCCCGCGACGCTCAACTACGTGCCTAAGATCACGTTCTATAATTACTGAATTAAGTTCCTCTAACAGACTGCGAGTGTTTCGTTTCATATTACTTTAGTTCCATATTTTATATTATTTATCTGTTAAATACAGTATAGCAGGAGGAGAAGACAGATGCAATCTACTACTAGAGAATTAGCGATACATTACGCTAAACTAAGTTCTTATGCGTACATGGACGCTGTGTCGGCGTTGGCACTTTGTAAACAACTAGGGTACACAAACAATAAACTAATTAGTAACGGAAGTGCGCAATGCATGATCTTTACTAACGAACAAGACATCGTAGTAGCATTTAGAGGCACTGAACCTACACAACTTAAAGATGTTCTTGCAGACGTTAAAGCATGGAAGCATCGTAGTCAACATGCTGGTTGGGTTCATGACGGATTTTATGACGAAGTTAAAAAAGTATGGGACGAAGTAGTTGCATGTATTAATGCTGAACCAAATAAGAAACTTTACATTTGCGGCCACAGTTTAGGAGGCGGTATGTCAATGATTGCAGCCGCTAGGTTACAAGACCGTGTAGAAGCTGTTTATACATACGGTTGTCCGAGAACAGGAGATAAAGTTTGGCGGTCCAATTGTAGCTTTGTCCATTATAGATTTGTTAACTGCAACGACGTTGTTCCTAAAGTTCCATTAAAGATCATGGGATTCAAGCACTACGGTAGCTTGCAATATCTTAACCACTACGGTGAATTTAGAAACGCAAAAGTTTGGCAAAGAACAAAAGATCAATTCCGTGCTAGATTTTCTAATTGGTGCAAGTTTAAGTTCTTTGATGGATTAACTGATCATGTTATTCATAGTTACTTGGGTAAACTTGAACATCCTAATTTTGGATGGGATGCAGCAATAAGCAACGATAAAGCTAGCGACGACACAGACTAATCTAATACGACCAAATAGCGTGAAGACTGTACCGATTAAATTCTGCAGGCACTGCATTGGGTAGCCAATGCGGTATGCCTATTAAGTTGTCACTGATATACCCTGCATTGGTGTTTGGATTAGTATGGACTAAATTGCCGTCGTAATCAAATATAGTTGATAGAGTTGGCAAGTTCTGAATGTAAACTTGTAATGATGTCTGTATTACAGGATTATCTGTGTGTGGCTTAATAGTATAGCCTTCAATGTCTTTCCATAAATTTACTCCTCCAAAAACTAAGTTATCTCGTTTTATTAACCTAGAGATTTCTGGAGTAGCATTTTCTAATATAGTATGCGTTTCTTCCACTATACAATCGTAACGCCAGGATATTTTTTCCCGGTTTTCTACAACGGTTTTGTTGTCTGCTGTTAACTGTGGTTCCCAATCATCAGCGGCAATGCAAAACTTTAATAATTTTTCTATAATCTGATCAGTAAAAACATCTTCAATTAATATTAATCCATTATGATCAGTGCTTAAAGACGCTAACATACTTTTTAAGTGCATGGATCCAGACTTAATTAGATCTTGGTCTATCATACCGGAGTCCTATCTAAATCACTGGTTACACAATGCAATCCTCCGTCCCAAAACATTTTGTGTCTATAAGGTACAACATGCGGTGTAATACCGTGACTTTCTAATACACGAAATAATTTAGGATCTTCTGTGCTACAAAAAACATTTCTTGGATCTACAATTAACATATTAACGTCGAAACAACTTTCCTGAACTTCTCCTACCCAGTTTGACAAATATGTTTCTACATAGTTTTGAAATCCTGAACTAGACAATTGTTCTGGTATCCACCACTTGCCAATAGATGCAGCTTTGGCTTTGCCAAATTCCTTTACCACTGTTGAGCCTACAGTAAATATTTCATGATCGGGAAATATATGGTTAACCTTTATATTAGAGTCAGTAATAATAAGATCAGGGCTTACAATACATAAACGACCATCTAGATGTCCGTGTGATTCTATTAATGTAACTTGTTTGTTAGGAAAAAGTGTAGATAACTTATCTGTTATCCAAGGGTCGCCTGACTTCCAATTTCCCACATATAAATTATCTCCGATGCGTTGTACCATTGCGCTGTCGACATTATGATCATATATAATCTCGTTTCCTAATTTACGTGCTAAACTCTCTAACTCAGTTAGCCAGGTATGATCTAAATAAAACAAGTCTTCTATACTAAAATTGTCATAGCCAGATATTGTACCATCACGAAGCAAATCTACAGGCGGTACCTCTGGCCAGTCTGCTCCCCGGAGGGTGTTCCATAACTCATTTGCGTTAGGTGTTGGCATGAAAACTTTGTCGTCTATTACGGCAGTATAATCTCTGGGTGTTAAAGGTGCTGGTAATATCTTTTTTCCATATTTTACATCCAAATAATTATCTGTAACACTGGGGCGAATAACTGTAACATCAAATTTACGTAATTGGTTACATAGATTTGCTAGGTCTTCTTCTGTTTGTTCTGCAATAACACACATGGACTTCCTAACAGCCGGGTCTTTTACAAAACTATAGAAGTCAGGGCTGTATGTACGGCCTACAATGCATGTCTTTAATTTATCCCAGTGATTATATACGTTAAGCATGTTTAACTAGCAACGGAGTAATGCAATGCAATCCGTGATCGTCTTGTTTAGGATTATGCACACAATGAACAAATTTAGTTTGCTTTAAGTTTAATTTTTCGCATATGTCTTTATTTAATGCACCATAGGTGTTCCAACCATAATCTCTATCTATATGATTCATTAAAAATGATCCGCAACTGAATACATTGGTATTAATATCAGTTTTATAATAGTGATTTAAGATAGTAATTCCATCCATTGTGCGTTGTCTACTCCAGCGTAACCCAACACGATTCCAATTTAAACTAAGTTTGCTCATGCTTATACCAAAACTTTGTATACGTGGATGAGTTAAATCAATTGAAATATTACGTGCCATTATTGTCCAGGCAAAATCTAAATGCAAATTAATATTACGTTCTTCTGCAATACGCAATATTTCGTTCCATTCCCAGCGTATTTCACCTGTGATAAAGTCTGGCAGTGTAATAATCATTGGCTTGTTAGGCTCTAGCTCTTCAAGCTCTACACCATGCTTGCCCATTAGCCCGTAATAAGCATATTCTCTATTAAGTATTTGAAATCCATCCCAGCCATATTTTAACACAAAACTTTCAATAAACTGTGTATTGCCACAGGTAACATCAACATAAGGAAAGTGTTCAGTGCCATGAAGATCAACTAATTTAGAACTGAGAAACCATTCCTGGGCTTGTGGAACATATTCTTTCCAAGTTACTTGTGCATGGGTATCTTGAAACCATTTATCCTTGAGACCTAAAATATATTTGTCAGAAACAGTTTGGATCTTTGGTAGCACTTTATTAATATCGTACGTCATTGTAACCAATCCATTACGTAATTGTAAAAAGGACTAGTAAATGGTAATCTCCATGTACAGTTATGCCCAAATAACAATTCAGCTTCTAAATATTTTTCTAAGGTTTTACCCGCTTCACGTTGTTGCGTGGCCCAGGGTTCTGGCCAGTAATTTTCGTTGTAACTTTTAATCCAAAGTATATTTCTAATGTCTATCCCGTCTACAACTACTTGTTTTAGTTCTACAGTTTGCTCTGGACATTTATTTGTTTTGCCAGTACGTTCTATTCGTAATACATGATCGCTAAAATCACACTCGTGCCAAAATTTACAATGCTCTTGGTTTTGAGTTACCATTTTTAGATCGTCGTCAACATAGATACGAATATCTGGCAGAATATAGTCATATGTATAATTAAATTTAAGCTGGAACTCTATGTTCTCCATTATAGTCTGTTCCGGACAGTTGAACTTTGAAAATAGAATGGTTTATTTTCCAGCAAACACTGATCTATATGCTCTACCCAATCTCGTGTTTCCGAGCTGATATTTAACTCAGGAAGTTGATCCTCTACAAACTTTAAATGTGTTAGTGGACTAGGATGCAAGTCTGGTTGGCCATAAGTTTTTTGTTTTAAATTTTTAACTTTCTTAAAAAAGTTGTTAATCTCTTGTTGTATTTCTTCAGTTACTGAATAATTACCACTAAGTATATCCTTATGTGAAGGCCAGTCTGCGCCAGAGTCACGTTGATATAACAATGTGCTATCAATTGGTTCTACATAAGGATATACCTGTTGATTTGTATAATTAAAAGCAGATATCTGATCCAAGACTGGTTTGTAAATTTTATAAACATCAGATTCTGTATCCCATGACTGCCAACTAAACATCTTCCAATTTACCTTTAAGTTTTCTAAAATATGTTGAGCCGCGGAGAACCATGCACAATTTAGTAGTTCGTATCCTCGGACACAACTAAATCCACTTTTATCAAATTCGTTATGTTCACACATCCATTCATTAATTTGATAGGAATCTTGTCTTGCAATACCTGACCACATTATGTACACAGTGTCATCCGATGTAAGGCTGTTCCTTAAATTTAATTCTATTAAACTATTTAAAATATAGTTATTTCCACTATTAGGTTTACCCCAGTTTTCAAAATAGTTAAATGCAGTGCCGGCGATATCTGCCCAAGTTGGATAATGATAGGCAGTAAAACTACACCCAAGTGTAAACAGCCTAGTCATTCTGCTTTAACCCAGCAAGCATGTTTTTAAGTTTACTGCTTTGCACAGTTGCAGTAACTTTACTCTCGTCTGTGTTGCCGGTTGTTGGACTACTCTTAATTTGATCCATAATATTTCCCTGTGGGCGATTGTCAGTAACGTCATCAGCTAGATCTGTCATACGCATTGTGTCAATATTGTAATCTAAATCAATTTTCATACCAACGCCAGTACTGCTACGAGATTTCATACACTGGATCTGATAACGTCCACGTTCACGCATTGCACGGCTTGTAAAGATACCAAACACATTATCAGCAGTGTTAATTTTGCTTATGCCGCCACTAATATGGCTATGATCAAACTCAATCTCTTCTACTGCACTACGGTTTAACTGACTTGCTGTTACCATTAGTATATTAAGTTCTTTTGCTAGGTTGCGTAGTTCTTCACTAACATACTTGTCTTTAACAAACAAGTCATTGGGACTTACCTTGGCACTAACTGGCATTAACAAATCTAAATAATCAACCATAACAAAGTCAATTGGCATTCCTGTTTGTACTTGTACTTCCTTTAAATATGCACGTATGTCATTAATATTGCTCTGTGCTGACAACGCCTTAACACGATACTTGCCAGACTTTTTACCTACCATCTTAACTTTCATAGTAGTTGTATCCATGTCCCTGCGGATATCTTTTGTACTCATATTGGATAGCATTGCATCTGTGCGCAAACTAGTTAGTGCTTCACTAAGTTCTAACGAAATGTATACACCGCTAAGTCCTTGTAGTACCCAGTTAAGAGCAATGTTCATTAGTACCAAACTCTTGCCTGATCCTGATCCACCTGCAAAGATGTTAAGTTCGCCTTTGCTAAATCCACCATACAATATCCTATCCATTGCAGTCCAACCAGTGCTTACCTGGCCACCACTGTTATAGTAATCATCAATACGAGTCTTGGGATCATGGAAGTAATCTGTTCCCATGTCTCTGGTTAAACTAATTTGGACTGCGTCTTTAATTAGTTTCTCAACTGGATCATACTCGCCTTTCTCTAACATGTCTGCACTCTTAAGGATTGCACGTTCTAGTTCTTGTCGTTTTGTAAACCCTTCAAACTCTGCCATAAACCAATCGTTATGTCCATCTAACATATCAGGGATAGGCTTTAACTCAACTCCAACGCTTGCCTTAACCATTTCATATGTGGGCAGTGTGGCATGCTTTGTGCTATGCTCTGCGATAAATGTTGCTGTGTCTTTAAGACTTCTATCAAAGTTTTCTGGATTAAAGATGTTTTGCACTCGCACGTAGTTCTGTGCATCCTGCATCATCATTTCTAAGAATAACTTCTGTAAGTCTGGGGAATATTCTTTAGCCATTAACTCTCCTCACATTTCCCGCAGTTAAAGACACAATAATCTGGTCTAGTAGTCTGTATTGTAGCATAGAAACTATCAAACATGCTAATTTGATTACTTAATTTACTAGTTTTAATATTATAAGCCTCTTTATTCTTATGCCATTGACTCTTATAATGAAAGTCAAAGTGTTTGCTATAACAGCATGGCGAATAGTATCCGACACTGCTAATAAAATGCATTATGTTATTCTTACATTTAGGATCTATAATAAAATCTCTTGATGTAGTAGTTTCGAATCTTCTTTTTACAATATCCTTGGTACTTACTAACGATTCTATCGTAGGCCGTTGGGTGTCAATACTCTCGTCTTTGTCATTCCATCTGTCACTGGGATCAACTTTAAACTCGTCTATTCCTAATTTATTTGATAGTAACCGTGTAGATTCTATATCATTTTCATTAAACTTAAATGGGATATATTTCCATACTACTCTTGCTGGGCCTAATACACATTCGTCTATACCAACTCGAATACTAGGCCAATCTCCGTTAATACGATATCGTGTAAAGTTATCTGGAGTACCATCAATGCTAAATGTTATTGTGTCCTCATCGTCTAGTATCGCATTAAGTTTTTTCCACCATGATTTACTTTTACGGCTGCCATTAGTAGTAATACTAACAGATTTAGCAACTAGTTTACTTACTTTTACTAACTCTAAGAAGTTGGTATGGTATATAGGGTCTCCTAAGTTACCACAAAAATTAATATTATTAATATCAATATCAATAAAAGTTTTAAAGTCATTGATATTAAGATCGTTAATAGGCAATGCCTTTTTACCGAATTTAGATACTAACTCTGTCCTTTCACACCGCGGACAAGCCAATGTACATCTGCTAGTTGGTTCTACGTGTAAACTAACCAAGTCGTTTTCTCATCAAATTAATTTTTAATCTATTAGTTTGTTTAGTATCAATAATACTCTTTAGTGTAAACAATTTACCATAACGTATAACAGCAGCATTAATGTCTTTAACGTCAGCCTCCCATTCAGGAAAACTAACACTCCAGCCATACTCTAGCGCATCGTCTATTAACTTTTGACCTGCTTTATCTCTGTCAGGTACCAACACAATTTCCCTGCCCAGTGTATCAATAATTTGTGCCTGGGTGTCATTGCATCTATTGGTAAGTGTAGCAACGCCACCAATAGTGAGCGCATCGATAATTCCTTCACATACAACACTAAACTTTCCTCCTGGGATTTGCCTGTCTATTCCGTAAACGTAGTTGCTCTCGTAATTATTAAAGTATTTAGGCTTAGTTTCGTTATCTGCGGCTCTTGCTGTTGATCCTATAACACGGCCCTGCCAAGTACAGGGAATAATAATACGCTTATACATTCTAGCAGGTTTAGTGTTACTCCATAGCAACTCTTCTACTGGCATCTGTCTTAGTTGTGCATATTCCAGTAACTCTTGTGGAGCCTGTGTTAATGGTACACAATCTTGAGGGAGATCACGCTTTGGAAACTCAATAGTAAACTCAGGCTCTTCTACTTCCTCCTCTATTACTACAGTATCTTTAATACGTAGTGCTTCAACTACCGCCCGTTGACGTTCATTTTCGTCTACGCCCAACCAATCTAATAGTTTACGGAACTTGTAACTAATATGTCTTCCGGGTTTCCAACCAGTCTTGTATCCACAGTTAAAACAATGATAACTAATGCCTTCGCCATCAGTAATAACACCGCCTCTGCCTTTTTTATCATAACTTTCGCCGTTATGTGGACAGCAAGGCGCATTAAAACTTGACCAACCACTTGGGCCACGCTTATGCCTGGGAAGGTTGTCAAAGACTGTTTGCTGTATAGAATTCATAGACTAATTCTAACCGGAGATATGTTATTCATAAGATTATAGTTTAATAACTCAATATTGTCAATCGTTCCGTATACAAGAACTCCACGCATATCTTGTAATGACCATTTTTTAATACCCCAGTGTTTACACCAATCTTGTTGATAAGGTGCCCACCAATGATTAAACCCGTTAACATCAATTCTATTTAATAGATTATCTAATAGATCTACATCCTGCATGGCTATACAAAGCATAGGGTCAAACTTATCCCAGGGTTTAGCTAACTCACAAATACGCTTAATGTTGTTGGGCTCGCCATCCTTCCAATATTGGTAAGGAGGTTTACCTAACTCTGACCACCTCGTGTACACGTCACCAGCGGCAATTTTAGTAGTTAGGTCAGTATACAAGTCTTTATTAATTTTTTTTACTAACGGGCCTGCCTTTCCACGCCAATCTAATTGAAATGTACTAGAAATCTTTGGATTTTTTCGTTCACATATATGTATATGTTCGTGGAAATCTAACCATGTTGGGTTTCCGTTATAGTTATCCTCATATATTTTATGTATTAGGTTATAGTAAGTTTGGTCTAATTTTAAACATCGTGATATGTCTATGTCTATATCCAACAGTTTACCAAAGTGTGCTAACTTATCCACTAAACTTTTAAAACTGTGTTGTGATGTATAACGGGGATTGTCCCACTCTTTAAAAGGAAAATCAACATGTTGCAGATGCTTATATATTTTATGTACTTCAGACCAGGCTAGGCAGTCACGAGTTTTAATTGAGATACTAGATTTATCATTAAATAGCAATTTCATACTATTAGTATACTATCCATCCACGGTTTAATCAAGTTAAAAATGCGTTCATGACCGAGATCGTTAGGATGTAAGTGATCAGCTATATAATTTGCTTTGTCCTCTTGAAAAAGTTGACCTATTGCACTACATACTATGTCATCGTTTAAACTAGTCCAACCTGTAAATTGTCTATCAACAACATTGTTATTATCTGGCAACATATCTATATGCATATAATTTAGTCCGGCCACTTTGCAAGTCATGCTAACAATATGTTTGGGATACCACGCATGTAAATTTTCAACATACCCGTTACGTTTATGTTGGTTTTTAACATAGTCTACAGCGGACGCTGTTAACAAGGAACCCATTTTTTTTTGCTGAATATAATTAAGATGTTCCCACTTGTCCAGATGATTGTTGTACCAGCTATTCCTACTGGGATGGCTCCAGCCAAATATTACAAGATCATCGCTAGTAATATCTTTAAACTGTTCACAAAACTTAATAGCTATGTGAGGATTACTAGAACTGCTTTCGCTTTGTTGTACTAGTTCGTATCCATAATGTTCAGCGGCTAATAACCCATATGGGCGTGTTGCTTCTTCACCTAAACTAATACTACATCCATATTGCCATAGTTTTTTCATAGTATCTTCTTAGCTTCTGCCCAACTGTGTAACATTTTAGCATAATGTTTATGGCCCGCTTCGTTAGGATGTCCGCCTAATGCTAAGAAATTCTTCTCTAAATTTATGTTTTCTTTCCGCAATACATCTTGCATATTTTGATCGCCTTGGTGGTAGTTAGGAAACTTGTATGGAGTAGGAATGTTATCCAATGCATTAAACTGAATAATTTTTATATTGTTTACTTGACAAACACTATTAACAAATAGTCTAGCATGATTAGTTGTTTGGGCACATCTACCGTAACTTAAAGTTAGCCACTCTTTAAAACTCGCATGGAAGTGTTTTTCATCCTTGGACCTAATAAATCCATCGTGCATCCAACGAAATTCTTCATCGTTCCACCAACTATTTCTTAAATGGCTGGACCATCCTATGCATACTATATCGACATCGTCTGGAGAATGCATGTCAAACCAATCACCAAATTCTTCTTGTATGAACAAATTACTTCCTGCAGGGCTTGCACGGTTATCGAAACTGCAACCCAGCATTTCAGCAAGTTGGCCTAGCCAGCAGTGTTTCTCTCTATATGGAATGTTGTCATAATGATGGCCGTCATCACCATCTAACTCAGGATCTAAGAGTTCGCTGCCGTATGTAAAACTGCACCCGAATCCTACGAGTTTCATTATGCTCTATACAGTACTTTACTTAATGTTCCTGTGGTCGTAGTACGGACAAATCTTATTGCACTGAATACGCCGTTCCAGGAAAA
>Ga0209830_10002388_pt1 | contig 15218 bp, 11 predicted proteins | sample ArcticOcean_MG_C_12_FD_187439 | JGI IMG/M metagenome (GOLD analysis project Ga0209830, IMG submission 187439) | Marine microbial communities from western Arctic Ocean - ArcticOcean_MG_CB8_130 (SPAdes) (version 2) | ecosystem: Environmental > Aquatic > Marine > Oceanic | place: Arctic Ocean...
ACTAATTCGGTTTCGACGACGACGACGACGACCGTTGCAAACTAAAAAATGAGCGATAAACAACAACGCAGATTAGAGACGAGGAGAATACACGACCAACTCTTATTAGATGAGTTGAAGAAACATATGAACCAACAAAGAGAGTATAAGAACGATTTGATAGATAATTGGGCAGGCGATCAGGAATCGGATTTTTTAAACCAAATGAAAGAAGACGAGAAACCACCACGAGTGAAGAAAGGCCCGATGGCAAAGAATAAACAACAGAAGAGTGATGAAACGAAATGAAATGAGAGAGAGAGAGAGAGAGAGAGAGAGAGAGAGATGATTTAAATGAAATTATAGCGGGTTTTGGGTTTTGGTTGAGAGAGCTGGTTAAGAAAAATGAAAGTTGAATGATGGCACATACCTACCTACTTACCTAATTATTGTATTGAAAGATGTACAAATTTGAACACGCACGAATATATGACTGACTGATTAATTATTTCTATTAATATTAGACTATATTATTATTATTATTATTATTATTATTATTATTAGGTACTTAATACTTTTTTACACGTGATCATTTTCATCGCAATCACAATTGAAACGGTCTACTTACGGAGGATAAATCGCATTCGATTTCATTCACGGCTCTGATCATCTCCGGCTTACCTTTAATGTTCATAGCTAAACCGCTATCGATCATCCAATTTACGTAGGGGCCCCATACTTTCTTATCGCAACGTAAAGTATTTTCATGTCCTACGATGACTAAACCTCTTCGAGCTCGCGTAATAGAGACGTTGACGCGTCTCGGGTCGCTCACGAAACCTAAACTTCTATTCGCATTCGCTCGTACCGTTGAGATGATCATGATTTCCTTTTCTCGACCTTGGAACCCGTCAACCGAGGAAACTTCAATACCACATTCGCCAGTTTGTCTATCGACACCGGTTTGAATACCATTCATGCGAAGTAATTTGCGCAAAAGACGAACTTGAGCGGCATAAGGAGTGACAATGCCAATATCTTTCGGACGCATTTCTTGCGCGGATAAGAATCCTTTCAAAATTGAAACGACCGTTTCGGCTTCAGAAGGATTTGAATATGAATTCGAGTCGTTTGTCTCCATCGCGTTCGATGTGTGCGTTGGCAAATAACAAATTGGAACATTCGGTTGTGGCCAAGCGAAACCTCTAGGAACCGGTCTATGCGCTCGAGGCGTTCCACTCTTTAATTGCGAGTCATAAAACGCATCGCTTGGGAATTTACCCAGCGCTGGATGCATTCGAAACTGTGTATCTAACATATACGGTTTAACACCTAATGAAACGAGTCTATCAAAGAGCGATAAAGATAATCCATCAAGCTCTGCTTCTCGAGAAAGGATAGTTGGCGGCAACTGCTTATGATCTCCCACCAACACAAGTTGTTGACAACCTCTAGATATTGGCACTAAGCTCATAGGTTCCGTGACTTGAGACGCTTCATCTAACATCACCGCGGAAAAATTAACGCGATCTAGAAAATCGCTTCCAGAACCTGCACAAGTGCAACATACCGCTTGCGCGTATCGCACTGCTCTAATCTGAGCCTCGTACGCTTCGTGTTTCGTAGAACCCTCCGGAGCTTGATTTTCGAGTTGATACATTGAGAGATCTTGCCTGACTGCTTCGGTGCGTCCGATTCGAATGACACGAACGCCCGCTTTTGCCAAGCCTTCGACTAAATTGTCAACAGCGGTGTTACTATCGGAAGTGCATAATACTGGACCTCGACCAATATTTATCAAGCCTCGAACGATCGCTACGGAGGTATGAGTCTTTCCTGTGCCAGGTGGGCCTTGAATCAAACTTAGGCGTCGTTCAAGAGTTGCAGATACTGCGCGTTGCTGAGAGTCGTTTAAATTGAACTGACGCGTGACATCTCGTACAATATGCTCATATCTACCTCCATTATGTTCCGCGCAAAGATTTGCAACTTCGTCTTCCTCGATGGACTCAAGCCCTTCAGCAAAAGACGAACTACGTTTCATTTCATTTAGGTGAGTAACACCTCCCTTATTTGCATCAACTTCGTCGGGTTCTGCATGTTCAGAATGCTGGAATCCTGCGGTTAAAACTTTCCTAAACGCCGGATTAGTTGAGCATTTCGATTTCTTCAACGGGTCAAGCGGTTCGAGTAAATCCCTCATCGCTTGAACTTGTCTCGAAAACGAAACGCGATTAGCGAGTTTATCGACGCTCCATCCTTCTCCGATGATATCTTTAACTTCACCATGATCCAAGTTGATATGGATCTCTGTTTGTTCGAAATTGACAAACTCAATAACGCCCTCGAACTCTTCGAACTCGACTTCCGGAGCCGCCATCGGCCTCGGAGCTTGCGGCAATGGAGGAGTTTTATTACCACCTCCTGGGACAAATGCTGCTGCAGTTGCTTTGAGTGCCGAATCTAAGGGGGGCGGAGGCGGTGCAGGTGTTTTTTGATTATTATTATTATTATTAGATCGGTACATATCAGCCGCTTCTGGCGTCAAGTCCGCGAGTGATTCGAACGATTGAACTTGCGGTATACTTTTTTCGGGGGCTACGTATTTACGAACTAATACAGAATCACCTCCGGATAATATACGCTTCCCATCCAAGACGAACTGTGATTGCAAGCAAGACATTGGTGTAGGAATCATCGTGCGGCCATCTTTTCCTAATTTAGGTTTCGTCGAGAGACATAATCGACCGTTTTTCCAAGAAGAAGCGGAAGCGACTAAATCCGTACCAGCTGGCGGTCTTTTCGCAATTCTCTCCAAGATCTGTAAAGATTCTTCGCAAAACTCTGTTAATAGAAGCCGAGCGTTTTTAGTGAAATAGCCAGCAGTAGCTGCGTCAGAATGTTCGACTACCTTGGTTAACGGACAAAGCGCGTTCACGAGCTTTTTTGCGTCTTCCACGGCGCACCTACACGGAACGGACATTAAAATCTCACAAAAGCGTTTGAGTGTCATCTTAAAGTTATCTTTCGACATCGCCTCGGCTACGAATGCAGCATGTTTCGCATGATTCGCTTGTAACAATCGTAAAATAAGTTTCGTATACGTATCCTCATCAACGGTCCCGTTCTTTGCGGTTTGCAAAATATTCCCCTGGTTCGGCTTTAGTCTCTCTTGCGCGTATTTACTGAACCATTGAAAGGCTTCGCTTACTTTGCCAGTATCGAGTTCTCTTCGTATGTTTTTCCCGTACGATATTTTCTTCTCTGGTATGTTTTTAATCTTCTTTTGTTGATATTTGCCACCACCGTAGGCGCCGCCTCGTCCATGATTATTATTATAGCCACCACCGTATCCACCACCATTATAATTATTATAATTATTATAGTTATTATAGTTATTATAGTTATTATAATTATTATTATCATAGCCATTATTATAACCACCACCGTTGCCGTACATTTTGTTCTTGTTCTTATTCTTCTCAAGTTTCTTAAAGAACGGCTTCTTACTTACTCCTCCTCCAATAAGTCGTCGCTGCTGTTGTTGTTGTTGTTGTTGATTATTATTATTATTATTATCACTGTTCAGTTTGATATCGTTTGAGTTCTTATCGTCCGCTCCCTTTTTTGTCTTCTTCTTTGACATCTACTTGCGTGATGTATACTATTACTATTATTACTATTATTATTATTATTATTATTATTATTACTCTTAGTCGTCGTCGCCGTCGCGCGCTCGGCCGAGATAAAAAATGTAATAAAGAAAATTCAATTCTATCCAGCAGCAGCAGCTGGCATCAGCAAGCGGCAAGTGGCAAGTGATTAATTACTGGTAATGTGTAAATTTTCTCATCATTATCATTAGTTTAATAATAACGAATATCGTTACATACAAAGCTATATAATAATAATAATAATAACAATAATAATAATAAACTAACGGCTGTTTTTCAGCGCTTTTTTTCTAAAATGACCAATTAATGTTTACTGCCATAGTGCGACAGAAACGACGACATCATCATCAGTACCTCGTCGCACCGTCATCCATTTCTTTACATTAAGCCGGCGACGAGCATTCCTAAAATCAAAGCTTTTTCGCCATGCGATGAATTGCATGCTGGCAAAATACGATGTGCTGCAGCCCAAAACGCTTTCGTGTATTTTTCGGACATCTTTTCCGTACCAATTAAACCTTCTTTCGTGAACTCTTTCGGTAAATACGGGCGAACCCAACTTTCGTACATTTCGATTGGACCAAACTTTATAACTTTCATGTTATTAAGGATGTACATTGTGAACGAAAATAAAGCGACGGGTGCGAAGAGGCTTTTCAATACCATTTTTACGCCAAAGAAAATAACGAAACCGTAAAGCATTGAGGTCAAAAACTCTTGCATCTTCTTCGGCACCGAGTCGAATTTTTTCACCGCCTTTTTCCTAAAACTCTCCGCCGCCGCTTTGGATTTAGCGTACGCCGATGGACAACCTATTGCAAAAGAAGAAGAAGAGAACACTCCTACGATGAGAAGAAATCGTACAATCAACGCTGATTGAAACTTTTTATTACTATCGTTATTATTATTTTCTTCTTCGTTATTCCAAAAACCATCATCATCGTTATTACCTCCATTACCACCTCTTCCTTTACCGTTATTATTATTATTACCATAATAATCATCAATTATTATTATTGACGACAACGATGATGAATATGATTGATCATTGAATCCTTCGCGACCTTTGATTTTCTGATTCTGATTCTTTTTATTATTACTATTCCCTATATTATTATTACTGAAACAAACAGTTGAAGGAGAACGCCTCGTTCTCGTTTGAATTTTAATGTTATTTTTGTTATGTTTTCTATTGGCTATATGGTTATATGAAGTCATAGCATTACTACTGGTCGAGCAACAATTGATTGTTATGAATGGCATCCTCTTCGTCTTCTCAATTATCAGCGGGCTATTATAATTATATATCTTGCTTTTGGTTTTATTTTGTTGTTGTTAATGTGAGGGCAGCATGCAGTACAAAACGGGTTAACGAGTAGCGCATTGAGACAACTAATGATAATAAAATTTCAATTACAATACTCACACACGACGCGACAAGCGTAGCAAGTTATAAAATAATAATATATTTATTCCTGCTGCTGCGGTCGTTTCTCGTCCCCTGGGCGATTAAACTCTCTCTTCGCGCCTCTTTGTGGCCTTTGGCCTTCCTCTCTCCCAGCTTCTTTATCAGCAATAGCTTGTTGCATCGTTCGCGGATTTGGACCTTTTGGTTTCCTCGGCGTTGATTGTTTTCGCTTCAAAATATCTTGCTTGTTTTCAAAATATCGTCTACGTCTGACTTCGTTAATATGCCCCGAGTTCATGACTTGTTTGCGAAATCGTCTCAAGGCGGATTCACCGTTTTCGCCTTCGCCGACGTTGATCTCTGTCTGGAATGCGCCCTTGAACGCAAAAATTTTGCTTTGATTGTTTTGCTGTTGTGCTTGTTTTTGTTGCACACCTATTTTATTTTATGTCACACATTTTAAGAGAAGAGAAGAGAGAGGTTTATTTGTTAGTTTGTTTTAAAAGAAGAAAGACGAGTGCTGCGTTGTTTTGTGGGTGGATAAACAACCCTGGAATGGAAGGTTTTACAAACTTCGCCGTCGCTCTCTTCGAGAGACGCGCTGACTCGTGCGACGATTCAATTGCGACAAAACCAACGAAATTGAATAGAAAACAATCCTTTCAATCGCTTTTACAAATCTTTCGAGTCATTTATTGTGTCACGTACGCGCGTTTAACTCTTCCAAGGAGAGAGGAATTTAGAGCGCACGCGACAGAGGAACTTGGACTCTCTTTGCAAAGAACTTTTACTACGAGAGACGGAGACATAATAAGCGCATCGAACAAAAGCGCGAGCAAATAACGACACGCGATGATCCGAACGAGTAATCTAACCTCTATTATTCGTTAATGATTTTGATGCAGACGTTGGAACCGAAGTTCCAACTAACGCTACTCTACTTGAAAGGCTAAACATCCTTATTAATACTCTATTATTTTTTCGCGTGAAATTACTGACGCGCTGATTGATTTCTATCCATCAGCAGCACAGCGAGCTCTTTTTCTCTTTTTTTTATTTCTTCGAACTGATTTTGTCGTTTCGATGCAGAAGCAGACATGGCAGAGTCAAAACACGAAAAAAGGAATCCCACACAGCAGCAGCAGTCAAACTCAAATAATTAGCCTGCAAAGTAATAATACTACGTAAGTAATAATACAACGAAGTAATATTAATAGTAATAGAGTAACAACGAAAACGACCTCGTACTTCTTCTCGCACGATAGTACTGTACACATAGTCGTCATACATAACACAAAAAATGTATAGCAATTCAGGTAATGGTGGTTATGGAAACAACAGTGGGATGCCTCCACAGGAGAAGAAACGCATAAGGGACGCAGAGATGCGAAAACTATACGCCAACTCATGGACGACTGATTTAATGCACTCGCCATGTGAACGACCTGGGTTTTGCGTATACGCTTCGTTCTGTTCAATGTGCGTCGCATGGCAGCAAAGAAAAAAGCAAATGTACGGCTCCTTAGAAGGCTACACGTGCTGCAACGGTGGCTCGTGCATATCAGGTAGGTGCGGTGAGAGGAACAACCCCGAGATTTGTTTAGCGTGCGAAGTGTTTTGGTGCTTCCCATCATCAGTCGCGACGACTCGCTACTTAATACAAGATGAACAGAGAGTCATGAACACGAAGTGCGATAATGGGATAATCGCGTTTATGCTTTTAATGAATCAATTGGCGTGCATTTTCAGGGTCGCGGCAATGGTATCGAACGACGATTCTATCGAGCAAGCGGCTGATATCCTCGACTGCATCTCGGATATGACGTACTGTTCCGTTTGCGCTTGTATGCAAACGCAACAAGAAGCTCAGATTGATTTCAGGAACACATCGCAAGGGATCGGCGGTCCGCAACCCGTTTTTGTTGCTCCGAGACCGCAACAAATGAACACCGGTGGTAATGGGTCATATCAAGCGACTACTAACAACTATCCAAAAGTTTAGATACTGGTACTCTATATAAAAGGAAAAAGAAAACGCGCTACATAGGTATACTATACCAGTACCAGTACTAGCTACCAGTACAATACTACAATACATTGAAATACATATACTACGAACTATGAACTAATAATGTAAGAACTTTATACGCTAATCTTTGGCTAACTTACATTTCGTTTGTTTCGTATCAATCTTCCCGCTTTGAACTATTCCATTCATTAATTTTTCGCTATCTGTGAACCAAGCAAATCTAGGCTTCCCGTCGGCGCCGACGTCTCCTTTATAAAAAGCCAAGCGGTCTTTAATATTATTTATAACCCCGGCGTGCCACTTAAAATGATGCACGGCTACTTTGGCATCGCTAAATCTCGATTGTGTCCATAACTTCTTATTATTATCTGAAGTCGAGCATTGCACGCCTTCGGGGAGAAACGATAAATTATCGTGTTGCGCACATTGATATTTATACTTTTGCGGATATTTCGCGTACGGTGTCAAATGATAGACATCTTCTAAATCTCCGTCGCCTCTTCCTGGGCCGCTTAAATACGCTTTCGCCCTCGCAGCTCTTAGAACTTGATGATTTCCTCTATCCGTTCGCCAATACCCTTTATAAGCCATGGTCTTAAAATCTCTTCCGCCGGCGACGGTTTTAATTACCGCGCATTGTAAAGGAAATTGCTGGAACATCAAAGGCTCTGCTTTCAATTTCGTTAACTCTCCAGTTTTCGATACTCTATCTACGTACGTCCCACGAACTTCGTTATATCCTTTTCTATCCATCTCTCTCAAGAAATCAATCGCCGATTTTCCTCCGTACGAATGGAACTCGTCGTTATCCGCGTGTATTATCCAATCATTTGGCGGTACTTTCTCTAACAACATCATTCGATATTTATACATTTGCTCCGACGAATATTGTGTTAACCATTCGTAATATGGAATTTGCAAACTGTCTAAAATTAAAGCGCATTGATCGAACTCTTTCGTACGGAAACCGGATTTCGAATTAATCACGACCAAAAAATGCTCAGCCTTTATTCCCAAATCTCGGTAATGATTGACGAACTGTTTCAATAAAACTGCGCCGTCGTAATCCGCTGCTACTGATGTGAATATCCACACATTTTTAGTCTCTGTCGATGCTGATATTTCGTTATTATTGATATTATTTATGTTTTTATCTTCTTTTGTTGATTTTTTCTGTTTCAAAGGGAGTGGTCGTTGTTGTTCGTTCGCAGTGCCTCTTTCTTCTTCTACTTCTTCTTCGTTCGTTATGAACACGAATCGTTGTCCTGGTTTATTAATATTAATATTATTGAATATGAACGATATGACGATGATTATTAAGAGTAAGAGTGATGATAGAAGAAACTTTGATCTCATTTGCTTCGAATAAGCGGTTCTTCTTCTCATGTGCTATTTTGTAAAGTGCTTCTGTGAAGTGTTTTTAAAAAACAAGTTTGGTTTGTTCGTCTTTAAAAAATAAAACGTGATTTCATGATTATTAATACTCGTATGAGAAGAATTGCCGTCTGTCTGTCAATAAATTAGTAGTACAAATTACAGTATTATATAATGAGGTCATCAAGGATTTCTCTCTTCTTCTTCTTCTTCTTCTTTCTCTTCGTCATCATCATCATCATCGTTAAAGCGCTTCAATGTGCACAGCTGCATCGTCTGCATTGGTATTGTCCGATTTCGGCGAAGTATTTACATCTAAAAGTTCCTCCTTCTTTGGAACGATTTCAGTCGTCGTCATCGTAAGAAGGGGAGGTTCTATTTTTATAGCATCTGCTGTTGTTACTGCTGTTGTTGGTGTTACTGTTGTTGCGGCGGGTTTCTCAAAAGAATTGCCAGCGTTAGCGTTGTTGTGGTTAACATTATTCTCTTCTTCTTCCATTCCGTTTTCAATTGGAACGAATTTTTCGTGCGCTTCTATATCTTCTTTCTCAATCTTTTCCTGCTCTTGCATTGGCAAAACGTCCAAAGGGAAGTGATTACGCCACCCCAAGTTTTCGAGCATTCTCCCGTACCAAGAAGAGGCTAAATTTGGCGTAATTGTTACTGGCGTTGAAAGACCGTTCAAACCAGCTCGAGGATCATTCATTTCGTTTGCGTTTTGTCCATCTCCTCCCTGACCAGCAATCATCGCGCTTGCGTTGTTATTCATGAGCAACATATTGTTCTGGCTCGCAATAGTCAAATAAGACGGACGACGAATGAGCTGAGTGCTTAAACTGTGATGAAATGCAGGTAAACCGATAACGGGCGAGTTCGCTCGCCAATCGTACGAATCGTTCGGGAGTCCCATTGCGGACGAAAACCCACCATTTCTTCTCAAATTTTCCATACTCATAGATGAAGCTAGCCTTCGCGGGTCATCCATCGTACGGTCGCTCATGTTACTCATCGTGTTGTTGTTCATGTTGTTGTTGTTGTTCATGTTGTTCATGTTCATACTATTGATGTTCATACTATTAATGTTTCCAAAGCCTCCACTCGCTTGATCGTTGTTGTTGTTCATCGTGTAATACTCTTTATCTAATCCACTGGCGTTTTTGCCACTTTTTATTCTTTGTAGTTCCAATAAACTGGCTTGGATTAAAGTTTCTAAACCAACGGATTCGGAACCTCCCGAATCTTCTCTATCTTGACTCGGTCCTCTCCCGAGCTTTTTACCGAGTTGCGATGGTTTTTTCGTCGGTGATTTCTTAAGTCGTTTATTATTATTCGCTTTAGTCATTGGAAAAGTTTGTTCGTGTTCGTTGTTGTGTAGGTCATTCCTCTTATTATTCTTGTTGCTTATCATCATCATTTCCTTTTGCTGCTGCTGAGAAGTCTCCATCATCATCATCATGGACTCGTCGCAACTCATGGTTGTTTCTAATATTTGGCTCCCGCCTCGTTTTAACGAAGCTTGCTTCTGCAATTGACTCGAAGAGTGCTTCCTAGAGCCAATTGGAGATGTCTGCTGCGTTATTAGTGTTACCGCGACCGATGGAGCTACTCCTCCTGCGACCGATGAAGGCATCATCATCGTCGCCTGTATCGCTTTCGGTGCTTTAATCGTCGGTGCGGGCGACGAACGTCCGCCGCCGCCTCCATGCCCTAACGTTCTCCTTAACGTAGAATTGAAACGATTTTTTACCTGATTATCCGTTCTCCCAGGCATCGAACGTGAAATCACTGCCCATTTATTACCATGTACGGAATGTGCCTGTAAGATTTGACTATCCTCCTCTGGCGTAAACGGCCCTCTCTTCACCGTTGGATTTAACTGATTGCACCAACGTAAACGACACGACTTGGACGAACGTCCTGGTAATCGTTCTGCGATAGCGGTCCAGTTCCCAGGTCCTCCTAATCGTTGAATCTGTTCTCTCAATAAGTTATCCTCCTATTATTATTATGTTATGTTTTTATAGAAGAAGATGGTTAAGATGATCAATATATGTATATATATATATATATGCATTGATTTCTTTCGCGAAAGCAAGTAGTAAAGTAGTAAAAGTAGTAGACATCACGGTCACGAACGAAAGCGATGATGAGCTGATGGTAACCACCACTGCAGCAGGCAGCAGACAGTGCTGACCAACGGCTTTCAACTGTAATTTTATTTTTTAACAAACGCGCGAGAACGGAGTCGAGGGACCCGAGAGCGCGCTGCCGCACATGACTACTACACCAGTGCAGGCAACGAACACCATTCGATTGAACATCGATCAGATTAATAAATATAGTTCTACATTTATATCGATCTGAAATCTTCCATTAAATCGTTCGCGAGTATGCTTTAGAAGAGCGCGCGCGACAGATTAAGCGGCGCAACGAACAAAAAAAAACAACGCAATTTCCGTCCCAAATTTCCGTTAGATAAGCGCAAAAATGGACAGTACAACAAGTTGACGAGAAACACGCTCTCTCATCGTGCGAATGCGATGATGATTACAAACCTCTAACGTCCAAGCCGATTTCACACATTTCTCATCGTCCATTTTGCTTAAATATTTTATGTTTTATTATTCGTAACTGACTGACTGACTGTGTACGTAGTTCGCGAAAGGAAGTGTTTGCTCCTTTTTTGTTTAACGACCTCTTTCTGTCTTTGTTGTGAGATAAGTAGTTTGAGAAAGACCCCTTTTAAACGATAAAAGAGGTGTGTATATTTAGGGTTTCATCGAAAAGTGCATCGAAAGAAATTCAAACATAACACTACAGTACTTCATCGTTCATAGTTCGCATCATTCATAAATACGCTCTTAAATAATAAGTATATCATCATTCAGCGTTCAGAGAGAGAATAAAGAACAAAATTATTGATACTTATTACTAAATAATAATAAATGGGTCGTCGCAGTAGTAAACGCGAGAACAAATCGAAGAAGAAATATAAAGACCACGACGAAGATGATGAAGATGAAGATGAAGATGATGAAGATGATGGAGTTGATGTCGTTGAAGAGGAAGAAGATTCCTCTGATGATGATGATGATGATGATGATGTGATAAAACGTACGAGACCGAGAAGCAGACGAGGAAGAGGTGCCGCTACTGCCACTGGTGTTACTAATAACAAGAAAGCAATCTTAAGCGACGAAGACTCTGACGACGACGACGACGATGAAAGGAAGAAGAAGAAGAAGAAGAAACACGACGAGAAAAAAAGAGAACAAGGAGAGCGAGAACAAGGAGAGCGAGAACAAGGAAGACCGAAGAGACAGACGACTACGAAGAAGAAATCGTACAAAGAAGAGAACTATGATGACGATGACGATGAATTTGTTGCAGATGAAGACGAAGACGATGACGATGACGATGAGTTCTTATCGGACGACTTAGACTCTGACGGCGAGTTTGCAAACATACGAAGGAGCACGCGCGATAGGACGAAAGTACAACGCTTATCGCCCGGAAAAGTTGAAGAGATTGAACGAAGAAGGGCGGCGTTGAGAAAACGTAATAATGATGATGATAATAACGAAAAAAATCCTAATAATAAGAATACTAATAAGATTAATTATAACGAGGATTACGACGACGACGATGATTTTGGCGATTTCATTGACGACGCGGATGCTGGGAACGGCGTTCAAAGAAACAAAAAGAAAGATGGACGAGGAAGACCGAGAAAAGAGAATAACAATAAATCATTTTTCAATTCTGGTACGCCTCCATCGGCTCCGAAATCAAACGCGAGAAGACAATCTGGGAAGTGGCTGGACGATACCGATGATTCCGACGCAGACGGCTTTGACGCTTTACCTCCTGGTGGTGCTGGCGGCGGCGGTGGACAAAGAGGAGGAAATATGAATAGCAATAACATCGATATCTCAAGATTTGATGCATTATTAGGGGCTCCTGGATATACTGCTGATATAGGAGCCGCCGGCGGTCCGAAAAAAATTGGTGACGCCAAAGACGCAGAAATCACACCTTTGACCGTAGATCCGTCGTTGACGTTTAACGCCGTTGGAGGCTTGGATAAATACGTCGATGCTTTGAAAGAAATGGTCTTCTTGCCCTTGTTATATCCAGAAATCTTTGAGCGTTTCAAAATGACCCCGCCGCGTGGGGTTCTTTTATACGGTCCTCCCGGAACTGGTAAAACTTTAATCGCAAGAGCTTTAGCGGCTTCGTGCTCAAGAGCGGGAAGCGAAGTTTCGTTCTTCATGAGAAAAGGTGCCGACGTGCTCTCTAAATGGGTCGGCGAGTCCGAGAGACAGTTAAGACTTTTGTTCGAAGAAGCCTCTAAAAGGCAGCCTTCGATTATTTTCTTTGACGAAATCGATGGTTTAGCCCCAGTGAGAAGTTCAAAATCTGACCAGATTCATAACTCGCTCGTCGCTACTCTCCTAGCTCTCATGGATGGTTTGGACAACCGTGGTCGAGTTGTCGTTCTTGGAGCAACAAATAGAGTAGATTCAATCGATGGCGCTCTGAGAAGGCCTGGGAGATTTGATAGAGAACTCGCGTTTCCGTTGCCCGGATTATCCGCGAGAGCTGAGATTTTGAAAATTCATACGCGAGCTTGGAAGAAGCCCCCTTCTGTGAATTTGATAAACCATTTAGCACAAAAGTGCGTTGGTTATTGCGGTGCAGATTTGAAAGCATTATGCACAGAATCCGCAATTGCAGCTTTAAGAAGACGTTATCCACAAATTTACGCCACGGATGATCGATTGAATCTCGATCCTGCTCAAGTCGTCCCTGGTCGCGTAGATTTTGAATCGGCTTTGAAACAAATTGTCCCTGCCGCACACCGAAGTGCAAAGACGTATTCTGCACCACTTTCTGCTTTAATCCGACCGCTTCTCAGTCGATCTCTGCAAGAAATTTTAGAAATCGTGAGAGACGTTTACCCTCCGGCTGCTTTCATTTCTTCTTCAATCGTTTCTGGAGACGGTGAAACTTCAAACGCAAACATGGAAATGATTAAATCGACGACGGATCAACTAGAAATAGCATATTACGACGATTCTGACGAAGATGAGGGGAATAATAATGTTCTTGCAGAAACCGCTGCGCTCGGCGATGCGGAAGACGTAAACGATGAAGAAAATGTCGGTGGACGAGCTAAAAAGAATACTTTGAAAAATGCAGCGAGCGAGTTCATTCGTTCGCCTCCTTCGCAAAATCCGCGTTTGCTCATATGCGGTGAAAGCGGTTCTGGCCAAGCACATATTGCACCTGCGCTATTACATGCGCTCGAACAGTTTGCCGTGCATGCGATTTCTTTACCAGCGCTCTTGTCAGATAGTGGCAGGCTACCAGAGGAAGCGTTAGTTGCCGCGGTTACCGAGGCGAGGCGTGCTGCGCCTTCAATTTTATATCTTCCGCACGCTCGTTTATGGTGGGAAAGTGCGAGTGCGACTTTGCGCGCGACGTTGTTAACGTTATTGGACGATATCCCACCCAATTTACCAGTCATGTTAATTGCCACGTCTGATTGCGAGAAGAAAGATTTAGACGAAGAGTTTGCCGAAGCTTTTGCGAGTTCGCAACGCTCCTACGCTTTGACAAAACCAAACGAAGCCGAGCGAAAGGAATTCTTTGAGGCTATTGTCTCCGCAAGTTTGAACGCAGCACAAAAACGAGATGCGCAGATGAAGAAGAATCACGGTAAAACTGTTTCTGCCGCTAAGATCGGTTCGAAGAATATCGCCAACGAAGAAGAAGAAACGTTAGAAGTTTTAGAAAAAGCGAAAGATTCTTCTGAAAAAAAATCAAACGTAAATGGTGACAAAAATAATAAGGAAGACAACAACAATGTCGAAGTAAGTCCTGAAGTCATTCAAGCCGAGGAGCAAATGTTGAGAAAGCAACGCATGTTCTTGCGAGACATCGTGACGCGTCTGCTCTTCAAGAAGCAATGGTCCAAGTTAGCCGCGCCGATTACTGACGCCGAGCTCGACGGCTATTCCAAAGTCGTCCAATCACCTATGGATTTGTCCACTTTACTTTGGAGAGTCGATTCGAGCGCGTATTTAACCATTGAATCTTTTCTAAAAGATGTTCATTTGATTGTCGTCGCGGCCGTACAATATTGGGGTGAGGACTGCGAAGATTCTAAAGGACGTCAATTCGTCAGTCGAGCGTACGCTTTAGAAGATACTGTTACAGAAATGTGCCAACAATTGGATAGTCGAGTGATTGAACGCTGTGCTGCAATTGCAAAAAGACGTTTCGGGGTCAACGATACCGATAAAGCAGTAACTATGACTACTAATACTAATACTGGACGTAAACGTCAGAGATCTTCGTCTCCACTTCCTGCGGTTGTTGAAGAAGAACAGGCGCTTACGACGACGACGACTGACGTTGAAATGAAAGAAAGCGAAGAGATTGCCAAAAAGGAAGCGGAAGAGGAAGTTATCAAAGCCACGTTTGATTTAATCGACGAGGCTAGTGTTAATGCTGCCAAAGCGAAGGCACTGAACACGCTCGTCGCTAAATCGAGCTCGAAAACGTGCACTGAAATTGAAAACTTAGCCGGTTCTGTTGGTCGAAAAGTTCAAAGCGAATTTGCTAAAATTAGCGCAAAAAGTAACAAGAGTTGGTGCAAGGCTGTCGTTCATTATTTCAAAGATATATAATATATAATATATAATATATAATATATAATATATAATATATAATATATAATATATAATAT
>Ga0209830_10002389_pt1 | contig 15212 bp, 24 predicted proteins | sample ArcticOcean_MG_C_12_FD_187439 | JGI IMG/M metagenome (GOLD analysis project Ga0209830, IMG submission 187439) | Marine microbial communities from western Arctic Ocean - ArcticOcean_MG_CB8_130 (SPAdes) (version 2) | ecosystem: Environmental > Aquatic > Marine > Oceanic | place: Arctic Ocean...
TCGAAACAAACAATTTAGAGGAAGAAGCTAATAGGCTTTTTGGTCAAGATTGGGAGGCTGACGATGATATGGAAATGATTAGAGAGTTAGCGGGAGTTAATTATGACGTAGGTGAAATTGACTATGAAACCGAAAGAGATGAGAGGGCTGATGATTATATAGAAGTAAAAAGATTCGCAAAAGGTGGTTCTACCTACGCAGAGGGTGGCTATATTGAAGAAACTGAATCCTATTATACAAAAAAAGAAATAGATGAAATTATAAAAAAATATGGTATCAATTCAATGACACATAAGTCTATAACGCTGCCTAAAAACTTTAATTGGAAAAAAGCCGAACTACTTCGTATGCAAACCCCTACTGAATTAGAAAGAGATGGAAATAATTGGTTGGAGAGGAATGGCTATGATGCAAAAAAATATGGATTAGCCCCAAACCCTAACTATGGTAAAAACCCCATATTATTAAAAGATGCTTATGGACTTGATGATGAGGGCTATTTTCAGCTTTTATCTATGTATGAAAGAACCCCTAAGACAATACAAGAACTAAAAGAATTTATTTATCCCTATCATTTGGCAAAAGGTGGTTCTACCTACGCAGAGGGTGGAGGATTAAAATCTAACCATTATTTTAATGTTGTTTATAAGAATGTTGAAAATGGAGACGTTATTGTAGAGGACGAATTTCTCTACTATGGTGCAAGTAGAGATGCCGCAAGAAAAGACGCTAAAGATTTTTTAGAAGAAAATAAGTTTAATGCGTTAGAAAGATTAGAAGAGGAGGGTTATGGCTCTATGGACGAAGACGAAGTAAGTTTTGAAATTACCGATTAATGGGAAGAAGTAAATCACAAAGAGGGGCGTTAGCTACCGCAATAACTTTCAGTTTTTTTATGGGAGAGGCTATTATCCATTATAATATGGGACAAAAGGCAGATAATCCTGACCATACTTACAAGTTACCCCCATTGCCTCAACTTGCTAAAATGGGCGTAGTAGTGGCGGTATTTAGTATTTTAAGTGGAGCGGTAATTGGCATGGTGGATTAATGTGAATAATTAAATTTGTTTTTTATATTTTTTTCGGTAAATTTACATTCACTATAATTCACCAATGGCAAGATTTCCCCACGAGTTTACGATGAAGAAATACCATCTCATCGAAACAGACCTAAACGAAGACGCTTACGAAGCGTTGCAAGATTTTGAGAAGTTTTTATCTCATCTAACTGATTTAAAAAGCAAAGCAGGTGATGCTTGGGGGATGACTCAAGCCCAACAAAAAAAGCTAAATAGACTATCCCGTGCCGTTTGTATGGAGATTGAATATATGGTTGAAGAAGCACCTGAAGAGCCTGTTTTAGAAGCACCTACTAAGCCTCCTTTAGAAGCACCTACTAAGCCTCCTTTAGAAGCACCTACTAAGCCTCCTTTAGAAGCACCTACTAAGCCTCCTTTAGAAGCACCTACTAAGCCTCCTTTAGAAGTGCCTGCAAAAGAAAAGCCTACTACTTCACAAGCGGGTGAATCACCTTTTGATTTCTTTGGCTTCTCATGAACGGATTTATTTCTCTTAATCAGCTTGCGTATGGTCAAGCAACCATTGAAGAAAGGATGTTGATTGATAGCGGCACTCAGTTTGAAAAGCACGTCAAAGTGTTTCAAAACGACCCTTATCCTGAAAATGTTTCGACAGAAGCGAAGCAAGAAATATATGAGATTGTTGCAAAACTTGAAAAGTTGGTAGATGAGGATTGGCGTAAAAGATGCTTTTTTATTGATAGGCAGTTAGGTAAATATTTGAATGGATATGCTCAAAAGGCGGGTGTTAGACATTTTAAATCCATTTTTGAACAAGTAAATGACCTTTATCTTAACTCATTAATTTTTCAGACAAAATATTATTACAATAGACTTCGCCCTAATCAGTTGGCATATTATTTAAAAATGGGACTGACCTCGGCTAATACAACGACAGGAAACACACCTTCATATCCATCAGGGCATACCCTTCAGGCGCATTTTTTTACAAAATTAATTAGCGATGTGATGAATATCCCTTGGGACGATGAGCCTACTCGTGAGGTTGCAGCATCCCGAATGTCGATGGGAATACACTATAAAACAGATAATGATTTTGGGATAAAAATTTCAGAGTATCTTTTGGACACGGATGAATATGCAGAATTGGTTGAAAATATTAAAAAAGAATTAAATGTTTGAAAGCTATTCCGAATCTAATGACCTTTCTCCTCAAGAAAGAATTAGCATTTGTAAAAAATGTCCGTTATATGATTCAATGTTTGGCAGATGTCGTGAATGCGGATGCTTTGTAAGGGCAAAAGTTGAACTCTCCGCAGAAGAGTGTCCAAAAGGTAAATGGTAATGAATACAGGAAACTACATACTTATTTTTTTTGGTACGACATTGGTTGTAGCCGCATTGAGTATTGGGTCGCGTACACCCGAAGTGCTTTCGGTAAGTAGCTAAGTGGAATTTATATTAGAAACTGAGGGTAAACCGACTCCTCGACCTCGTTTTAATGGTAGAGTAGCGTATATGCCAAAAAGCTATAACGATTATCAAAAAAAACTTGTAATTTTAATTCAAGAAAAAAACCTAAAAAAAGGTGATTTTTGCAGGATAAGTATTACATTCCACTTTATGTATCCAAAGTCCACCCCAAAATACAAATTAATTGACGGATTGCCGCTAAGAGCAAAGTTTGATGTTGATAATCTTGCAAAAGGAGTCATGGATGCTTTAGAAAAAGCAGATTTGGTAGACGATGATAGACAATTTTATCAGTTAAAGGTTGATAAATATCGAACAACAGGAACAAGTAAAATACAAGTAAAATTATGGGAGTGTTAGACCCTAACGACATTCAGTCGTTTATAAATCGTCACATTGATGAAATATGTGGACATTATGGTGTGCATAGGCAAATCATCTTTACTTCTCGAAGTAAAGATGAGCGTAGAATGAACGCAATCGTAACGATTGTGTACTTTTTAAAGAAGCATACCATCCTTTCACACAGAGAAATTTCAAACATTGTTAAAAAAGATGTGTCATCTATTTCAAAATACTACAAATTCTGCATAAATTTGGATGATAGAATCCCTCAACATACGAGAATTTTACAAGCGATAGACACACTTAAAATATGAGCGAACAAAATAGTAATAATATTGAGGACATTACCTTAGAGGAAAACGATGTCCCAAACTTTTCTGATGTAGTTAACTACAACCCTCTTGCAGACAATGTGGAGGAAAAAGATTATCAAAAGATAGCAATTGAAGGTGCGGATAGGTTGCCCGATATTGAAGAACCCGTTTTCACCGCCCCGACACTTGAGGATATTCGTCCCGATATGTTTGAAGGAGGCGGTAACGATGAAGATGAACTTTTTGGGAAAGAACGATTAAATGACCTTCCGAAAGGTGATAAAAAGAAAGCCGCACAACAAATGGCGGAAATGGTTTTGGAAGGCTATTCGAGCATTTGTTCTTTTACGGGAGGCTTTGCCAACCTTAATGAAGGGCAGTTGTTGCAAATGCAGACTGAAGGTAAAATTGACTTACGCATGAGCGTTCCTATAAGTTCTGAGGAACAAGTAGGTGTAGTTGATTTTGTTCAGTCATTCAATAGCCAAATAGATGAGGCTATGGCAGTTTCGGATGAATTTAAGGATAGCGTCAGAGACCCTATGACACGAGTTTTTGCAAAGAAAGGCGTAGGGATGACCGACGAGCAAATATTACTTGTCATGTTTGGTAAAGACATTATTACTAAAACCGCTACCACCATCGCTCTTAAAAAGCAGCTTTCAAGAACATTGGAGTTAGTTTACCAACAACATCAAGAAGCAGGTTCACCACCCCCACCACCGCCGCCGCCTGTTCAAACACCCGCACCCGCTCCTCCTCGTGCAGAAAATCCCGTCAAGGAAAATACAAGAGAGCGCAGAGTAAATCGCAAAAAATCTAATAAGGCACAAATTGTAACGACAAATGATTAAGGCGGTTGTAAACTTTGATTTAGGCTGCTATGAGCAAATTTATGAGCCAAGTTTTCCTAACCCTACTTGGGACTTCTATACATTCACCGATTTGGAAAGGAGAGACCATAGGAAATGTTCAAATGAATACTTTTTTGAACCATTGCTCATTGAATCTGAAGAACTTGAAGGTCTTTCTTCAAAAAGAAAAGCAAGCTATTTCAAGGCTCAAGCCCTTACTTTGCTTCAAAAAGTGACGGGAATTGATTATGACTTGGTTGTTACTATTGATGCAAATGTTGAAATCGTTGGTGATTTAGACAAATTTATTAATACTCACCACACTAATCACGATATTTCTATGCCTCCACACCCCGATTGCGAAAGCTATTTACAAGAGGTGGAAAAAATTCGTCAAATAAAGGCAGAGTGCGGTCAAGAAATAGAGACTGAAGATATTATGGAAGAAACCCTTGACATTATGACCTTAAAAGGATATAAATTCGATAATGGATTTCATGAATCAACTATGTCTATTCGTACCAATAATAAAAGAGTAAAATCTTTTGAAAAATCGTGGGCAAAAAATTATTTAGCAATGCCTACAAAAAGAGACCAAGCATCACTTTCGCTGACGAGATTTGAAAAAAAGTCCTTATTGTTTAATACTCTTCCTAACCCCCTGAATCACACTTGGCAAGAGCCGTTTTTCAGAAAAGCCCACAAATACAATGAAAAAGGCAGTAATAAGCTATAATTTTGGTAATTACGATAATGTTCAGCCCGTAGAATGGAAAACAACCGATTGGGATTATCTTCTTTTTACTGATAAAAATTTTAAGGAAAAGCCTGAAGGATGGAATCTTATAGTTTTACCTGAAGATTTTTTTAAAAGCGAAAATCCAAAAAGAAGGGCTAATCAAATTAAATACACCCCTTTTTCTACTTGTTTAAAAAAGTTAAAGTCCGACTACGATTTGATTGTAGTGATTGATGCGAATATAGTTGTGCAAGGCGATATGAATGATTTCGTAGATATTCATTGCATGAGTACAATGGATGGAGTGTTTATAACGCATCCATCATTAGATAGTGCTTATGAAGACATTGACTTGTGTGGGCAACTTGGGAAAGACAACAAAGAAGCACTTATTCAAACGTATAATCACTTCAAAAAAGAGGGCTATCCTGAAAAAGTAAAATACTTTCAGACAACAATTAGCATACGAAGAAATACTTCAGCTTGGGAAATTATAGAGTATTGGTTCTATGAGGAATACGAAAAGTATAGCAAAAGAGACCAACCTATGATGAATTACTTGAGGTGGAAATATGATGTACTTGATTTGAATTTAATAGATATTAAGCACATTGATGAATATCTGAAATACGAAACTCACCATTTTGAACAAAATGTCTTGGAGACCCCCTAAAATACTTGTAGGTGCGCCTACTGCTGATGTAAAAAACTATTGCGTTGAAGAATGGGTTAACAATGTTAAATCTATTATCTACCCATCTTCCGTAGACATTTTTTTGGCAGACAATAGCGACGACTCTGCAAACGTAGATTTTTTAAGAAGTTTAGGAGTTCAGTCAGAAAGAGTAAAATTCAAAAAAAACGAATCAATAATTAGCCGTATCACAAAGGGGCATAATTTAGTTCGTAAAAAAGCCCTTGAAGGTGATTATGACTTTTTGCTTCACCTTGAAACTGATATTTTCCCGCCTCCTGAAGTCCTTATTTCCCTTCTTTCACATCGAAAAAGCATTGCGAGTATAAGCTACGATATTTTTGATATGCACGATAGAGAGCCTGTCATGCTTCAATTAGAAGAGGCTTATGATGGTGAGCCAAGCGGAGCAATTATCCGAGGCAAACACAACTATGGGGCTTATGATGGCACTTTGAAACAAGCGTGGGCTAATGGCGTAGGATGCACGTTAATCCATAAAAGTGTTTTAGAGAAAGTTAAATTCCGTTTCGACAAAGACAGAGATGGATTTTCCGATAGTTGGTTTGCGTATGATATTCGTAAATTAGGCATCCCTATGTATGTAGACACATCTATGTACGCATATCACCAAAATAAAGATTGGAGAAATTTCGGTGAAAAATTTGTTTCAAACGTACACACATATTAAAATGGCAAAAACAAAAGAACTACTTATGAAAGAATTGTCTTCTAATAAAGAGACAAACCTTCAGAAATTTGCGGTTTTTCAAAATAGAATTTTCAAAAAAGAAGCCTATGTTCAGGCTTTAGAAAATCTTCTTAAATTAACCAAAAAAAAGGCAAATATGGATTCCCGTTCTGAATTTGAACGTGCCGAGTTGTGGGTAAGTGTATTTGAACTTGAGGATAAACTACTTTCTCAAAAATCTATTCTTGCTCAACATATCCGATATTTAAAAGAATTAAAAAAAATAGAGGATGAGCAGAATATGTAAGTTAGGAGTAGCGGTGGGTAAAAAAGGTATTGGAAAAACATACCAAACCACCCTAATGATGAAAGAGTATGCGAAAGGAGGAAATGGAGTTAAGCCTCGACGTGTACTAATCTTGGATGTAAACGATGAGTTTGAGGAGTTTAGGTCTATGAGAGTTAAGGACGTAGAGATTTTTAATGTTCATCCACGCATTGAAATTAGGAGGATTCGTCCTTTTAAAGATGACGGAACGAGAATGACTCTACGTGATATTGCAGACACCTTATATGTTATATTGGATAAGTATAGAGGCGGTATGCTTCTGATTGAAGATATAAATAAGTATATATCTGACCACCTCCCTAACGACCTCGTAGGGGCTATTTGTACTAATAGGCATACAAACACCGATATAATTATGCACTTCCAAAGTATTGGAAGAATTACCTCAAAAATTTGGCAAAATTTGAATTGGCTAAGATTTCATAAAAATAGTGATTCAGTAAAAAGACATGAAAATAAGTTTCCTGATAAAATTGCCTTGTTCAGTATTGTCGAAAGTATGGTCAACAAAAGATACTACGATGGGGATACTCGCTTCTTTTTATATATTGATGTAGATGAAGAAAAGATTTATGGAGAATACGATGAAGAACTATTTAATTATGCCGTGGATGAATATTGTTCGATAAATCATAGGCAAGTTGTTAAGCCATACATTAATAAAAGAAATGATAAGGGAAAGAAAGTTTACACGCCTCAACAAGCTATTCAAGCCGCAAAAGAGGTGTTCGTAAAAAATTATTTTAAATAATTCACTTTAATTCACCTCTAATATCAACTAAAGAGCAATTTTTAAGAAAAAAAGTTTTAACAAAAAAAATATGGTATATTTACACCAATATTTATAACGAATATCTTTGGATAGATGGACAAAAAAGAAATAAGTAAAGTGGCTTTAACGATAGTGTTTACGGCACTTGGTGTTGCAGGAGGTATGCTCTTGTATGACCGCGTTTTACGTAAGTAAGCCTTAATCTGAGCATATAAGTTCCCCTTCGTTGGTACGAAGTCAGCGAACTTGCAAAGAGATAAAGCTACAAAATCAATTAGTTTTTTAATAATTAAATAAATCAGAAATAACATGAACTACAATAAGTATTTCGCTCAAGCAGAAGAGGAAGCTAACGAAAGCTACCTTAACTATGGTGGATACCCCGCAGTTGATGCTGACTTTGACGATTATGTAGAAGCAGCAGGTTCAACTCAAATGTTGAACCAAACAGGTGGTGGAATGGGAGGCGCACCAACGTCTCAACCTTACATCATTACTATCTCGAATACATCTACTAATGCCGTTGCGTCTAACGTAATCGGTAAAGCATTTGCTAACATTACTGCGACAAGCAATGGTGTTAATGCAGGTGTTGTTTACACAATGGGTGTATCGGGGACAACGTATGTCGAATTTTTATATCAGCAACTTAATAAACCATTTATTGTAGGTCTGACCTACGTAGATGCTTCTTCACAGGCGCAAGCCCTGAAGACTTTGCAGTTAAAAGTTCGTGATACTAATGGTAATGTTCAACAGAGAACCATTGTACCAACAGTTGACCCATATCAGCAGCAAAACGACATTTTGGCAATTCGCCAATCTTGGCGTTGGGACGGTTTTACGTCCATTGCGGTTGATTTGAATGCGTCAGCGTCTGCTACTTTCTACTTCTACCCATCCGAAAATGTAAACCTTACTCGTGGACTCGCGGGGCAGTCAGTAGCCCGTGGCTACGGCAACCCTAACGTGGTTCGTCAAGATAAGGTCGTTCTTGGACAGGGTGTCGCGGAGGCACTTCAGCAGGGATAATTTATATCACCTATATGACATGGAAAAGGTGGGGGAAATTATTCCCTCACCTTTTCTTATTTTTATACAAAAATTAATGAAATGAATCTTTACTCTTATATCGCCTCAAATAGTCCAAGAAAAGCAAACTTGCTTTTAAGAAATAATGGATTTGGAGAGGGAAAAAGCACAACAGAAATTGAGCGTAGGCTCAAACAATATGTCAGAGAAGAAAAAGACGATGCGCTAAAAGAGTTGTCAAAAATCCATCCCGACAAAGAACTATTGGTAGGTGATGGGGTTAATCGTCAACTTCTAAATTACGCAGGAGAAGGACAACCGAAAGGTCGTTCAGGCTATTTCGGAGAAGAGTTTTTGCAAAACTTGGATACGACATCTTATTATGGGGCTAATGCGGCTCAAAACCGATTCCGCCCTATTGCGCCCGACTTTTTTAATAATACGAGTGGAGCGTTTCACGAGCAAAGCCCACAAAATAAATCATTATCTTTAGAAGATGTAATGATAATGATTAAAGGAGAGAATGGGTCAAAAAAAGCAGGTGTGCTTGAACTATCTCAACAAGATATTATCATGGTCATTGGTTTCGCCCTTATCGGATATATGATTGTTAAAAACGGAAAATGAAAAATAAAAGAGAAGCGGCTAAAGTATTAGCCAAAGTTATTGATGAGCGTACAACAGATGTGCGAGATGCTTTATTTGATAGCGGAATTAAAATTAGTCCGAATGCGGATAAAGACCAACTTGTAGATGACGTTATTGCCAATCTTGGCTCTAATAAGCGTTTGCAAAGAAAAATTGGAACTTTAGCAGTTGAGGTAAGCCCCTCTTCGTTTCAAAACACTTCAGGACGTAAATATGTTCGCCAATCAGGTGACGGAGAAATAGGAATGCAGGCTATTGAAACGGGAGGTCAGATTGCAGGTATTTTATTAGCAAATTTTCTTGCTCAAAAACAAGCAGAAAAAAACGCCGAACTTCAGCAAGGTTTATTAGCGTCAAAAGCAGCATCAGATTTAGCTAATGCCGATTTGGTTAAGCAGCAGCTTACTTTAGAAAATATACGTTTGCAAGCAAAGACGGCATTGACTCCTCAATCTAAATTATTGATGGGAGTGCTTCTCGTTGGCGCACTTGTCGCGGGATTCTATTTTTACCAAAAAAGTAAAAAATAATCTATGGATGCCGTTCAAGACGTAGAGTTTGAGGAGGTAGAAGAGGTCAACGAAAGTGTAGACCAATACGAGTCTTTGCCAAAATCTACAAAAGAAAGCATTGATAGAATTCAAGGAAAAAAAAGCGTATTTGAAAATACTGAAACAAACACTTATTTATTAGGAGCAGCTTTAGGAGGAGGCTACGCCGTGTACAAAGGAAAAAAAGTATTGTTAGGTGTAGCTTTTGGCTTAATTAGTGCATATTTTTATAGCGAATATTTAGAAAACCCAACAAAAGAAAAACCCACAAATGCTGACGGCTAATCAATTTCATAAACAAAGTGGAGTTCAAATTGAATTCCAAGATTTTTTACAAAATATGAAGACATCTTTCGGAGATAATTTCATGGAACAAGTAAATGAAGGTAAAGTACAACTTCAACAAGTGCAAGGGGCATTAGGTTTACCGAGTACAAAAAGTACAAAAAGTACAAAAAGTACAACAAGTACAAAAAGTACAAAAAATACAACAGGTACAAAAAGTAAGGAGATTAAAGATGATAAAATTTCAGAACGTAAAAATGTTCGAGTTAGAAAAGTCGCTCCAAAAACTAAATCTGCATCAGGAATGAAATGTTCAAGTTGCGAAAGCAGCAAGAATGTAAGCGGAAAAAAGAAAAACAATTCGGTGAGAAACATTGCTATTGCAGTTGGAATTGGAGCGTTATTGGTATGGGCAATAAAAAACAGTAAATAATGGATGAGATAGAGGTTTATATAGGCAGTCAGCCTACGACATTAATTATTCCTATTGAGACGGCTCAAGAGCATAAAATTGGCATCAGAGTAAGGTCAACAGAGCATGAAAACACAGTTTTTGTTGACCGCTACAAAACAATCTTTGGAGGAGTCGATATTGAAGTGGGTATGCCTATTGCACCCGAAAAGGTAATCGTTGAAGTTTACAACATGAGCGGAGGATTAGTTCCTATGCGTGGTGGGTTTAGAGTAGGGAAAATTCTTCAAAAACCTTTGCAAGCATTGTCTAAATGTATCAACTATTCTAACCCAAAAATTCAATCTGCAATTCCCTTTTTAGAACAATTCAGCGCAATAACAGGATACTCTGAAGCGGGAGGGAAGGTCTATTATGATAAAACATTTGAGTTTGTTATAAAATATCTTGATAGCATACCTGAAGCCCCCGAAACTCCTGCACGTATTCATGCGGAAAAAGGATTTATTGAGGTTAGTGCAGAATATTTCAGAAGCTATACAATCCCCATGAGAATGGCGGTTCTTCTCCACGAGTTTAGTCATTATTGGTTAAATCGGGATATTGATAGTGAAACTGAAGCCGATTTGAATGGACTTGCTCTTTATCTTTCGTTAGGCTATCCAAAAATTAGTGCGTTCAATTCCTTTACGAGAGTATTTATGAATGCCCCTACAAAAGCCAACAAAGAGAGAATGGAAATAATTAAAACTTTTATTAGTAATTTTGATGAGGGCAATCTTCCTTCATTCCAAGAACCTTTGGCGGCTTTAAGTCCCCAATGTCAAAATAAATTAAAATGAGTTTTAAAGAAAATAAACCAACCACATTTAAACCTGCTCTTGACCCATTTGGAGGTCGTGGGAAGCAGGGAGGATTGACACATGGAGGTCAGTATAGCGTGGATTACATATTAGCTGAAGAGGCAAAAAAAAATAAAGCAAAAATCACTCCTTTTTTAAAGGATACTCCACCTGTTGCTACGCCTGTACCTACAAAACAAGAGAAGGCACGTATGAGAAGCAAATCGCTTGCTACGCCTAAACGGAAAAAACAAAAGAAGGCACGTATGCAAAATGCTTCAGGAAAGTCATTCAAAAACATTGTCTCAGGCAGCGAGAAGGAAGAAATACGTGAATACCTAAAAGGATATACTTGTTTTACAAAACCTAAAGATGGTTATCCCGACCCGTGTAATGGTATGCACTCTAAGTGGCAAGTTGACCAAGGTAATTGTGAAGGAGGGCAGTCAGCAATTGATAAATTACAAAAGTGTTCCGAGAGTTTTTATGGTGACCCCGACACATCAGACGGAGCAAAAAAAAACCTAAAGGCTTGTACAAGACAAGAAATTGATTTAAGTGGTTTAGGTTCATCTTTAGATAAAAAGAAAAAAAATGAAATTCTAATGGAATATTCGGTTCAATACCGAAACGAATTAGAGCAAAAGGTAGAGGCTTGTTATGCAAGTCGTGAGCAGGGTGTTACTCCCGCTTCAGCAAATTACACCTACGGATGTATGGCAGAACACGCCGACAACTATAACCCACAAGCTAATGTAGAAAATGGTTCTTGTAAATTCTCTCCTTCAAGTACCCAACCTGATGGTACATTTTATGAAAACCAAGGAGAGATTGACGATGCAATACAACCATATTTAGACGGTAATTTGCCCCTTGGCGACCCAAGCATAAATTATGCACCGCCACCAAGCTATCAAGACCCATATCGCTATCAACCTCAACCTCAAGTCAAACAGGGAGGTTTTAGTATGAATCCTCTTCTAATTATAGGGGCATTAGCAGCAGCAGGTCTTGTAATGTTTATGATAAATAGACCCGCACCACAACCAATCCAAGCAGTATAATCATGAGTTTTGAAGCATTTACACCAATAATTAATGAATCTGTATGGGGCAACTTGATGCAACAAACCTCAAGTGCGGAGACAGGAGATACGACGTATAAAAATGCTGAGGGGAACTTAGTAAGAAAAAAATTCAAAGCACCACTACGCGATGCGGTAAAAAATATGATTTCTTTTCTGCAACACAAAGAAGGTCAAGTTAAATGTGATGCACTTGATGTAAGTATTGCTGAAGGGAATAGATTGTTAGGGTTAGAAAAAAACTCTTTGGAGAGCGAGGTAGAGAAGCAAGTAGATTTCAAGGTGACAAACTCACGTAGAAAGTATGCGTCTCAAATGTTGCAACAATACACCAACGAATTAGAGAAAAAAAGAACAAATAATTGTAGAGTTAGTGGCGACAAAGCGGTAGATTATGCTGAACGAGATGTTCAAGCGGGGTACGATACATTAGGTTACACTCCACCGATTGCACCGCCTACGGGGTCAACAAATTTTCAACAAGCGGGAACGGGAGGTAGTATGATGGTTTATTTGACTATTGGAGCGATAGCCTTTGCAGGATTTTTCCTTGTCAAAAGTATGACGGGTAAGAAACCTGCCGTTTTGCCTGCCGTTTTGCCTACCCCTAAACTAACTAAATAAAAGACATGAATAGAGATTACGCAGGGTTTTTAACTCAAAATATAACAGGCTTTAATAATCAAACAGGTGGTAAAGACCCCATTGGCGCAACACAGATGGGTTGCACCTTGCAAAGCGCACTCAATTTTAATCCTAATGCAATTTATGAAGACGGGTCTTGCGAATGGGCGAGTAGCATCCCAAATTCGTCCAATCGAACTTGTTCGTGGACACCCGAATTAGGGTATCATCAATGGTTCGTGTATAGTGGAGACAGTCAATGGTCACAAGTTCCCGACTCATATACAGGAAAAGGTATGACGATACAACCATGTCCCTATCTACTTTATGGATGTACTGACCCTCAAGCACAAAATTACAATCCAAATGCAGAGCAAGATTGGACTCATGGAGATGATTATGAAACTCTTTGTAACTATATAACAGACGCAAAGGGAAAAAAGGGTGAGCGTGTTAATTTCCGTAGATTTGGAGGTAATGAATACGGTTTTAGCAGTTCAGGATTTCAGTCTAACGGCTTTACTGAAGGCGCACCAACCTCTCAGCCCATAGCAGCTTCTTTTTCTAACGCCTGCGGTTGTGCAGGATAGAGAGAAAAATTAAAAAATTAAAAATAAATCGTTGACTTTTGTTGACGTTTTTTTTGCGTAAAAAAATAAATCGTTATCGCGTATTTTTAGTGCGAATTTAAAACAAAAAATTATTATGGTAAAAGGAGTACAAAGAGCAGCTTTCAGAAATCAAACAGGTTCAGGTCAAGATGACTATTATCAAGCAGGTATTATGATGGCACAAGCCGTTTTCGAGGAAGGCGGAGTTAACGCTTTATTAGCTTTCCTTGCAGGATACAATTCAGCAGGATAAATTAAATTAATTAATCTTTAATTATATCAATTATGGTAGATAACAGAAATTTTTTATTTAGAAGCCAATCAGGTGGTGGTAGCGCATACTATCAATCAGGTACGGCTGCGGCAGTTACTGCTTTCCAACAAGGAGGAGTAAATGCTCTTCTTTCGTTTTTAGCTTCGTATTCAGGAGGAGGTATGCCTCCCGCTCAAGGAGGTTCTGACCCGACTTCGGGTTTTGAGCAAGGATAATATAGATGGGTCTATTCGAGGCAAAATCAACAAAAGCCCCAACATATAGCCTTACACAACGTGCTTGTCTAAATTCCACGCCGACCAAAAATTCTTCGGCAAGTTCATGGAAACAATGGCATTCTACTCTGATAAGATGCTTTGGCAAGTCGGGGGCTAATGACGTTTGGGTAATGGCATGGGATAGGTATGGAAGGTCGAATCCAAATGCCTATTCTACGTCTTTGGGGACATATATGCAGTCTCAAGGAGTGAATATTTCAAGGGGAGGTGAACATATTGCAAATGCTTATTCTAATGTATTTAGTTCGATTGGAGGGATTTTTAACTTCATGAAAATTGTTAATATGGTTGTTGCAGGTGGTATTGCCGTCGGATTTTTAATGCTTTTATATACTCTTATTGTCAATCCTGATAAAGCTAAAAAGACTATGAGCGTAATTACCGAAGGAGCATTGTTGGCTACGCCTGCGGGTCGCGGGATAAGTGCGGTAAGTGCAACGAGTATAGGAGCAAAACAAATTACAGGATGACAAACAAGCAAGTAAAATCAATTATGATAGGTTCGGTGCTTATCATCGGCGGAGTTATTTCTTTTGGAAAAAATAGACGCAAAAAAAACTTGTATCAGGCTATTAGCGATACAATTGATAAAAGAGGTGGAGTTGCCGTAGGCGATGACGCTTTTGATGTTAATGCCGATACTTCGGGGTGCAAATTATCTGAGTCTCAATCAAAAAGTATTGCTAAAAAAATTGAGTCATCTATGTGGGGAGAATGGTGGCAGTTAGGGTTCGGAACAAAAGAAGTAAAGTTATTTGCTAATTTAAGGTCAATTCCGTCGCAAACGTGTTTAACAAAGGTTGCTGCTTCGTATGAAAGCCTCTACAACGAAAATATGGATGGAAATATTAGGTCTGAATTGTCAGGAACGGATTTAGCACAATATCAAACAATAGTAACTCAGGAAATAAGATGAAACAAGCAGATATTATATATTTATTAGGAGGTTTAGCAGTTGGTGGGGTTCTTTTTTTTCTTTTTAAAGATACTTTAATTGGCGAAAAAAAGGAAAAAAAAGCTAAAGATACCGATGGAAATTATGGTACAGGAGTCGCTCCCGATGGAGGTGGTCTTGGCGTACCCGATAGTGTGGAAAGCTATGAGCCACAACCTAATACGAGTGCTTATCCAAATACGCAAACAAATACGCAAACAACCGCTCAAACCACAACTACTGCGCTACCTTACGCAATTACGCCTATTGAACCAAGTCTTGCGTCAACTCAAGCATATCAAGAAATGTTTGGCGGATGTGACTTTCCTATTCTACCCGAAGCATCAAGCATTTGCGCTCAAAG
>Ga0209830_10002393_pt1 | contig 15202 bp, 12 predicted proteins | sample ArcticOcean_MG_C_12_FD_187439 | JGI IMG/M metagenome (GOLD analysis project Ga0209830, IMG submission 187439) | Marine microbial communities from western Arctic Ocean - ArcticOcean_MG_CB8_130 (SPAdes) (version 2) | ecosystem: Environmental > Aquatic > Marine > Oceanic | place: Arctic Ocean...
CCAACTTTCACAACCCCCCACCCGCAACTTATACTAAGGTCCGTAACTTCGGGAACTTCTCGCGACTTTTGGAAAAACGACGACGAAAAAAATCGGTTTCTATTTCTTTACTTACGAGTGGAGCCGAAGGCGACTTTTGTTGATTAAGATGATTCACGGGGTAGAGGAAGTGTTGATACTTCTTTTTACCGCGTTTGGGTACGAGTACTTGTTTTGAAGTATCGTCGTACGCGCTTGAATAGTGAGGTTATTTATTCGGGAAAAGATTTTATCCAAAAGACACACGACAAAAAGAAGGAGGAGGGCAAACCAAAAATATCTGGCGAGAAAAATGTTTCATGAAAAGTATTTAGGGTTTACATGGTTTGAGGTATGAGAGTACCCCCTTCGTACTAAGGCAGTACTACCCGTTTGGAAGGTCAAAATATAGTACGGCACAGACAACTTCCAGACAACTTTAAGACAATTTGAAAGATATATATATATAGAGAGAGAGAGAGTTGTATTACGTTAACGAGTATACTTAATAACGGTAAACTTATTAAAACATTTCTGTGATGAAAGTTAAAACTACTAACTGCTACCAAAACCCTAAACCCTACTTTCCACATCTCCTCCCATCTCTTCTTCCTCTTCCTCGTCTTCTTCTTCTCATTATCAGTACCAGTAAAGCTCTCTCTGTTATTATTATCAGTATAGTAGTGCTCTCTGTATAAATAGTTATCGCTCTCTCATCTCTCTCATCTCTCATCTCTTTCTATATCTCCTCAAGTGAACAGTAAGGCATTTTTAGCTTTAAGACGATTTGAACAACACGCATAAAAACGGCACATCGGACAACTTTAATAAGACAACTTTAAAGACGATTTGAAGAACATATATATTAATGCACCACACGGTTTGATATGAATCAACTAAGACGCGAACGAACGAAATCTGAGTTGCAAGAACGAGCTGGCGCGATGAAAGTATGCTCGTTATTCTCGGGCTGTGGCCAGTTCGATTTCGGTCTCGCACAGGCTGGGCACGAAATCATGATGCAAACCGAGGCGGATCCGCGAGCGAGAGAGGTTTTACAGAGTCGCTTTCAAGGGATATTTCAACCAACGGAAGCGTCTTCGGTGAAGGAGTTACCTGAAGATGCGGACGTTCTCGCGTGCTGTTTAGGGAGTTGGCAGAGTACGCACTCGTTTATGAACGGTAGTGGTAACGGCGAAGATAACGGCGCGAGCGTTTCGAGGGATGAGATGGAGACCGGTTGGCGCGAGAGCTGGTCATCGAATTCGGTGCAAAGTAAATTGAAGCAAGTATTGAGATTGGCGAAGAATAGGTTTACTGGGAGGTGCGTGCCATGGGTAGTGATAGATTGTGGATCTGAGAAGATTTTGGATACTATGGATGAGCAGCAACCGCCGATTATTGCCGAGCTCGTGAGAGAGTTCGAGCAACTCGGTTTTCGATGGGCGCATAGAGTCGTTCAGCCTAACGCGTTTGGAATCCCGGACGATCGAGGTAGATTAGTGTTTTTAGCCAGTAGACATGGCGACCCGAGAGAGGTTTTGTTAGTAGACGAAGATAATAGTAGCACAAAGGATATAAATTCATCACCTTCTGATTTATTACTTCAACAACAACAACAACAAGAAAAGAAGAAGAAGAACAACAACATAATCACAAACGGAGGACCGACGTTGTTTTTAAGATGCGGGTTCGAAATGTTAGAAAACGTAGATGGATACAATAATCAATTCCAACGCGCGACGCCGAAATATGTTGCGTCAACTTTAACAATGTCCGCCGACGCGAGACCAGATCGAGACTCGATTGTAATGTCAATCGATGGACAACTCGCTCCTTTGGACATTTCCGATGCCGAATCGCTTCAAGGCTTACTTCCAGGGTGGACAGTCGTATCCCCCCCGGGTGCATCGAGAACGTCCGAAGCAGTAGTTGGTGAAATCCTCAATCGATGGAGAGCTTTAAACGCAACAGGCGGATGTGTGCCATTAGCCACTTGGATCGGCCGTAGACTTTCGGATCCTTATGGAAACGCGAAAGGATTTGATTCAAGAAGAAAATCGGCACAGAAATTTCCAATATGGTGCGATGGGAATTTAATCAACGCGAACGATATCGATCCTAGAGAAATTCGTTGGGTGAAATCATACGTAGACCCGGCAATCTCTGCGCAAGAAACTGCCATCGCCACGTTGAGTGGGTTGAACGCCAACGATATGGGATTTAAATGGCCGCAAGACGCTTATAACATCGGCCACGGTCGAGTATCGCATCCGATGAAACGCATTTCAAAACCAGAGTTTCTTAAACATCCTGAGGCGCGCGAGAAAACCGCATTGAAAGCTTACTTACGAACGACCTTGGAAAATTGTCAAAGCGCGCTAGGCGGCGGCGGCGGAGGTATCGAAGGATATATTCCACGAGAAGTCATCTTAGCGTGTGTTCGAGCAACGCGAGAAGCGGGCATGGAACCACCGTCTACATTAGCGGCACTTGAGAGGCAATTTGGAGGCGCAGCAGCTGCAGCAGCTGCTACTACTAATAAGAATAAGAATAACAGTAACAACAGAAATAGTAACAAAGTAAGCGAGATGACGATGGTACACTCGGAGAGAGATTTGATCGCCGCCGAAACCCTCTTGGTAACGACTGGCCTGCGGAACGGAGCTAGTCCAAGAAACGGTACCGATGTTATGATGATGAATAATCACCAAACTAACAAGCGTGGGACGCCTAATGGTGTTCACACTATTAGTAGTATGAACGAAGACATCAATATGACGCCGACAACGACGAAGAGGCAAAAATCATCGCTCAATAACGCGAAAGAAATCAAAGTAGCGCCTGCAAAAGAAGAGGAAATTTATGAACCAGATGACGGATCTTTCGTCGTTGCGGGAATTCGTATGATGAAACCGCGAGAATCTCAAATAGTTTGGGCGAAATTACCTGGTCATCCACATTGGCCCGGTTTACGCGTCGACGAAAAGAAGCACGGCGACGTCGTACCGAAGGCTGCTAAAAACATGCAAAAAGACGGGGCGGATATTTGCGTCGTGTTCTTCGGGGAAAAATCGTTCGGATGGGTTCCCGAAACTGCCATCGTAGATTTTGAAGTTGGATATAAGCAACATTCGCACGCGCCTTCTCGAGGTAAATCACGTTTTCTCAATGCGCTGAAGTATGCCACAGCTGAAAAAGAGTTGAGAAAAAATCCACCAGCACAGGCGAATGCGTTAGATGATTTGAACAAAACAACTACTCATTTTGGTTCATTAGACGCGAATGGCACATTTGTGGCACCTCCTTTACTTCCCGCAGCAAATCCCATGGGGGCAGTAGAACCGATCGATTACGAAATCGTCGAACGGAACAAATGCGAAGTTGAGCTCGCTCTTTCCCAAGGTCGCTGTCCTTGCAAAATGTGCGAAAACTTGAAATCAATCAAAGAGTCGAATCCAGAAACGTGCTTACGCTTGCGATGTATCTCAGCATCTACTTCTGGCAAAACTGGCGCAAAGCTCGCTTCGCAAGGCGCAAAAGCGGTCGGAAAAATGATTTCCATTCTTTGGCCATTAGACGACGCTAGATATGTCGCCGAGGTTATCTCGTACGATGCTAGAGAGTTGAAACATCTGGTGCGATACTGCGAAGACGACGTGAGAGAATACGTGTCTCTTTGGGAAGAAGACGTTCAATTCGTCAGAGGCGACGTTACTGCAACGACAACGACAACGACATCAACTAAATCAGGAAACATCATCATCAAGAACAACGACAACAACGACAACATTATCAACAGCGAAGAAGACATCGGCGCCGGTGTCGATCTTTTATTAAGTCTAGGTTCATAGTCGATATATAAAATTTGTATATCGCGCGCGGTTGCAAAAAATAGAAGTGTAAATATTTTGGAAAACCTTCAATCACATACCTTTATATCATCATAAATATCAACGCGCAAACAAACGCATAATAATCAAATGGGCCAAGGTCCTTCTCTTTTAGCCAGAACATTAAGCGAAGACATTGGAGAGGTACTTATCTGATATATATTTATAACAATAAACACTCTGATGAGTGACGTGTGATAAAAAAGCTCATGTTTAAGTAAACATTTTTCTCTAAAACATCCTAACTAACTATTGTTGTTGTTGTTCTTCTTCTTCTTTTAGTTCTTCGGTGTACAAAGACCGCGACGACGACGACATCCAGAAGGTCAAGACGAAGACGGTCCTCAATCGAAAGAGGGATTCCTATCGTCGAAAATTGTCGGTGCAATACCAATCGAGAAAGTCGAGAGCAAACAGACTTTACAAACGTGGACAATTAAAGCGTTAAGGAAAGAGTTGATGGACTTGCGAGTCCGATGCAGGTTTTCAAAGACGAAATATGAAGGACCGAATCCAATAGAGAAGGCAGAATTAGTAGAGTTAGTGTTAGTAGGGAGAGGGGAACCGATATGTAGCATATGCTTCGATGAGTTCGATTGCGCGATTGATTACGTTAGATGTCTTCCATGCGGACATCGCTATCACATCGAATGTATCGATCGATGGTTATCGAGTAAATCAGTTCGATGTCCAATTTGTCAGCACCCCGCTGATGAGAGGTGAAGTAATGTCTCGTCTCGTCTTGTCTTTGATTCATCGCTCGTACGTGTAATAATACTAAGTAGTGTGTACTATAAAGTTCTCCAGCGTTTTGCGCCTCGTACGTCAACGAGCGATATCCAAATCGAGTCTTCTTCACATCTTGAACACGTTGAACAAAAAGCGGATCAAAAATGTCACGAAAAAATGAACAAAACGACGACAACGGTCAAGAACGAGAAAGGAAACAGTTAAAGTCAACTGCTTTGTTAACCCTAGATCTTAAGAGCAAGAAGTTCGCCTTAAATCGATCGATGTCGAGCAAATCGGCTTCGACATCATCGTCTGATGAACTAAAAAGTAACTCTGATTCGTTTCGCGAGGAACAGAGATTAATTCGAAGGTTCGTTCATAAAGGGAACAGGGTCGGAATAAAATCGGACGAAGAAGTTGTGAATAAAGTCGGAAGCGTCTTGCAAGTCGGCGTGAGAGAATCTTTGATTAATAACGAAAACAATCATGAAAATAGAGTTAAAAGTAGAACAACAGTGATAGGGGGAGATATTGGCAAAGCGAAGAAGAAAATAAAGTTTAGGAAGCAAAAGTTGAATTCTTTGCGAGAGAATGATAGAAATGATAGAAATGATAGAAATGATGATAGAAACTATGATGATGATAAAAATAACGATAATGATACAGGAAATAAAACAGGAAATGATATTGTGTATGATAAGAACGTGTTACCGGCGTTTACGTTTGTTTCGCATAAAGCCGAGGAGTTTAAGAAGTTACGCGAAGCGTTTGGGTTAGAAGAGTGTTCGTACGCGAAATCGTTCGAAGGGAGCGAAGAGAATAACAGTAAATGTAAGACGTCGTTGAGAGTGGTTGGTAGAGCAGATGCAGGTGGGAGGTCTGGTGCGTGGTTCTTTTGTACCGAAGATTCGAGATTTTTATTAAAAACTACCAAGAAAAGCGAGATGAAGGTTTTATTGAATAACATAGACGCGTATATTGCGCACGTACAAGCTAACGGAAAAAATACGTACATCCCACAGATTTATGGATGTTATTCGATCAAAATTGGAAACGCTCGGGGACCAGCTCGATATCAAACGTTTCTAGTCATGGGCTATTGGTTTTCGACTCAATTGAAAGTTGGTTCGCCTAGATACGATTTAAAAGGGTCGAGATGTTCACGAACGGCGAAAGAAAACAACGGAGACGAAGATGACGATAAAGTAAAGTTATTAAAAGATAACAATTTTGTTGCACACGAGGAGAGAGATTGCGTGCGTACGTTACGAAATCAAACAATTGTTGAAAATCTAAAGCGAGATGCAGATTTTTTAGCGTCGCTCAATCTCATGGATTATTCTTTGCTTCTTGGGCACCATAACATGCATCGAGACGCATTGCCGACAAAGGCACCAAAATCAAAGACTATGAAATTCATCAAGTCTTTATCGATGTTCAATCGCGCAACGAGACAAAAAGACGTTAGCATCGACATTAGTCGCAAAGACGATGATAATCAGAAAATTGAGCGCACGAGAACGTCTCCGAACATAATAGAATTGATTACAGATTATAATAACAGTAGCAATTCAGAAAGTGGTAGCGAACCGATATTAATAGGCGACGAATTGCGCATAAATCAGCTTCGATTCGCGAGAACGCCTACTGGTGTAGCTTTTTTTGGAATAGTTGATGTCTTGCAAGCGTTTACTTTGAGAAAGAAAATCGAGTGGTTCTTCAAAAGCGCTTTGTTTTGTGGCGCTCGAGACGTCTCTTGTCAACCTCCACACTTTTACGCGAAGAGGTTCAAAACATTCATTGAAGAGCACGTAATTAAACCACGAGAGATTAATAGTATTTAGATTAGATTGGAGTATAGTATAGTACTAGAACATAACTTTTAGTTTCAATTAAAAATGTTTGTGTGTCGAAGGTTCCCTCTCTCGCATAGTCTAAAAGAAGAGAGTTTTATTATGCGCCATTGAGTAAACGCTCGATAGCCGCTGATACATTTCCATTCGTTGCCACCAAAGCTCTAACGTTTTCCGCCGGATCGAAAAAACCCATATCGTTCAATTGCGAAATTTGTGGTGCGTATGCAATCTCAGGATTCTCTGGCGGCGGCACCATAGCACCAAATGGAGAACCACCACCGCCGCCGAATTGCGAGCCAATCGCGCCGCCGCCCATCATCCCTCCTCTATTACCCATCACGCGTTGCATATGCGTCATCGCCTGCAACGTTTGTGGGTCTGCTAATGCCCGAAGAAATTCTGGATTTTGCATTGCAGTTGCTATTTCCGGATTTTGTGAAATCATTTGATCAAACTGTGGATTCATTCTGCGAAGACTTTCCAACCCGTTTGGGTCGTTCGCAATTTGCGACATTTGTTGGCTGAACATTTGCATAAGAGCTGGGTTGTTTGATATTTCTTCCATTTGCCTCTCAATCGTTGCTTGATCTGGCATACCCATACCCATACCTGCGCCAAATCCTCCTCCACCAAACGGAGATCCTCCAAACGGAGTTGAAGTAGACGCGCTTCCAGCTCCGGCATTAGCATTAACTGCCCATGGATTTGGTAGCGGCGCATCGTTATTCGCGCTGTTATTATTGTTGTTCGTCGTTTCGTTATTTCTTTGTTCGCCAAATAAGCTCGCAAAAGGATTGCTATTATTATTACTTGCCGCCGCGTTGGCGTTGGCTCCAGCGTTATTATTCATCGCCTCTCGCATTGGCACTTCCACGTTTTCGTACATTCTTCTCAAAGCGTTGAACCCTTCTGGATGGCTCTCAATGTTCGCATAAGCGCGATCTGTCGCCGCCATCTGCTCTCTCATAATACTCGGATTACTTGCCGATTGTAACGCCCTCGCAATCGTGTCGGGGTCCGAAAACGCTTGTCTCAATTCAGGATTCGCGTTCATTAACTGTTGAATTTGCGGGTTTTGTTCCATCATAGACATCACAGGTCTCAACATCTCCGGATCTTGCATAGCGTGCTCCATAAATTGCCTAAGAAATGGATCGTTTTCAATCGCTTGCATTTCTTGCTGCGTCGGCATTTGCATTCCTCCGCCAAACATCGCGGCGTTCAACCCAGCGTTGTTATTCGTCGTCGTATTATTAGTATTCGCCCGACCAAGTCCGCCGCCACCAAGAACGTTACTGTTGAACAAAGTCGCAAAATCTGGCGCTTGCCTCTGAGGTTGTTCCTGAGCGTTCTGATCATCCATCCAAGTCCTCGGACTACTCCTATTATTATTCATGACTGGATCACTCGAAGTCGTCGTCATCGTCGTACTGCTGTTAGTATTATCGTTCGATTGCATCTGTTTCGGCGCACTCTTCACTAAATGAACGGCATGACCGTCCCCAATCTGAGACTCCTCGATAGTCTTCTCATCTTTCAAAACGTGTCCTTTATAGATCAATCGTAATAATTCGGCTTCAGATTTCGTTCCTCCCAATCGCTCAGAAATCGTTTCTTTCAAGGATTTGATTTTCGTTTGGATCGGTTCGTCCGAGATTTCGATTCTCTCGCCTTGTGCGGATTTAATCGTGAACGAAATCGTAGGAGCAGTAGTAGCGGCAGTGGATGTGCTCATTCTTTCTTTCTTTCTTTATTAATATTATTATTACTATTAGTACTGTTTTGATTTTGACGTCATAAAGTTTCTTAAGGAGAGAAATGGTGCCGATTGGCTGAAACCCTAAACTCTGACAACTCAAACTAAAGTCCCTTTACATTTCGCTTCACAAAGAAATAGATAGAACATAAAATGTTAGCGCAAACTAACGTGTTTGCCACAAAGGTACGAACGCGATAGATAACATAGATACTGCGATACTCTGTTCATATGAATCAGCGATTGTTTTGTGTTTTTAATCGTCGCCAGTGTGTATACTATTAGTTTGTGAATCGCATTCGCGAATTTTTAGTACACGTTTACGCGAATTCTAAGGTTTTTGAAGGGCGGTACAATTTACGCAAAGAGAGAGTTTGTGGTGTATCGGAACCTCTCATGCGATGAGGAAACATGAGTTTGAAGAGTAGTTAGTTCATGCGTTTGAAATCGTGTCTTGTTTAAGGTGATTTAATTCGCTTCTGTGATATATATATATATATATATATATGTAATAAAAGGAATCGAGTTTAGCGACACAGAGAGAGCTGAAACAGCCGCGACGACGACGGCTGATGCACTTGCAAATCGTGCTAATTCGAAAAGACACTATCGAATCATTTATCTGACCACAACAAATACAATTCTCGTTCACTTTCAAATAAATTCAAACACAGGCATCTACGTTCATCAGAGGTGATAACAGAGTAAAAGCCTCTGCGTCCTCTAAAGTATCAGTTTCATCGACGAGCGGGAGACAATCGTATTTATCCATTCGAGCGGTTGCGGCCGACGCTGGAGAGAGATTGCGCTTGCATAACTTGAGCCCGTTACCTGGATCGAGACGAAAGCCGACTCGTAAAGGTCGTGGTTATGGTGCTGGACAAGGTGGGACGTGTGGTTTTGGTATGCGTGGTCAAAAAGCGAGAGGCGGTAGAGGCACGAGACCAGGTTTTGAAGGCGGTCAAACGCCGATGTACAGAAGGTTTCCAAAGTTAAAAGGTATCGCGGGCGGCATGAGCGCCGGTAAACCAAAGTTTGTCACCGTAAATGTTTCTGATTTGGCGCAAGCGTTGGCGGACTCGAGAATTTCAGCAGGACAAGATATTGATTTGGATACATTAAAATCGGTCGGTTTAATCAAAGCGTCTGGTTATTACAGAGACTTGCCGTTGAAGGTTCTCGGCGATGGTGAAATTTCTGCGGCATTGAAGATTAAGGCTGCGTCGTTTTCAGCGTCCGCGAGCGAAAAGTTAGTTGCCGCTGGTGGGGAAGCGACGTTGGTTGAAGGTAGAAAGGCGAAATGGTCTAGAGATGTGCATGAGGCGAATGTTGCCGCGGCCGCGCCCGCCGCCGCAGCGAAGTCGACTGCCACTAAAAAGAAGTAAAAATGGCGTTGTGTAAATCGCGAGTTGTTTATAATTATATAATTTCCTATTCTAGTTAAAAATAAATAATAATCCGTCTTCTTCGCTCGTTCTTTTGTTAAAATTTTATTTCTATGAGAGAGAGCTCTTCATTTCAAAGTGTTCTTAAACGTCACAAAATGAACGCTTGAGTTTATTTATAACCAATTTTCCTAAATATACTCACTACAATCTAATAAAACACGACATTCCTGTCGTCTAAGCCATCGAGCTTTATTTTGTTCCTAATCGCTTGCTCTGGTACGCCCATCATAAGCATTTTGTGGTATTTTTCGTATTGCGGTTCTATTTTCTTCTTCGTCGTCTGCGTTTGAGTTGCGAGGACGGTACGATTGTCTTCACGACGACCTGGTGGTGGTGGAGGAGGAGGAGGCGGCGCTGGCGGCGGTGCACTACTAGAAGACTGCCTCATCGGAATCGGAATCGGATTCGGAATCGGCCGAGGCGGTTCAACGCGCTCGTTGTTATTTGTAACCACCTCCTCACTGACAACATCATCATCATCACGTTCTTTCAAAGAATCAAACCGATCAAAATCGATATCTAAACTTCTCAACTTCCCTTCTAACACCGCACAAAATCTCTCCATCTTCCTCACCTTCCTCTCAATCTCATCCATGCGTTCATGAGCAGTTTCCTTGATCCTATCCAGTGCTACGTCCATATCTTGAGTGAACCGTGTCAATGCGATATCAGTGAACTCTTTCGCTATTGGTCGTGAAATTGAGCGTTCATCGGCATACGAACAAAACCGAGAACTATACCACTCTTCTCCTGCTTCTTCTTCTTCTTCGTCGTCGTTTGAATTTTGATCTTCGTTAGCGTTTTCGATAGATTTCATTTCATTATCGATTATTCATTGTTAGCGTTATTATAAAGTCATCATAGGGAAAAAAATTCAAAAATGGTCGTCGTCCTCGAAGGCCAACGCGAGGTCAGGAACGTGATCACGAGGAACCAACGAGGAGCCATAGACCAAGCGCAGGACGTGCAACAGAAGTTCGAGCAGTTCATGAAAGATGAAATAAAACCGTTAGTGAAAGCGATAACGGACAGGGGGAGATCGGCGCGAGAGATCTTGGGGCAATGCGTGAAGGAAGGCGCGAAATGTGCCAGCGATGCGAAAACGTACGAGTTAGCTTTGCAAGATCTCGATAGGGGCTATAGCGGAGTCGCGGATGAGCAGTTTGATTTCGAGGGGAAGTTGAGGGATTTACAGAACAGGCATAGGAAGACCGCTGAGGATGAGATTTCGAAGAAATATGAGCAACAGTTTGAGAAGATGGTCAAGACGGCGAAAGGGGAAGATAATGGAGATGGGTTTATTATGGAAGACGATGATAACGGAGATGAGGGGATAATCAATACGAAATGTCCAGTGAGTGGGGTCTTGATTAAGGATTTAGTCGACCCTGTTGAAGATCATCAAGGGATCGTTTACGAGAAGAGTGCAATTTTGAGCTTTCTCGGAGACGCGACGAGACCTTGTCCAGAGGCGATGAGGAAACATTCGTTGAACAAGTCGAACTTGAAACCGAGTTCGAAAGCGATTAGGGTGAAAAAGAAGGCATTGGCGGCGAAAAATAGAGAAAATAATAATACACACGAAATCATAAGTCCGTAAAATTGTTGTCAATGATGAAGATTGCGTTGTACTGGTACCCTATAGTATTCTACTTACTACAGAGAAAGAGAGAGAGAGAGAGAGAAGAAATTGTAAAATTGACCTTATATATATATATTATTATATAACAACATTCTTTTCTTCACTCATTTCAATAAAGTCCAATAACCTTCCACCACGCTCCACCAACGACAGCCCAGAGCAAGAAATTAAACACGCCAACGATGGCGCCGATTTTGAAGTAATCTTTAATTTCTATATATCCCGAACCAAAATAGACGGCGCTTTGTCCACTCGCGTAGTGCGTAATCGCACCGAATAAGTTCGTATGATACGCCATGGTCAAACCAGCGAGCATCGGGGGTACACCAGAAGCAAGCATCATCGCAAGAAATGCCGTCGATAACGCAGCGACTTGAGCCGTCTGAGAGGCAAAGAAATAGTGAATAGCGAAATAGGCAGTGTGTAAAAGCACAAAGACTTGTGGCCACGCAAGGTTTGCAGCAGTCAATGACGCGGAAACTTTGTTCGCAACAAACGAAATAAATCCGAGTTCGTTCAATTGTGCGGACATGCCGATTAAGACAGCGAACCAGACGAGCGTATCCCAAGCGCCTTTCTCGTTGAGGCAATCCGCCCACTTGATGACGCCCGAAAAGAGCTGCATGGACATGCCAAACATGGCTGAAATAACTGGCGTAATACCGAACGGTTGGAAGATCCAGCAAAAGACAGTGATAGCCATCGTGATTACTACCATGAGTTCATCTTGCGATAAAGGGCCGAGCTTTTTAAGTTTCTCTGTGGCCATAGCCGGCGCCTCAGGCGTATCCTTAATCTCCGGAGGGAAGATTTTATAAACCAAAAGAGGAGTCAAGAGTAAACCGATAATACCTGGCACGCACGCGGCTTTAAACCACGTAATCCATGGATTAGCAATGACAATACCTAATCCAGCGGCTAACTTTAATGATAATAAGTTTTGCGCCGCGGCTGTCATGCATAACGCACTCGAATGACCAGAGCATTGTAACTGCGTTTGAATGAGAAACGAACCCATCTTCTTCGCCGTCGGTCCTGGTTCTGAACCACTGCTTTTCGCTAACGAAGTGATGATTGGTAAATAAACCCCACCAGCTCGCGCAGTCGTCGATGGCATCGCAGGCGCTAATAAAGCTTCTGAAATACTCAATCCGTACGATAACCCGAGCGTCGATTTACCGAGCTTCTGGACAAACATCGTCGCAACGCGATCACCGAGACCGGTGGAAACAAAACCTCTCGCAAAGAAAAACGCGAGCACGATGAGCCAAATAACATCGTTCGTCATCGCCCCAAACGCTTGCGCGAACGTCAACGTCTTCGAAACGACCGCCGTGGTCAAACCAAGAAACGCCCAAGCGCCAACCGGTAACGGCGATAGAACTAACCCGGCAACCGTGGCCAAGAAAATCGATAATAAATTCCACGCCTGCGGAAGTACTCCGTCAGGTCTCGGTACCACGAAACAAACGAATAGACCTAAACTGATTGACATCGCCGCCGCTTTTAAATTCGCGCCTTTCCAAACAAATCCACCAGTTTCAGCAGCATCGGCTGCATTCGCATTCGCTCTCGCACTCGAACTCGTGGCCTTCGTTTTCATCAAATCTTTCCCAAAGCGCTTATTATTATTATCATTACTATTCTTGTTCGCGAACATCGAGTTCGCAGATGACATTTTCTTCAACGAAACAGGCGAACGACTGGATAATAACGACACTTTTTCCATACCACGCGCTGCAGTCGTCGTCGTCGTTGATGATGTTGAAAAACATTTCGCACTTTCCGTTCTTCCGCTTCGTTGCTGTCGTTGCTGCTGTCGTCGTCGTTGTCCAGTTTGCCTATTAACGGCACTCGCGTCATTGATCGATCGCTGAGCGTGAGACATTTTTTAAATCTCTCTCTCTGTCTGTCTAGCGCGATCAATGCGTGAATAAGAGTAAGAATTGAAAACGGTACCAATCATGAATGTAACGAGAACTCTCTTCTGATGCTTGGGTTTTCGGTTTTGCCCAATCTGCGAAAACTTCGAAGAACGCCATAAAAAAGTAGTATTATTAATAATAGTAATAATAGTAATAATACTATAATAGTTGCGAAACATAAACCAGAATGTTTGCACAAACGACACGAGCACAACCGATCGTAGCATCGAACGCGACAAAGTCACAATCGTGTAGAAGACAATCACAGGCATATTCTTCGCGCTCTCGTTCACAACAATCGACATCATCATCGTCTTCACGCTCGACGCCTATGAATCGAAGATTTGCGTCGTTTACGGCGTCTAGGAGAGTCGAGCAAAGCGTGAACAGTGAAAGAGGGTTCCATATTTTAGCGAAGGCGACTGCGGAGGTATGTTTTTTGTTCTATTTTGCGCGTTTTTTTGTTCGCGCGTGTTGTTTGGACATGTTTACGTGCGCGCGTAAGTTCACAATCCTTTGCGGCTAAAACCTCAAAAGCGAATTGAATGCGCGGGTGTGTCTGTGTGTGGAATTGATTTCACATCGATCACTCTCATAATTTGCATTAAACGCTTCTTCATGAATGCACACGACGAAAAGCAAACGCGATATAACTACATTAGGGCATGATGATGTTCGATTTCATCGTTTCCTTATCATATCTGTTATTATTAATATTATTATTTTATCTTAAACTCACCACTTTTATACCTGATCCGTCTTCTTATCTAAATCTAGGCCGAAGTCGCAGCAGCAGAGAAAGAAGCCGTATGCTACTTGAGAAACGTGCACATGTCCCCATTCAAAGTAAGACGCGTTTTGGATTGCATTCGCGGTAAATCATACGAAGAATGCTTGATCATGTTGGAGTTTATGCCATACAGAGCGTGCGAGCCAATTTTATCGGCTTTGTTCTCGGCCGCTTCAAACGCGAAGAACAACTTGGGCTTGAACAAAGCAAAGTTGTACGTTTCAGAATGCTATGCCGATGGTGCGGGTACGATGAAGAGATTCCACCCGAGAGCGCAAGGTAGACCGTTCCCGATTCGTAAGCGAACGTGCTCCATCACTTTAAAAATGAAGGAACAAGATTAATATGTCCGTGCGTGCGTTAATAAATATTTTGCGTTGAAATGGAAAAAAGGAAACGGAGAAGAAGAAGAAGAAGAAGAGAGTGATGATATACTTAAATAGAATATCGAATAATTGTTATATTAGTTTAGCTACAACCCACATAAAATAATGATATCATAATCAAACGGCGCGCGCGCTTGCGCGAAAATTATTACTAATACACGATGTATATTCCGTTAATTGCGTCGACGTAACCAGAAGCACATCTTCTATTTTCTAATCGCTATTCATAGCTAATCGCGCGAATCACCGCCAAAATTGAAACCAACGCTTCGCACTACTTCCCCTATCACCATCGTCTCCCGACCTTTTCCTGCTCAACCAACTCGTCCTACTCTTCTTCTTCCGTTCTTCCAACTCGACTTGCTCGTTGCGCCTTTTTTCAATCGCGTTCATTAAATCGTTCTCCAGTTTTCGCGTTCCTTGCGTGACCGCGTAGTAATAAACACCAGAAGTGAATACGATTAACCCGGTCGCGATTGCTGCGTTCCCTTTCCTTCGCGTTCTTGGGTCAAACGTCATTTGTTTTTAATGACCAGTTTCTTATTCAACGCTCGCGGTTTCCTCCTACTATCGACTATGCTCTTCCTCGAATTAAATAATAATTTTAATAACGAGTTTTGGGGTTTAGGGTTTAGGGTTTAGGGTTTAATGAGTGCTTTTGGAAAAAAATTTGTTGCTGATGATGGGAATAATTTCGTTACAAAACGCGCATCAGAAAAAGATCTAAGTAAAGAACAACGCGTAATACATATCGTT
>Ga0209830_10002400_pt1 | contig 15154 bp, 6 predicted proteins | sample ArcticOcean_MG_C_12_FD_187439 | JGI IMG/M metagenome (GOLD analysis project Ga0209830, IMG submission 187439) | Marine microbial communities from western Arctic Ocean - ArcticOcean_MG_CB8_130 (SPAdes) (version 2) | ecosystem: Environmental > Aquatic > Marine > Oceanic | place: Arctic Ocean...
AAATAAAATTTAAGACTTTTGAAAATAAATAAATTATCATCATCTTAAATTATCTAAAAAATTTAATCTCTAGTATAAACCTTAAAAACAAGTCTTTTTAAAATTTAAGACTTTTGAAAATAAATTATTAATAATTGTAAAATAACAAAAAATATAAAATTATCAGATTTCGTTAAGAGATCGAAGATTCAGTCATCAAGGAAGACTCTGCAAAAATTATCGCTCGTAAAAGATTAGACTTTGTATTTAGGCCTATTATAGGTTGAAGATTTAAGCTGAAAAGGTTATCAGTGTTCTAGATTCGTATTCTTTTAATGTGAAAAACTAACGCTTGTAAATTTGTGATATTTTATATTTTTATATAGCTATTATTTTGATAGCATCTTAAAATTTAATAAATCTTTAAATTTAATTTAAATTATATAATTTCAATTTTATAATTTTTCTTCATCATACTCCCAACCAAAAGTAATTATAGAACTTCTTTATCAAAAAATTTTGTCAAAGATTTAGAAATTTTAATATTATATGTTTTTGATTTTATTTATTTATATCAAATGTAATTAAAATTTAGTTAAAAACATCCATATAAAATCCTTTTTTTTGTATGTAATCTTATCACTTTACATTACATCATTTTATAAACTCACCGACCTAATATTGGATTTAAGGTTTTATTTTGTAGGGACCACGCTTTTTACAACTTTCTTTAAGATAAGTTGAAAGTCTTTTAGATTTCATTTTCATGGAGGCAAAATTAAGTCTTTACTTTGATTAAAATTTTTACAATACTTAGGCAAACTCAGAGCAAACCTAAATCATACCCTTCAAGCCTTGTAAACGTTTTTTCTTTTTCTGTTTAATAGCTCGAGCTAAGTTTTCAACTGAATGTGGAAAGATAGAATTTAACACATTTAAAAAGTAGTTTCGATTTGGTTATCGGGATGCTGGAAAGTCCTACATGTAAGTTTAGACAGTTTACCAGACTCTTTCGTTGGATTTAACTTTCTTATACAGCACTTTCATCGACAATTCTTTGTATCTTGGAACTGTACTACAGTAGATCACTTCACTTTTCAGCAATAGTTTTTTATCTCCATTCAAAACCTGTTTACCAAATCGAACAGAGAAATGGTTTTCGGGGGGACAGTACTTTCGTAAATGCTCATTTAAAAACTCAATTAGAATAGCTTTAGTGGGTAAAATATTCCTAACTTCTTCTTCTTCGAATTCCTTAATCATTTCAAAATAATTTCCGTTAATTATTTAAAATTTATATATAACGTTAATTAATTTCTTTATAATATTTAAATAAATTTAATTTCATTAAAAATTAAAGTTAATATAATTTCATGTCTAGAACAGCTAATTAACCTTAACTGGACTATTTAGCAAGCAAAAGAAATGGTAACAATCTAGATAGCTAGTTAGCGGAGAAGTAGTAACAATTCAGATAGTAGAAAAATAGTAGTAAAATGGATAATTTTTGTTTAAAATAAAGTTATAAAAATGAGTCCATTAAACTTTATCATTGTTTGCACTTATAAGGGCATGGCATTACGAGTTTTTTGGTAACTTGAAGTGCTTCTTCATAGCACTGATTATGCGCTTGATGTCTTTTACAGGGAAAGAATCGGATATTTGCTACAAATATGCACTATTCCTGACACAATGGACAATCCTATGGCTCCTTTACTTTCGTCTGGTTGATGGAGAAGCAAATCTAGGTTTTTACAAACTGATATTATTTTTACTTCTTCTTTGGCTGAGGTTTTCCATGATATCGCCTCCTCTACCTAGAACTTGTCTTCCTAAAGCTCTTAAACAACTTGAGTTTATTTTAGAACTACTTTGAAATCTTGGTTTTTATCCCCAGCTTCTACTGTTTATTCTTCTATTTACGTTTTCTTTTTAGCTCCTTGATACTGTTGACGGCATTTATAAGCTAATTGGATCTCAAGCTATATAGGACAAGGATTAGATATTATTTAGGAGGTGGTTTGGTGATTTTATACTTATTTGGGAAATATTTACGAATTTCTTTGTCATTGAAAGCCATCTTTCAAAGCTACTTGGACGATAGCTCCCTGTCCTATGGAAACTTTCCAGGATAATGGCGTAACTCGGACATAAGTAAAAGTTTCTTGTCTCCTGCAAGGACTTGTTCCAGAAACTACATATCAGCCGGTGTCTTCTTTGTGTATAAACCTTCTTAGGAGAAAAAATCTAGGTAATCCTCTTGGGTTTTCAGCTTGTCACTTAAATCCTCATAATCCGTGTTTTCACTGTTGTCAGAAAAATTTAGATCAAGGATTTCTTCGATTTAGATTTCACGATCTTCCTCTTTATCTTCCTCTTTTATTTCTATTTCATCTTCTTCAATTACTTCCTAAACCATCGAAAATTAATTGGATATATTATCATCGTCATCATCATCTTAATCAGCATTATTATCAAATTCGTCAGCTTCTTTTTCGAATTCTTCGAACTGCTTTTTTACTACCGGATCCAAATGCCATTATTAATCATATTCTATATCCATCTTTCTTTTGATTTTGGAAGGCTACTCTTCCGAATTCTAAAGACTCTACTACTTGGATCGCTTCCTTGTCATAGGTCCATTATAATTCTTCATAATTTGATGTATCTTTTAACTATTATATAATTAATATGATATATAATATTTAAATTATTTAACATTTGAATTAATATTTGAATTATTAATATTAAAGATATAACATTTAAAAATGTATCAGATGAATCAGATCGTTAGTGATCACCCTATTCAACCCAAACATAACGTAAACGGAATGGATATGGAAATTGAAATCGAGAAATTCAATCAATTATTTAGCAGTTCAAATAATCAACTAGAGAAGTTTGAAGAACTCGACCGTAGTTAATTTTCTCTCGAGGAAGAACCTAAACGATCTTCAAAAGCAGATTATACTCTACAAGAAGATTAATTGGATCGTTAAGGACCACCCTTACCAGATCAGGCATCACAGAGAAGAAGACGCGGACGACCAAAAGGAAGCAAAAATCAAACTAAAACCATCATTACTAAAATGCACAAAACCAGACCACGAAAAAGAAAACTGACAGAAGTATAATTATGTGGTGTAGAGACTTTGGAAGTTAACCGTAAAAGAAAAAGAGGTAGACCCAAAGGCTCCAAAAATCAACTCAAACTTTCTTTTGATGATTTGAAACAACTTATCTAGAATCTTTCTTTAAAAGAGCTCAAGAAAAAGGAGAAGAATTTCACTAAAAGGAAACTGTATAAGAGAGCTGACTTAGTATTAACTTAGATTAAAAAACTTAAAAAGTAATGTAAAGATGAAAACCATCCTCTGTTTTAGATATAGCTAACTAGATTAGAAAAAGAAATTTCTGATATTATAGTTATTAAACTATATGGGTTGAAAGAGTTAATAACTTGGAGCTTATAACATATGAATAAAAATAAGAAAACTCAAATGATACAAGGACTAGAATAATAAAAAGCAAAATATAATCTTGTGATCCCTAACAAGAATTTGGTGATTGCTCCGCATCTTTAGCAGTAATGGAAAGACTTTGTACTTGAAAAAGAGGATGAACAAAGATATTTTGGAAAGCAATAATTCATGCATCAATTTAAGAAAATAACGATTGAGGATATTAACTATATTGATGGTACGCCGCAGTAATCCAGATGTCTCCTCCTGTATTTTCTGCAATTAGAAGGACTTCGTCGGATTTTAATTATACTTTATTTTTAATGGAGTTTTATCAGCTCTATCTAGTAATTAATTTCTTTTTACTTATTTTATAGGACTATTTAAAGATAATGCCACGAGTAGCTTATCTGTTACCGATAAGATGAGACTTTTTAACTAGAGGCAAAAACCACCACTAAACTCTTAACAAGAACAAAAGTCCTTCACCCAAACTATCTCCAGAAGCTTATTTTATGAGGTCTAGAGATACATCCTAAAGTACAGATTTAAGAGGGTATCGAAGCTCATCCCACCCACCATAAATATGGAGCACCAGAACTACTAAAAGTTGTTCTTTATTCATCATTATCTATAGTGCGTAACTAACCGAACAATGATAATATTTATGGATGAAACACCGTTCGGCTAAAAGCACCTGTAACACTATTCGTATAGTAAACGGGGCAACCGCTCCAAGACCATCTATATCCAGCAAAAAACCATATATTTATTGGGTGCCATCTCAAGGTTTAAGTGTGAGCACTTCAAGTTGCAGTCCAAGATGTATGACAATGTGGAAATAGCTATTTTTTTAGAAGAGCTGTTGCACAAACTGAAATAAAACTATCCAGATAATGATTTTCTTTTTATAACTGATAATGCAACATGTCATCATACGTCTAACATCATGAAGATTCTTTAAGACCGTGTCCTTAAAACCTTATATATACCTCCTTATGTGCCAGAGTTTAATGGAATTGAAGTGTACTGGTCAAGACTAAAACACTACATGAAAAACGTACCGTTTGAGCTAATAAGCTATGCCTTAATCACCAAGGCAATCAAAAACGTAAAAAAGATTGACCATTGCTACAAATTATAGCTTAAGAGCATGATTAAGTTTTTAAAATAAATAAAAATTTAATCTAGTTAAATACCTGTCAAATACAAAGGTTTGATTCCCGTAGATATTTCCTGATTGAATATAAATTAAATAGTATTCGAAATTATTAAAAGTATATATATATACTAATTTCCAAAAATAATAAAAAATTATTTAAAAAGTTTAAGTTTTTTAATTTAATTGCTAAGTCAATAAGTTGTTGTTTTTGCTAGTTAGTATACGTTAATTCCAATCTTTTTGGTCGAAAGATGTTAGTAATAATCCCTTGATGCTTGTGTTGAATAGGGTGATCATCAACGATCTGATTCATCTGATATATCTTTTAATTAAAATAATAAAAATAATTAGTATAAAATTTTAATTTACTTTCAATTAAAATTTAGATTGAAAAGTTATTCCTTTACTATAGTTTCCTTTTAAAGTATAAAGATTAATTAATATTTATAGATTTAATTCAGATAAATGTTCAGTCATTTTAGTCTCAGTGTTTGGATTTAATTTTAAAATTAAAATAATTTATCTTTAATAAAATTTTCAATATAAATCTCAATTTATTTTGGTGAAAGTTTTCTGTACATGTTTTCATAATCCAGATTTATCCGGATTTATCTGGATTTATCTGGATTTATCTGGATTTATCTGGATTTATCTGGATTTATCTGGATTTATCTGGATTTATCTGGATTTATTTAGAATTGTGTTTTTGTGTTTTTGTATTATTTCACTAAGGAGGTAATATAGTCCATTTAATCTCATTTTAAGAAAAACCAATTATGCGGATATAAGAACAATGTACGATTGTTTTTAAGGAAGTTTAAAAGATTCAAATAAATAAATTAAAGGTCATGATATCAAGATGAGATTTATTTCAGCACTTTAAGAATTAAAAAATTTAGGTTTAATTGCGGATACTGGAAATGGAGAAAAATATGAAAAATTGTTTTATGCAAAAACTTTTTATACCAACGGATTTCATTAGTTTTTTATAACTAACATCTGGAATAAATCCTTTAATTTACAAAAGCAAAGAGTAGTTTAAATCTTTTTCCATAGACCTTATTTGAATAAATAATTTTCTTAAATTTAATTATGAATTTTTATTTTGATATAATTATAATCCAAAATTCTGATGGAATTTTATTTATTCCCGTTATTCATATCTTGGCTGACATTGTCTTTCTACTGGATTAAACTCCATTTCTTGAGATTCTCAAGGCTTTAAAAATAAAATATTTTAAGCATTTATAATTAAATCTAACATTTTTATATAAAATGAAAATTAATATTGTTAAAGAACTTTTAGTCTTCAACAAATGTATAAAAGATACTAAAGATCCAGAAGCTGAATTTAAGGGATAATTTGCAATAGTTAGTTGTGAAGACATCTTATTAAAACCTAAGTTTTTTTAAAAAAGAGAAAAATGCTAATTCTAAAATACTACCTGTGGACATTCAAGTTCGATCAAAACTAATAAAAATAACAGTTTTGTTGACTTGAGAACAGAACATTTTTAATGCTCAGTGTGTGTATCTAAAAGTCCAATGTTAAGAGACTTAGTCAATATTGATTGTAGTGATAAAGAAAAATTAATTGTAAAAGGGTTTAAAAAATAAGCTCAAAAAATAGAAATTCTTGTAAATAGAACTTGCTATAAAAATTGGTGCGACACTAATGAAAAATAACCAAAATTTTTTAAAACAAAAAGAAATCGAGAACGATGCTATTGCTGCAATAATAGTGAAGTAAAATCTGCTAAATGTATGAGTTGCAATGATCATGTAATCTGTTGGAATTGCTATAAAAAATTTATTTAGGTTACATATGATCTTTAAGAAAATAGAAATTAGCCATTTTTCCCAATATGTTGTAATGGTTGTTTTTAAAAATATTTCTTAGCTGCTTTCAAAGAACTTTATAAATTTTATTGTAATCGATGTGGTAAATACTTTTCATTGAATAAAGAAGTTAAAAACCATCAAGAATCTTGTGAACAAAAACTTGAATTAGCAGATTTAAGAGCCTAATTGAATGATAAAGTTAATATAGATCTAGAACTAATTAAGATTTTCTAAGCAAAAACTTCTTTAACCAATGAGTATTATATTAAAGAGTGGTCTGAAAATTTTAAACCCTTTGAGAAATAATGCAATTAATTAGTAACAAAAATTGTAGAAAACGCCAAAAAGCATCGAGATTTAAAATATTCAGTTGTGAAGAAGGACTATTAGATACTTTTGGATTAAACTTATAAATAAATTAGAACTCCCAGTAATAATATTAGAAACTAATTAACTTTATTTGAATCCCGTTAAACTAAACTTTAGAATGATTTAAAATCTCATAAAACGAATATTCAATAAATGACTCTTAACACCTACAACACCTACGCCAACAGCAACATCAACAACAAGACCAACACCTACACCAACAACCACAACAACAACAACACCAACCCCAACCCCAACCCCAACTAAAATGATTTAATTAAAATTATGGTTATTTATAGGCGAGATAAAAAATTCATTAGAAGCTTTGAAGTAAGTATCGACCAAAATAAATAATTAAAAGTAATTTTGACTGATTATATAAAAACCAGTAATAATCGTGCATTAATTGTCAGCAATGGTAGAAGTCTTGAGTTAGAATAAAGTTTTTAGGAAAATAGGCTTATAAATGATAGTGTAATTGAAGTTTTCACTTTTTTATCAGGGGGTTGAAAGTCAAGTCATTATTTTAATGTTTTATTTTAAAATTTACACCATAAATATATGTTTCAAAACTTAAATAATTTAAAACTTAATTTTTACAAAAATAATTTAAAAAAAGAAGAAAAATATTTAATTTAAGTCATCAGCAAAAAATTTATTATAAAAGATAACATTTTACTGATGAGTATAAACGCTAATATTTACTAATCAGTAGGTATAAGAACTATCACTACTATCATTATTTTATTTTCTTTATACAGAAGTGGATCTATACTTTTTAGACTTCGTAATCTTTTTAGATCCTTTTTGCAATCCAGGGTAATCAACATTAGGATTTAATTTGACGTTATCTACAATTTTCAAAAGTCTAAATCTGTCGTCTTCCGCTTTTTAATATTTACTAATTATAGTAAAACATTCTGGCTTGCAGCTCCTAAATTTACGGTAAGGCCATTTTTTTAAGAGCTAAATGCAACCTTCCATACCACAGCATCTTAATCTCTAATTAATTAAAAATTGAATTTAAATAAACTACTGTTGGTACACAACATTTCACTTTTCTTAACGATTACCTTACATCCGGTGTGTTTTTTTAAGCATAATTTCCTTGTGTTATTTTATTATCTCTATAAAAAGAATTAATATCAGCTAATTGATAATTGCTTTTACAAGAAGCATCTTTCGTTTAATCCCAACCTATTATATATAAATAAAAAAAAACTAACAAATAATATACAGCTATGTTCAAGCTTTTCAACACCAAATTACTTATTGAAAATGATTTATTCCCAAGTAGATAGACGTGGAGGTTTAGATGAGCTTTATTTGTTTCTCATTAAGAATAGAATTTGAATTTAATATTTTATAATAATTGATTTAGCAAAAAAATTAATATTTGAAATATTTTAATTTAATTTAATAAATAATTGTAAAAATATGATTAATTTTATTTACCGAAATTGGTATTTTAAAATTATTTTTTGAATAAAAAGATTTAAAATATCTTTTAAGGGAAGTTTTTTGCATTTTTTGTTTTTTATCATTTTTTTAAATTTAGTGTAGATTATCAATGATTTATTTTTTCTCTTTTGTAAAGAGTTTCGTTTCCTGGTTTAGAGTTTATTATTTTGAAGTATTTGGAATATTATTTTTTTAGATGTTTATATATCATTTTTAAAATTTTATCAAATTTTGTAATAAATGATTATAATAATCAGTCTGTAAGCCCAAAACTGGACTTAATTATTCCCTAATTGGATTTAATTATTCCCGTTATTCATATCTTGGCTGACATTGTCTTTCTACTGGATCAAACTCCATTTCTTGGGATTCGGAAGCTTATAAAAATAAAATATTTTAAAGCATTATATTTAATTCAAAACTCTAAAAATTTGATAGATGAAAAATTAAATGTTATCCTCCTCATTAAACCAAAATGAATGCAAAAAAATCGCTTTTGATTTTGTGTTTAAATTAAATTTCGATCACAGTGGTAATAGATTTTATTTAACTTTATTTAATTTATTTAGATTTAGCTAATTGCAAAGGATTTGATCTAAAGGAGATTCGTGAACTCTATGAAAAATTCCCAGGAATTGAAAAAGGACTTAGAATTTATGCTTAAATTGATGAAAATTCTGCTAAGAATTATGATCATGTAATCCTTGAGAAATTGACTGAAATTACGAAGTGTTTTGGAGTGGTAATTTATTTTAAATCAATTTTTAATTAATTAGGAATTGAGATGTTGTAAGATTGTGGTTTGTATTTAAGTTGCTCTTGATCCCAATTTCATTGAAAAACATCGCGTTGACTGCACTAAATTCAAAGAGTGTCTCTTGAAATCAAAATGTTATATGAAAACAATACCCTGCAAGTTAGATTTGAATGGTCTAATCAAAATCTTAACTTTTTTTGCTGGTATTTCTGACAATGAAATTATGGAAAAAGCAATCTTTGCTGACAAAGAAACTAGAATGAGGCTTGCTAAACTTGGAAAATCCATGCATGCGACATTTAAAGAAGTCGGTATGGAAGAAGAAGAAAGTCAAGACTAAGAAAATTAAATGAATGAATCTTTCATATCCGATTAATGCTGATTTTCATCTATCTTTATTGTTTGTAAATAAACTTAGCTCTATTTTATTTTTTATAATTTTAAATCGTTTCATGATTCTAATACTTATTAATCTTAAAATAATAATCTAAATTGATAAAGAATAGTTTTAAAAATACAAAATTAAAATCTTAAAATTAAATATATTCTTTTTAAATCATTAAAAGATGAAATCACCAGTCGGGGTATTTTTCCATTATTTCTGCAGTATATACTCGGGCCGCTCTGTCCTTCAATTAAATATCACTCTCTAATTTTGAAATGGATTTTGAATAATGACTTATCTTATTAGCACTTAAAACAACTGATCTATCATCCGATAAAAACTCTTTAATAAAAATATCATCTCTTTTTTCAAGTTGAGATAAATCACAATTCAATATAATTTTAGGTGGAAGTTAATCTTTTGTTGAATATTGGTATTCTTTAGGTAATTGTCTACGAGAAGAAGTTGATTAAATTTTGAATTTCATAGTTTATTCAACAGCAGCAGCTGATAGATTTGATTATACTCCAGATATAAATTTTTAAGTTTTTGTGCTTACTGCTTCATGTTTACCAAGTACATTCAATCTTTATTTTAACCTGCGTAACATATCTTTGGTATCTTTTCTTTCATGATAAGCTAGAAATTTATGGATTTATGCCAATAAAGGTACTATAATTATATTAAAGTTTAAATAAAATAATTACGTATGACTTTATCTAACTCAAATTCTAATTATTCCTTAAAAAAATAGTTTGAAAGCTCTACTGATTGTTTATCATGGTCGCATAATTGTAGTTTATAATCTACAAAAATATACTTTAAACCACATTTCCAATATTTAAAAACATTATTAGAAAAATCAATAACCTTTTAACACAATTTGCGACGTGTTTTTTTGTCTCTTATCTTTTTTTCTTCAAAAATTTTTGGTAAAATACTTTTGATAACTTGTAATCGCCTGTATTTTGGAAAAGTCTTTTCACTAATATAATATAAATAATATAAAAATGAAACAATACAAAGATTTATCGCCCCAATAACTTTTTTCCATTTGTTTTGAAAAGAATTTATATTTAAGGTACTCTTTAGATACTTAAATCATTTTTTAAATACCTTCTTCGAATTCATCTTCTTACTTTTTCATTTTTTTTGACAAGCAAATATTAAAATAAGCAAAATTTTTTTTTAATTTAAAGTTTATAAAACTCTTAAATGCTTATAATTATTCCCAAAAATTTTAAAATCTATTTTATTGGTATGAATTTATTATTATATATATATCTAAATTAAATCGTTTCATTTTATTATTAAAATTATAAAAATTTATTAAATCTTTTGATGGGGAAAATAATAAAAAGATATCACAAAAAAACTAAATTTGAGTAATATTTAAATAAATTCTTTTCTAAATCTTATAAATAATATTAAAAAAAGAATAAAAAACAAAAGTAAAAGAATAATTAAAAAAAGTAAAAATGGTAAAAGAACAAAAAAATAAAAATAACAAATAAAACTTGTAGGTAATATTTAACTGTTATAGAAATCTAAGATATTCTATAAATGCTTAGACAAAAGAAATTTCATGAATGGTAAATTTATGTTTTGTTTAACTTTGAGCTCGGAACAAGAATAAAGGAGTACGTTAACTTAAAATGGAACGATATGAATTTGAAATCATATCCTGTAACTATAGAGATACAGCGATCTTATACAAAAACTGATGCTGGAGTTAGAACCTTATACTTATTTAACAAAAAATTAATAAAATTATTAATAAATTTAAAATAAATTTCTAAAAGAGAAACGTTATCAGATGTTTCAACGTAGAGAATGTGGTAATATCGAATGAAATAAATTAATAAATGGTTTAATATAAATAGAAAGGAGTATATATGAATTCACTGTCATTTATTCAGACATTCATTTGCCACCAAATTATTTAGTACATCAGATATTAGTATAAAAGATCTATGTAAAATAATGGGGCATGCAGATCAATAGACAATTTATCGTTATATACATAAGAAAAGAGAGGACACAATTTTAAAGGACAAGTTATATAAAATTTATTAAAGATCTTTTGAATCCAAAGTTGAGAAATTAATTCTTTGCCCTGTTATTAATTGTCAAAAATCTTATTAATAATTTAAAAGACTTACTGAACATTTAGTAAGAAAAAGCAAAAGATGTTCAAAGCATTTAAATGCTCTAAATAATTATTTAAAAGAGCGAAAATCCAAAGCTACAGTAAATTCTTTAAAAAAATAGTTAAAATACTCTAAGAAAAAGATAAAATAGCTGAAATTAGTAATTAAATACCTTAGAGGAAATGATTATACATCGAAAACCAAATGAGTTTATTAATTTTTTTTTAATATTTAAATTTTAAAACATTTAATGAAGAAAATAAAAACATAAAACCTTTAAAATATAATTAATTTTATAAATTTAAAATTGACTACAATTATTATATATATATTAATTAAATTATCAAATCACTATTCATTCAAGTCTTGTTTTAATCCCTAATATAGCTCATAACATATACTTTTACGAAAATGTTGTACATTTTGTTATGAAAAGGAAGCTTTTATTCCTTTAGATAAATAATCTATTCCTTTCATTAAATAGATACCACAATCAACAGAGTTATTTTATTAAGGAAACATTTTATTGACTTCTGATCGTACTTCTATCTTTCTACTTATTTTTAACTATTCAATATTTTGCTATTGATAAATTATTAATTAGAAGAAGAATTCAATAATTTTTAGATATTTTTAAGCCTATATTTACCAAAAACAATTTTATTACATGCATGAGTCTTATAATTGAATTTCAATTTTACTTAATTTAGAGCCTTTAATAAAAGTATTACCTATATTTATGACAATAAAAAACCAATGGTTATTTTCATTAATAGGTATAAAAACCTTTTTACTCAACATTATTGTTTTTATCATTTTTTCATAATGCTCTTTTCGGTTTTAAATGTCATTTTTAAGCACACTTAAAATTCTATAGAAATTTCCATGTTTATTAAATAATAGATTAATATCCAAAAAATTTTTAATGTAGAATTATGTGCGTTATTTTATCTAATTATAGAACAAGGTGTTGAATATATAAATGTTCATAAATTTATTATTAGAGCTATTTCTCTTTTGAATTAATTTGAGATAAGCATTAATTACTTTATTATTTATTCAACCTGACTTTAAAGTTGAGTAATCCCCTACATTTAAAAACTTAGGCTAAAAAAGAATATTTTTAGAGATTACCTGGTCTTTTTAATAATTAGCACAAATTCTAAAAATATTTTTTACTTATAAATCTCATCTCTCTTTTGTTTAAAATCCTTTTGCGGTTTTAATTGTTTCTATTATTCTTAGTTAAGCCGGGACTAGTTTTTTTAATTTTAATCTTCTAAATATTATTAAAAAAGTTTATATTTAAAAGACCTATTAAAAGTATTCTATGGTCTTCCTTTTTTATAAGATATAGTTTTAGTACCTACAGGCATTCCTTTTGGATGCTTTGTTTTAATATGAGTATTTAAATTGTTTCTTGATAAATATTTTTTACCGCAAGAGCATTGAAAGTCTCTTTTAACATATTATTTTAACGGTCTTCCAATCTAGTTGATTTCAAAAGTTCCTTTAGGTGGAATGTTATTATGCTTATTCTTCAAATGCTTTTTAAGTGAAGAATAATAAACAAATTCTTTTTCACCGCATCCACACTTAAAATTTCCTTTGCTTTAAGTAGATTTTCTTTTCATTATATATAATATTTGAAATAATTCCAATATAATAAGGCAGAAAATTAAGAACCAAGGATCGAAATTTTCATTTCGAATATCTATTATTCAAGCCTAATCAATTTTTCGGTTAAGTAATGAATGAAATTGTTTAGATCTAATTAAATTAAATTATTATCCTTAGAAAAACATTAAAAAGAAGTTTATAAAAATGGATCAAAAAGTGAGTTAGTTGAGTTATACTTTCGTTTTGTATTTAAAATGAAGAAATTAAACTCATTAAATTTCTACACTGATGATTATGATATTTATAATATGTAAGTAGCCAAAAGTGCATATAAAGATCTTTTCAGTACTATATACATGAATCTAGATCTCGCTTAAACTGTACAAATTATTTTGAAAAGTGGTTTTTTTAATAAGATAGGACGTAATAACTGCTAAGACATATTTGAATAAATTTAATGATTTATTTTTTTGTTTAAAAATGTAAAATTCTGTAAAATGTAAAAAAATAAAAATTTGATAAAATAATCTAATTTAAAAAAGTATAAAAATTACATATATTTAAGCAATCTCAAAAGATTAAATATATAAAACCAATTTAGAAAATATAAAAAAGCGGATAGAATGAAAATTTTTTGTAAAATTCATTGTAAAACCTGTTGTGTCAAATGGAACTCGGGAGATAACCAAGCACACATACTTCCTTGTGGTCATTCTTTATGTCTAGAATGCTGCAACAAAATTAAAATAATGGAATCTCCGAATCAGTGCTTATTAAAGTGCCCATTTTGTAGGGAATCGTATTATTATGTTTATGAAGGAAACAAAATCAAGAATCTAACAAAGAATTATGAGGTGATGGATATAGTAGATGCTATAAAATCAAATTGTTAAAGAGTTGTGTAGTTAGATCACTATTTTTGTGATAAAACTCTAAATTAAACATAGGAGGTAGAAAATTTGTTGAATAAATTGTTAAAGAAGACATAATAGTTAAAGAAAAAAGTAATAGCTGAAGAGACAAAAGAACTATACAATGGAGAACTTAGTTGGAGATAACTAGAAGAAAGAAAGAGAAAACTTATGCTAAAAAATAATTAGAAGGAAAAAGAAGTCGTAGAAATTTAAGAAATCTTGTAGAACGTGTGTACGGTAATAGACGATGTTTATTCAAATGATGCTACATCATTATTTGGTCAGTTATAGAACTCTTTTTTTATTAATAAACTTAATAGTAGGAGTAAACGAATTAAGAAAAAGAGAGCTTATAACAGAAAACCCAAAAAGATACTAAGAGTGAAGGACTATCCAAAGAATTAGCTTGTTGAAATGTCACAATAGAAAAGTGATTTATCATTATTAGTTGATTAATTAGAAGATTGAATAAGTTTCAGTACGTGTATGTTGTATGTTTAATTTTTAATCAAACAAAATTTATGATAATTACAATTGATTTTTTTAAAATACCAATCTCATGTCTTAAATTCTTAATGATTGAATTTTTATGAATTATCAAAGATTCTTTTTCCCAGATTAAATTTTATAAAATATCTTTCTCTAATTCTTAATTATCTATACCAAGATCTAATTCTTATATATTTTCAGCACAGGGTATATAATCATCATTTTCTTAGTTTTTGATGTTTAAAAACTTCACCGATACATCTTTCTTTTCAAAAGTACCTAAGTTTATAGAGTTTTTGATTCTGCTTAATTTTAAAATTTAAAATTTTCACTAAATAGTAAACTTTTAAATTGATTTCAAGCCTAAAAAGCTAATAATTTAAAAAATATAATCTTATTTTATAAAAATTGAATTTATTAGGAAATGAAAAGAAAAAATTAAAATTCTAATTTAATAGTTTGGGAAAAAAGCGGGAGCATCATTGATTAAATAAATAATAAATTAAGAGAATATTTGTTAGAACTTTTATAATGGAACATTGATACTGCTTCAAAACAATAATTA
>Ga0209830_10002402_pt1 | contig 15150 bp, 15 predicted proteins | sample ArcticOcean_MG_C_12_FD_187439 | JGI IMG/M metagenome (GOLD analysis project Ga0209830, IMG submission 187439) | Marine microbial communities from western Arctic Ocean - ArcticOcean_MG_CB8_130 (SPAdes) (version 2) | ecosystem: Environmental > Aquatic > Marine > Oceanic | place: Arctic Ocean...
AGGAAGGGAGGCTTAACATGGCAACAATAACACAATTATTAACGTCTGTTGAATCTCTATTTACTACTACTGAATGGACATCGCATAATATCAAAGCATTTCCTGCAAACTACCAAGGCGAATTAAACGCTGATGAGTGGATTCGGGTTAGTGTATTGCCTTTTTCTTCAGAGTTAGTTTTTAATACTGATGTATCTGCTAACGGTCAAATAGTATGTCAAATTTTTGTACCTTCTGGTGCTGGAATGAAACGTGCTTATGAGATCGCTGATATATTAAAAAACTTACTAGATCGGAAAGAAATTTCTGGGTATCTGCAAACAACTAATAGCTTTATAACAACAGTTGGGATTGACGTAAAAGATTCAAGTTTATTTAACGTGAATTACACCGTCAATTTCATTTCAATTAACTAATATAATATAAGGAAAAAAATACAATGGCTCTAATATCAAATATAGGTGCTGGGATTTTCACAAAGCTTAAATTCAAAGCTGATAGTTCTTACTCTTTACCAACTTCAGATTCATCTCATCAAACGTTTATAGCGTCTGGTTCAGGTGATTTTGATGGTGCTACAGAAATAACTTCAATCAGAGAGTTTCCAAGTTTTGGTAAACCCGCTAATATCGTAAACGTACCACAGTACGGACAATCAGTTTCTAGTCAAATTCAAGGACAAGCTGATGCTCCTACTATGGAATACACTATTAACTATGTACCAAGTGTGCATGCTGCTATCCAAGCATTAGTTCAAGATGGTTTGACTTACGTCTTCCAAGTTGACGTAAAAAATGCTGAAACTGGCGACAATGGTGCATTCTATGTTAAAGGTTCTTTTGCTTCTTTTGAAGTAACACCATCTTTAACAGACAGTAACCAAGCTACGATTACTATGTCAACTCAAGGGGACTACAAAGGCCCTTTCGCTGACTAATAATAAATAATATTTTTGTGTTGGGGATTAATTTCCCCAGCATATTAATTAGTATAGGATAAAAAATGGATAATAATAATAAGCCATTTAATAAGTTTTATGTATTAAGAATTACATCATTACATATTAAAAAGGCTATCGACACATCTATTCGTAAAACATACGATAGGATGAAAGATGTAGAAAATAAAGCCGAAGTCTTCGAGACATTAGATGTCTTGCATAAAGTAAGAAAACTGCATGAAGACTTTGAAACAAATAATAAACATTTATATAAGAAACCTGAAGATAATAAGGTTGAAGTAAAGGAAGAGAATGAAACACATAAAGATAGTTGATATAACTAAAAAGATTCCATTTTTGGAACAAGAAGTAGAAATAAAACAATTGACGGTGAAGGGTGTGAGAGAATTACAAACAACTTTAGATAAGTCTAAAGATGATGTATCTGGTTTAACAACACTTAGTGCTATATTTAAAGCAACTGTAATTGGTGCTGATGGTATGAAGGATAAGGATTTCGAAAACTTCCCGATACAAGCACTTACAGAGCTCTCCAATGAGATTCTGGTTTACAATGGCTTAGGTGCTAAAGATGATAAAGGTGATAAGTTGGGGAAGACGAGTTAGTAGAATATGAAATGGCTTTCCAATTAGGTATAAGTTTAAGAGATTTACATGACATGCCATTTACTGAATATAATGGTTGGCATAAATATTTCCAAGAACGACCTTATGGTTGGCGAGATGATCATAGATCTGCTATAATTGCACAAACAACTTACACTGGTACTAAACCTTTAAATGTACAAGAGTTATTTCCTACTTTAAAATTATTACAAAACAGCGAAGCTGCACAAGCTAATAAAAATAAAGCAGGCTTCGAAGCTTTGAAGTCTATGGTAAAAAAATAAATCTAATACATAATAGATATGGCGGATAAAACCGCCTATCTTTTAGGAGAAATTTATGAGAGATAATAAAATAATTGAAAAGCATATTAAAGCTTTACAAAAAAGTTTAAAAGAAAAAGATTTATTTAAAAATCTTAAAAAAGAAGTGAACATTGGTGGCAATGGAACACAAAAATATAGAATTAAAAAAGGTATTAATAAAGGTAAAGTAATATGACAATAACTGTTATTAATTTAAAATCATCTATTGATAGTCTTCAAAGAGATGTTGATAAAGAAATTGAGAAGCAATTAAGGGCTAAGTCTTTAAAAGCATTTGCTGATGTTAAATTAATGACACCTGTTGATACAGGACAAGCAAGAAACTCTTGGTATATTGGTTATACTGAAAAATATTTTAATGGTGAGGTAGGTAGTACATCAAATATAACTATACTTGCACCTAAAGACAAACCACAAGAAATTATTGTAACTAACGGTGTTACTTATATTCAATTTCTTAATAATGGTCATAGCCGTCAGGCCCCAATAAAATTTATAGAGAGTGCTTTTAAAAAGTACTTTGATTCCGTTGAAGTTCAAGTAACTAACGGGTAAACAAATTAACCGAAAATAATACACAACTAATTGTGTTTAATAAATAGAAATAAAAAACATGACAGTTAAACTAATAGTGCAAGCTGAAGTAAAAGGTACGGCACAGGTAAATAATTTAAAGACAGGGTTAAAAGGTTTAGGGACTCAAGCTTTAATTGCTAAGAAAAAATTAGCATCTTTAGAAGCAGGAGCAGCTAGATCGAGAGCAACTTTTGCAGCATTAGGTCGTACTCTTAAGGTAGGTGTTGGTGTTGGATTAGCAGCTGTTACTTTTGGTATTGGTAAATTTGTTAAAGATACGTTTGCTGCAGGTAAGCTTACTGAATCATTACAAGTAAGATTTAAACTATTATTTAATTCAGCTACAGAGGGTGGTAAAGCGTTTCAAGTAATGAATAAGTTTGCAGCTAAAGTACCTTTTTCACTTGAAGCTATTGCTGCTGGTTCTGGTAACCTAGCCGTTATATCTAAAAATGCTAGTGAATTAAATAAAATATTAGAAGTAACTGGTAACGTTGCTGCTGCAACTGGACTAGACTTTGCTCAAACTGCTACACAAATTCAAAGATCATTTGCTGGTGGTATCGCTGCTGCTGATGTATTCAGAGAAAGAGGTGTTAGAGCAATGTTAGGTTTTGAGGCTGGTGCTACAGTATCAATCGAAGAAACTAAGAAAAGATTTTTTGAAGTATTTGCTAATGGTGGACAATATTCTCAAGCAACAAAAGAATTTGAAACTACATTAGAAGCAAATGTTTCATTTGTACAAGATGCTTACTTTAGATTTAGACAAGCTGCTGCTGAGCCTTTATTTGGTGGTGTTAAAGAACAGTTAATAGAATTAGTTGGTGATTTTAAAGAAAATGATGCACAATTAAAAACATTAGCTAAAAGAATAGGTAAATCACTTGCAAGGGGTTTTAAAAACTTAGGTGAATTTATAAAATCTACTGTAGAAAATATTAATCTACTTGTAAAAGCTATTAAATTATTTATAGGTTTAAAAGCATATCTCATTATAGGTGACCTTGGTGCTGCATTTAAGTTACTGATAATCCAAATTAAGGCTGCTGAATTTTCTATGTACGCTTTAGGAGCAGCTTTTAGAGTAAATCCATTAGGTATATTTATTACCACTGTACAAATTGCTGCATTTGCTTGGATAGCTTTTTCAAATGAAATAAAAGAAGCAGCAAAATATATCAAAGATACATTTACGCTGATAATAAACAGAGCTGATCTTGCAGTTAGGAATTTTTGGGATTCTTTAGGTCTTGGTAATGATGCTCATACTAAAAAAATATTAGAATTAGAAGCTGAGATAAAACGTGTAGAAGATGGTTGGAATAAAGCTAGTGAAGCTAAATTTGAATATCTAAATAATGGTAACAGTAGATTTGATAAGTATGATGATCAAATTGCAAAAAGAAAAATTTACCAACAGCCACATAATCCTCGATTAGATATGCTTAAAGAGCAAGCAGATTATTTGAAAAAAATGGCGGAAGACTATCTTGCATCTGAAGAACAATATAAATTTGGTATAAAAAAAGGTACATACAACGATGAAGATAAGGCTAGAAGAAATAGAGCTGATAAATTTAGATTCCAAGAGCCAGTTCATAATATTAGAGGGGATATGGCTGCACAAGAGAAAGCAACAGCAATTGCTAATGCAGCAGCCCTTGAAGCTATGAAAGAACAAAGAGCACAATTAGCATCAATTGGTATTGAATCTCAAGCTATCGCTACTACAATCGGTGATACTTGGGTAAACGGATTAAGAGAAGGTAATTCATTACTACAGATTACTAAAGATAGTTTTAAAAATGTACTTCAAATGATAGCTGAAACTATATTAAGAAAAACTATTGAGTATGGTGTAGAATTATTATTTCAAGCTTTACTTGGTAAAAAAGTAGATAAAGAAAAAGAAATTACTAAAGAGAAAAAGAAACAATTTTTCTGGACAGCATTAACAGCTGGAATGGGAGGCGGTGGTGGTAACGGTGGGTCATTCCTTAATATGGCTGAAGGTGGTGTTGTACCTGGTGGTGCTCCATACACTGACAGAATACCTACAATGCTAACACCTGGTGAAGTTGTCATACCTAGAAATAAAGTTGGACAACAAAGTTCAGTAACTAATAATACAATTAATATAAGTGGTAATGTTGACCAAAGAGCAATAGATCAAATTAGATCTGTTATATCATCAAGTCCATCACATGTTGGTGGGGCTAATAAAAATTATACTAGAAATACTTCTGGTTTAAGAAATAGGGGTAAATAATGTCAAAAATATTTGAATATACAAACAACATATTATTAAATAGAACAGCAAGAGTTAGAAGATCAATATCTAATTCAGGTTATGCCAGACAAGAGAGGGGCAGTCCGACATTTTATTCTATGGAAGTAAGTTTACCATTATTAACTAAAACACAATATGATGAAGTTGAATCTGAACTATTAGGTTTAATAGATGGTATTGATTTTAAAACAACTAGTTTACCATCAAATATTAATTTAACTTTTGCTAATGGATCTATAATTGCCCAATCTGGTTTAACAATTACAGTTGTTGATGCTAATACAAGTGGAGTTGATGTTCAATTGGCTAATGTAGATACATCAAGTAATGTTAAAGCTGGAGATTTTATACAATTTAGTTCAAGCACAAAAGTATATCAAATTAAAGAAGATGCAACTGCAACAAATGGTAATTTATTAACATTTAAATTAATGACTGGTGCAATTAATCCTATTGTAAACCCTAATACTTTTATTTATGGTAACGGAGTACAATTTAAATTATTGTTAAACGGTAGACCAGATGTAACAGTTGTACCTGGGCCTGTTTATAATTACTATTCTTATGGATCTTTTGAGTTTCAGGAGGTTTTATAATGGTTAGAGTAATAGATTCAGTAACTTTAGCTGAAACACAAAGTACTAAAAGTTATCCTATTGAATTAATTAAATTTCAAGTTACTTCAGATAATGCTGATAGTTTATTTTTAAATACAGGTTACACAAATATTACATATAATAGTGATACATATTTACCTGGTTCAAATGTAGTAAGTTTATCTGCTGTTGAAGAAACTAAGGATGTAAAAACTAATGCGATAACTATAAAATTAAATGGTATACCAAATACAATTATAGCTGCTTTAGAAAATGTAAATGCTATTGGTGGTATAGTTACAATATATCAAGCCTTTTGGAATGAAGAAACTGGAGCAATCCAAGGTCAAGTTTATCAAAAATGGCAAGGTATAATTAATTCACATGCAGTTGATGAAGAAAATACTGAAACTGGTAATGTTAATATAAGTGTAGAATGTAAAAATATAGTAGGTGCTATATTAAATACTAAATCAGGTAGATTTACATCTGATAGTTCATTTAAAAAATATACAAATAATGATGTATCTATGGAATTTGTTGCCTCAATGGTTGACTTTAATCCAAGATTTGGTGCAGAAGATTAATAAGAAAAGGTAATAAAATATAATGATAAGAATTGGAGAATACAAAGACGTTGACCAAGGTGTAAAATTGCTTGAACAACATAGAATGGAATTTGATTTTGGTCAATTTAAAGAAGATAATACGGAATATTATAAAGGCTTAATGCAAGCAATAGCTAAAGATAGAACTGCAGTAATATCAGAAAATGAAAATGGTATAATTGATGGTGTATTATTAGGAATGAAAATACCTAATTTATTAAATCCACATTTATGTCAATTACATGTTCTATTAACTTGGGTTCACCCTGATAAAAGAGGATCCTCTATATTTTATAGAATGAATAAAATGTTAGAGAAAGAAATTAAAAATCATAAAGAAGTTAAGGATATAATTTTTTATTCTATTCCAAAAACTAATATTAATTTTAATAAATTGAACTATAAAGAATTTCAATCAATGTACAAAAAGGAAATTTAATTATGGCAGCAGCCGCACCTATTATTGCAGCAGCAATTGCACCAGGTATTCAAGGAATGCTTATAAGATTTGCACTGTCAGTAGCAGTTTCATATATTACAAATAAATTATTTGCTCCAGATATTCCTTCTGGCCCAGGTCAAGCTGATGCAGCCCCAGATCCTGGTATTAGGCAAAGGATAGCTTCTGATCCTGGTAATAAATTACCTGTTATTTATGGAAAAAGTAAAGTATTTGGTTCAATTACATTTGCTGATATAACATCTGATAACCAAACAATGGCATTTATTCTTACATTGTGTGAAGGGCCAATTGAAACTATTGGTCAAATATGGTGGGATGATTTTAAATTAACTTTAGACAGTAATGGTAATGTAACAAATGCAACAGATTCACAAGGTGAAACTGATGATTTTTTAAATGGTAATTTGACAGTTAAAAAATTTAAAGCAGGTGGAAGATGTTCTCCTATGGAAACATTTTCAACTAAATGGGCAACTAATGCTGTAAATAGAACAATGCCAAATGTTGCATATTTATATGTAGAATTAAAATATAATAGAGATGAATCTGTAACTGGTTTAACAAGTAAACTAGGAGCGGAAGTTGATGGTAAATTAGTTAGAACTTTTAGTGGATCTACCTTATCAAGTGTAACATCATATTCAAATAATCCAGCTGAATGTTTATTAGATTATTTAACTAGTACTTTTTATGGTTGTGGTGATGTAATGTCCGATAGTGATCTTGATTTAGATTCATTTATTTCTCATAAAGCATTTTGTGATACTTTAATTACACATACAGATAAAGAGGGTAATAGTACAACAGCAAAAAGATATACAACAAATGGAGTTATAAATACATTTGATGAAAGAGATTTAAATGTTTCCGATTTAGTTATTTGTTCTCAATCTATATTTTCTTATAATTTAGGTAAATTTCAAGTTGTGTCTGATACTACAGGATCATCTGTAATGTCATTTAATCCAGATAATATGTACGGTGATGTTACAATAGTTAATGATGGTTTTAATAGTTCATTAAATAAATTAAATATTTCATTTTCTTCATATGATCAAAAATATCAAGATGATCAAGTATTTTTAGATTTACCTGCTAATTTAAAATCATATAATGAGCCAGAGTTAGTTCAAGATACAAGATTTAAATTTTTAAATAATAACATTATGGTTCAAAGAGTTGGTAATGTTATTGTTAAAACATCAAGAGATAATTTAATTGTATCGTTTAAAACAGATACAAGAGCATTAAAATTACAAGTTACAGACATAGTATCAGTTACAAATAGTACTTATGGCTTTACTGATAAATTATTTAAAATTAATTCTATTACTGAAACAGATATGAACTCTGATGGTGTATCAGGTTATTTTATTACTGCTCAAGAATATAATGCAGATGCATATGCAGAAGAAGCATTAACAGAATTTCAAACAGCACCTAATACAAATTTAGCTAACCCTAGAAATTTTGGAGCAATTACAAATTTAAGAGCAATTAGTAGTGATCCAGATTCTACTACTCCATTTGTACAATTACAATGGACTGTGCCTACTGGGTTAACAGAAACATTTGAAATATATGTTGGGGATAATATTAATGCTACTATTGCTGATAGAGAATTTAATATTTCATTTAGAACATCAACAGGCCCTTTTATTGAAGGTGCAACAATAACACATAAAGTATTTGATTTAGATTTTACAGATACATTAGTATTTTGGGTAAGACCAATTAACCAATTTGCTAGAGGGGCATTTTCTAATTCTTATAACTTTGGTAAATTTAGACCTAATGCTGGTGGGATTACTTCAGGAGATTCTGGGATTATTATTAATCCTAATGATTCAAAAAATCCTTATGGTGTTGTTAATAGATTTGCTCAAATTAAATATGGCGATAGTGATACTGGTTTAAATATAAGAGATGGTTTTGCTGATATTGATGCTGTTCAACAAATAGGTTATGCTGGTACAACAATTAATACAATTACTAGAACTGGCGGAACTGATGGTTCAGGGTCTGTAACATTTCCTTTGGATTTCGATTCAGGTGTATCAACAACAGAAGAACAAGAATTAAGTTTTACAGGAACAAGAGGTAATGTAACACAAAAAGAATTATTACATATTAATTTAGCTGATGATATACAAAATACTACATCTAGAAAAACAATTACAGATGCTGTAGATTGGAATGCAACAGGTTTCTTAACTGCTAACAGTTCAAATAATAGTGTTAAAGTTAATGATACTTTAGAATTAGCTTCATTAGTATCTGGAGGAGTATCATCTGGTTTTGGAAGATCAGTATGTATAGGAACTTCAGCTATATACGTAATGTCTAATACTGAATTATTTTCATTTAAATTAGTTTTAGGTACTTGGACACATTATGCTACAACAAATTCAGGTGGTGTTCAAAATTATAACGTTTCTCCTATGGGAAATGATGTTTTACTTTATAACTCTTCTACTAATGAAGGACAAATATGGAATATTTATTTAGTACCAGCGACAACAGGTGCTTTAGGTGGAGGTCAATTTAACTAATGACAATATTAACAACATTATCAACTTTAGATATTTCTAATAACATTGTAGATACAAGTGAAAATATTATTGTTTGGTATAATGGAACTAAAATAAAATATTATCATAGATATGAACAAGTATCTACAGATATTGAAACTATTAGTGGCGTTATATCAATTAAACTTTTAAACGATACTAATTTAAAAATTACTACAAGTTCAAAAGTTAGAGAATTAATTTTAACAAGACCAGGTACAACTAATACATATACAATTACTTTAGATAGTAATTATGATCTTACTAATGATCCATTAAAAACATGGACATTATCTTTAACAGATTATGGTATTTTAACAGATGCTATGTCTTCAACTGTTTCGGATACGGCTACGGCTGTAGCTTCAGCAATTAATAATTTAACTGGTTTTAGTGCTACTGCTAATAATAATATAATTACTTATACTAATACTGGTTCACAGATTGTACAAACAAGTTCAATAGATTTTACTTTATCTGTTGCAAATGGTGGTGGACAATTTAACTAATGATAAAGGAAATTAAAAATGGCAGCAACTAGTTCTGTTTATGCAAACGCAGGAACATGGGCAGGATCAGATATTATTACTGGTGTTAATATGAGAAATAGTTTAAAAAATATTCATATTATAGATACTAATTCTGTTATTGCAGTGAATACTACAAACACTCAAGTATATACTGATAGTGGAAGTGGGTATGTATCACAACAAACTTATTCAGATACATCAGACATTGTTGGTTTTGGTAAAGAATTTATTTTAAATAATAATTTATATATTTACAATAACCCTCAACCATCTACAGATACAAGATGGAGCACAGGTACAAATACAAAATATTCAGTAAGTTTAGGATCTTTAGGATCTATAACTAACAATACATTTTCAAATAATATAGATGTTATTGATGCATTAAATGAAATTAGAACAGCAATACTAGGTTTAAGTATAAGTGGATTATCAGTTTCATTACCAACTTATGTATCAGATATAAATCCTGATAGTGGTATTATTGATTTTTCAGGCTATGGTATAATAATTAATACAGGAACATCAACAAATGAAAATACATCTTTTTCACTTAATGATGTAGCTGGTGATGGTTCAAATATTATTTATAATTATGAATATGAAACAGATGGTGCTGGAACTTCACAATCAACTACTATATCTTTAACTGAGCCAGATGGGACAGGAACTTATACATTAAGCGTTGGTGCTGATTCTATAGATGATGATCAATCAGATTTAATTGGAACAGATTTAATTGCATTAGTAAATAATAATGTAGAATCTCCTAATAATTATACTGCTATATATGATACTGCTACTAAGAAAATTACTTTTACATCAGTAAATACATTTGATTCAAATGCTAGTGAATTATGGACTGCTGCAGTAAATAATAATAGTGTTACTGGTACTAATGAGGGAAATATTATTTTTGGTACATCTACAATAACAATATTAGGTGCATTAGGATCAACATATAATATTACAGTTCCAGATTTATACACTAAAACTGTTGATGGGTTACCATTATTTAGTGAAGTTATATTTACTGGAGGTACACAAACATCATTTACTAATAGTATAGGTGCTACTGCTGCTGCTCTTGAATTTAAAAATGCATTAAATGCTTCACTAAGTGGAAACATAACTGCAACTATAGATTCAGGTGATTCAAAAATAGTAAATTGGACTACATCTATCCAAGATGATATTGGATTAAACTTAGTTTTTTCTGATACAAATATTACTAAAAGTATTACTGAAGGTATTTTAGGTATTACTCAAACAGATATTGATAGTTCTGGTAAAACTAATATTCAGGTATTTAAACCTGGAAGTGTTAGTGCAGATTATAATAAAAGTTTTGTTGGTTTTGTACCAACGTTATCTGGTGCTGTGAATACAATAGCGGATGTAGTAGAAAATATTAACGAAACAATAACTGATTGGACTATAGAAAAAGATCAACCTGTAAATAATCAAATTAGATTTACTTCAGTTGATAGTGCATATGTAAATAATATATTTAAATTAAATGTAACACACAGCACAGCTACTGGAACAACAATAGGTGATTTCTCAACAGGTGTAGGTAATGCTTCAATTACTACATTAGGTTCATCTGTCCCAGATTATTATGGTTTAAGATCTGTAACTTTAGCTAATAAAAATGTTTTTTCAAATACATCAACAGATTATTCTTGGTTTGAAACTACTAAAAATAGTTTAAATACTATATTTCCAGGATATAAAGTAGATGCTTTAAAAACTCCAGAATTTGCTTTTAATGGATTATCAAATGGTGTTGCTTCATTAGTAGATGGGTTTTTTGCTATAGATGCTAATTCAAATGGTCAATATGTTATTGATACTGATTCACTTACTTCTACTGAAATATCTAATATACCAGTTGATCAATCGGCTAACACAATAAATGGATCTGAAATGGTTTATTATTTTACTAAATTATATTTAGCATATAGAGTAAACAATGACAGTGAAATTACTGGTTTATCATTAGGTGCTAATAATTCTGGTGCAACAATTTATACTAACCCAGGAACTACTTATTCAATTATAGATAGTGCAAGTGATGTTTTACTTGAATCTTATATCTATAAATGGAATGGCACAGCTTGGGTCAAAGAAACTTAATTAACATAACAAACGGTATCTTCGCTAGATACCACTCTTCTATTGGAGAGTTTTTAACCTCATAAGGAAAAATAAAATGCGTATATCAAATATAAGACACTTTTTAGGCGGTGCTGATCAAGTTATCGCCAGAGAAGTTTTACAAGGTAATCAATTCCTTTTAAACATTAGTGGAGATGAAAATCTTGACTATTCAACTGCAACATTTACTTTAGCTACAGAACTGTTTACAGCAGATGTTACTGATGGAAGAAGTAGTATAACTATTAATTCATTAACTAAAGATGCTAATGCAAATGTTCAAAGCTATACTTCAGCAGATTTAATTAGAAACACAACTCAAGGGGCATTTGATATTAAGGTACCTAGTACTTTGTTATCAGACTTTGATCATGGTGGACATGTACATACAGCATCACCTGATACTGCTAGCCCTTATATTGTTGCTATGAAACTTCAATGGACAAACGGTGAAGAGATTAAATCAATAAGATTCTTATTCGTAATAAGATATCAACCGCAATAAGGAATTGAAATGACAATAAAAATTACTGATAACAATAAGATTAACCTTACTGTAGGTACAAATAGACCTGGTGCTCAAGGTGCAACTGGCCCCGCTGGTGCTCAAGGTGCTCAAGGTATACAAGGTATACAAGGTGATACTGGCTCTACTGGCCCACAAGGTACAACTGGTTCTAATGGATTAAAAGGTGATACTGGATTAACTGGTTCTCAAGGTACTCAAGGCCCTGTAGGATCACAAGGTATAAAAGGTAATACTGGTAATGCTGGTGTTGCAGGCCCAACTGGTGTTGCTGGCCCACAAGGTAATTCTGGAACTGCTGGATCTCAAGGATTAACAGGTTCAACTGGTGCTACTGGCCCTCAAGGCCCAACGGGCTTAACTGGTGCTGCTGGTGCTTCTTTCGATATCGATTCTTATGATGTAACTTCTTCTATAGATAATGCTGATTTATTATTCTTATCTAGAAACAGTTCAGGTGATGAGAAGAAAATTACTTTAAGTGATTTAAATACTAAAATTGAAAGTTTAATTAGTCCTGCATTACAAACTTATACTGATACACAAATATCAAATTTAATTAATGGTGCACCTGGTACTCTAGATACACTAGAAGAACTAGCTACTGCATTAAATGATAATTCTAATTTTGCTACAAATTTAACAACTATAGTTAATACTAAATTAAATACAGTTGATTTTGATACATTATGGGATACTAGATTTAGTACTAAAACTACAAACAATATACCTGAAGGTTCAACTAATTTATATTACACAAGTTCAAGAGCCGATGCTGATATAGATGCTAAGATAACACAACCATATATTAACGCATTAAATATTAATGCCGATAAGTTAGATGGTTACAATGCTAGTTCATTTATACAAACTGGAACTTTAGCTGCTGTTGCGGCAAGTGGTGCTTATGGTGATTTAAATGGTTTACCCGTTTATCATGCTATTGCACAAAGTGGTGATTATAATGATTTAATTAATGTTCCATTAGGAATAACTTATTACAGAAACGCAGATGTAGATGATCATTTAAATTTATCAACAGCTGCTACTAACCAAGTTTTATCTTGGAATGGTACTGACTATGATTGGGTTACTCAAGCTACTGGTAGTGGTGGAGGAACAAGTAATTTTAGTGGTGATTATAATGACTTAACAAATAAACCTAGTTTGTTTGATGGTAACTATAATACTTTAACTAATTTACCTTCTTTATTTGATGGTGATTATGCTAATTTAAGTAATAAGCCTTCATTATTTAATGGTGACTATACTACTTTAACTAATAAGCCTACAATACCTAATCAATTAACTGCAGGAACAAACGTAACTATTACTAATGATGTTATTGATGTTGATTCAGTTGCTTTAACAAGTGTAAGAACAGCTACAAGTGAATCTGCTCAATTAGCATTATCATTACAAGAAGGTGATGTTGTTGTTAGAACTGATCTTAATGAATCTTATATGCATAATGGCGGTACAGCTGGAACTATGGCTGACTACACATTATTAGCAACTCCTACAAATGCTGTTTTAAGTGTTGTTGGTCAAACAGGATCTATAAGTGCAGGTCAAATTAAAACTGCATATGAAGCTGAAGCTAATACTAATGCTTTTGAAGATGCTGAAAAAGTTAAACTAACTGGTATTGAAATTGCTGCTGATGTAACAGATACAACTAACGTTGTTGCTGCATTGACTGCTGGAACTAATATTACTATCGCAAATGATGGTACTATAGCTGCAAGTGGTGCAATGACTGATGTACAAATTAAAACTGCTTATGAAAATAATGCTGATACCAACTCTTTAACAGATGTTAATTTAACTAAATTAAATGCTATTGAATCTTTAGCTGATGTAACTGATACAGCTAATGTTGTAGCGGCTTTAACTGCTGGAACTAATATTACTATTAGTGCTGCTGGAGAAATTGCTTCTACGGCTTCTGGTGGTGGTGCTGTAGTATCAAGTGGTGCCGTTGTTGGTACTAATTTAGTATTAACTAAATCTGATGCTTCAACAGTTAGTATTGATGCTTCTACTTTAATCAATCCTGTTGGAATGGTATCTGGAAGTAACCAATGGTATATATCATACGGAAGTAATGCTGATGATCCAGTTGGTGTTTCAACAATGACTAGTACAGTATGGGGTCAAGGGCCTTTTTATTGGGGTGAAGAACTAACAAGAGGTTCTGAATATAACTTTAATATGATTACTGATCGACAATTTAGATTAGGTATTTGGAGTGGTGCTCAAGCTGCTACTGCATTTAATGCTGGACAAATAACTTCTACAAATTGGAATACAGTATTTGATTTTAGAGATGGTACTGGAACATTTGTAAATAGTACAAACACAGATGTAGATTCTTTTCAATCAGGTACAAGTTATTCAGTTGCAAACAATTCACCTTTATCTCTTAGATTTTTAAGTGATGGTCATTTAGAATTGATAGATAGAAGTAGTGGTAATGAATTTACAATTGGTAAAACAATTACTCCATTATCTGTAGATTCTTTTAAAGTACAATTTGGTGGTTGGTCTAATGCTACATTCCCTAATGGTTCTATAACTAATACTAACTTTATATGGGAAGTCGCACATGACTTTGATAGTTCAGAAGATGGTATTAAAGATGGTGTTGAAGATAATACAGTTCTTAAGAGTGGTATATCTATATCTCCAGGTGAGCAAATAAATATTAATTTAAATTTAGTGGCTCAAGGTGATTATTTTGGAACTAATTATACAAACAATAGTTCGTCTGTTGTAGATGCTGAGGAACAATTAACAAATAGATTCCAATATCAAACTAATGAAAGTATTATTGGCTCTGATTATAATTTTGATACATCTTCCAGTTATTACTTTGCTGCTGGCAATGGAACTATTCATAGTTGGAGAAACAATGGCGTTAATAATCCAGTAG
>Ga0209830_10002409_pt1 | contig 15122 bp, 8 predicted proteins | sample ArcticOcean_MG_C_12_FD_187439 | JGI IMG/M metagenome (GOLD analysis project Ga0209830, IMG submission 187439) | Marine microbial communities from western Arctic Ocean - ArcticOcean_MG_CB8_130 (SPAdes) (version 2) | ecosystem: Environmental > Aquatic > Marine > Oceanic | place: Arctic Ocean...
TTACTGACGTGAGCTCTTAGGAACTGAGGGACTTCTTTGATCTTGAGTTGACCGAGTTTACTTAAGAAGTTTTGAGCAGCTTGCGATGTTGACATTTTTGTTCCCTCTTCGTTCCCTCTTTCTCTGTTCTCTATTCTCTCTCTCTCTCTCTCTCTATGTTTTATTGTTTCCGCGCGGTTAAGTTGTGTGGCGGAATCTTGAAATGCTTTTGAGAGTAGGAGACAATTCTGATACTCCAGATACTAAATCATTATTTCGCTCGCGTTCGCGAATATATTAATTTTTACCGTTACAACATGTGATGTGATGCGCGCGCGCGTGTGTGTTAATCCGAATTTGGACATGCGTGAGCATCAGAGGAGACAATTCTGATACTGATTCATTGTTTCGCTCGCGTTCGCGAATATATTAATTTTTACTGTTACAACATGTGATGCGATGCGCGCGCGCGTGTGTGTTAATCCGAAAAAGGACACCCCTCGTCTCGACAATAATCGAGTATGTCTTGATGACCTCTTCTTCTCGCGTTCGCGCACGTTCTCTCGTCCCATTCGCAGCCGCTTTCGTGTAAGAACTTAACGCATTTAATGTGGCCGTATTCGCTCGCTTTCGCTATCGTGTACGCGTCCACAGCGCATCCGTTCTTGACTGCGTATTTCAAACACTCTAAATTTCCTTTTTCAGCGCAATCATACGCAGTGAATTCATCCCACGGTAATCTCAATTTCTCTTTAGCGTATTTCAAGAGCTCTGCGTCGCCGCGTCTCGCGACTCTCCTCACGAAATTCTCCTTTGTATCTTTCCAGTCAGTCAAAGCGTCTACTACTTGCGATTGTGAGCTCAAATCGGAGATAAAAATGTCTTTATTTTCATCGACGTTCCTATTAGAGTTCTTTATCGTGAAATAACACGCTTTATTGACGCGTTTTAAGCACATCACGTCCACGTCTTGCAACTCTTTCGAAATTAACTCCGTGATCTCTGCACTCGTTTCGCCGTTAAACAATTTCGCTAAAGGCGTTTCAGGTTTCACGTCAAAAGGTTTCTTTGCTTTTTTTTCCTTCTTTAACGAAAAAGTTTCGTTCGTTCGTTCGTTTTGTTCCATTTTTAGGCCTTCTGTCGTTGATTGTGTTTGCTTGTTCCCTTTTCGCGCTTTCGCTGTTTTCTTTCCCATGTCGTGGCCGTTGAGAATAATATTTTAATAGGACGGTTTGTGGTTCCAAAACAGCAAAAGAGAAAATAATGAGGAAAAAAATAGAGACGAAGGCGTTTACGGGCGGCGAGAACATCGTATTTTGAGTGTACAGACGACAGGAACTGTCTTTATAGGTAGAGTATTAAAAATAAACTTTACGAACACGCGCGCGCTCTTATCGTGATCATCTTCTCTTTTTTGATTCTTTTACTTTATTTTGCGCGGCGGCGGCGGCGGCGGCGGCGGCGTTCGATTCCGCGACGGCTTTTTTCATTCTCCAACTCGTCGGGCGAACGATCGAAGTGAGCAAAATCAAAGCTACGCTTACGGCGTGTATGCACCAATACAAACCGCTCCACGCTCTAATACTATCGGTATACTCTACCAATTGAAACGCTGGGGTCAAATAGAGCAAGCCAAAATGCGTCATGAGTAAACTAAACACTTTCCAATATTTCACGAATCTCTCCGGCATGTATTCGCGTTGCCATTTGTACGTTTTTCGAGCGCAATAGATGATGAGCGCGCTCGAGGAGAAGAACATCCAATAACCGGCGTATAATCCGTGCCATATACCGGAAACGAGCTGCGTGAGCACTAATTCAACGAATCCAGCTTTTCGGTTTTTATTCCCAGACACTCTCTTCATGAATCTATGTATGCGTTCGTAACAATAATGCCTTAACCAAACCCCTGTGCGAATGTTCCAATTCGTTGGAATCTCGGCAAACGTGTTTGCAAAATCGACACCGAATGGATGTACGTTTGTCATCGCGTTCCATTCTTCTGGGCCTTCGCGTCCAGTGATTGAGTTTTCGGTGTTTATTCCTGCGTACGATAAACCACATGCCGCACACGCTGAGTCCGCAAACATCCAAACGAAATAGTATTTATATTTCCCAGCCGTGCCGGAGATGTAAACTATTTTGAACTTTTCCCATGCGGACATTTGTTCCCAAAAGCCTACTTTCGCGAATATATCTGTCAACGATACGATCGAGGCCAAATACAAATGCACTGCTAAACATGAAATAGCTCCAATAAACCTCAAAACGCATAGAACTTGCCAATCCCTAGGAAACCTTTTATAATGCGTCAATTTATTCCTCGGCGATTCGGGATCGAAAATATCTTCCTCGCGTAGCCACATTCTGAACGTTTTAAATTCCAGCGTCGGTCCTGATACGAGCGTACATGGAAACATGCACCACGCGAAATATTCAAGAACGTCAGGTACTTTCTCCAATTCATGCTTAATCATAAACTTTGACTTTTCTTCTATTTTCAAAGTATGAAAATCCTCGTAATTCATCGCGCACGAAGTCAATTTCAAGGTCAAAACCATCAACAGACCAGTGATATCTATGTTCCCCTTCTTCCACTCCCCTCCACTATCAGCAGTATAATGTACGTACACTAAATACCCAAACGACCACAAAAACGTACACAAACCAACTCCAGACCTAAACTTTGTCTTTTCGCTCAAGTGTAAAAGCAATAAACTCGGGATCGCCATATACGCGCAATGCTTCGTGGACTCCCCGAACGTCATCAAAGACATGACGCAACCTAAAACAAACGCCATCAAAGCTCTCATGAACTTATTCCCTCTAAATAAGCAGCGAAATAATAGCCCTGTCGGTAACCCTAAAAACAAAACCGACGTGAACAAAATAGTCCCAATCGGTAAACCAGTGGCCTCGACCGCTTTTTTCAGTACGAATTTGCGTACTTTTATGACCTGCTCGATCAATTTTATTGGGTTCTTCTCGAAACTTAAATAGTTCGCGATCATCCTCTGCGCCATCTCTCACTCGATCTATCGCTTTTATCTCCTACGTATGTATATATATGGTCTCTCTCTCAAACTCTCTTTATATCTCTTGAAAGCAGAGCGAGCACGAAAAGTACCGCTCTGCGACTGATTTGTTCCTATTCCTTAACACCGCCCTTAACGACTACGAAGAAGATCTTCACTCTCTCTAAAACTTCGAGCGCGCGCGAACGCTTACGGATTCTTTTTTAACGCACTCGCGCGGCGTGATTTCGAGGTTTCTTCGAATTACGAAATTATTTCTTTTGAATAATGTAATAAAGCGAAAGTTCGAATCACAAAAACGGTACAGTACAGTACAGTAGTAGGGGCTACTGTTTTTTAGAGCCGCGCGATTGATTTCTCTTCCCTCCCAACGTTTACGGTGAAAATCTCTTTCGTGGCAACGGTATCGTTACTGTTTATGCGCCGTTTCTTGATAGAACCTTGCGGTCCCTCTAGTGAAGAAGAAGAAGAAGAAGGGGAAGAGATTCCCCACTGGATGCATTTCGCCTTATTATTTTAAATTGCATTTTTAGACTGATTAGGGTTTAGGGTTTCATGCAAATCTCCATGCAAACAACGAAGCGAAAATCGCATTGACGAGTAAAAGAAGAACTAATCCGGCATTGCGCGGACACAGACACACGTCTCAGGGTGCACAGATGTCCTCTTTTATCGTCAATCGTAGTTCGATGACCTGCGCTTCTTCTTCTTCTTCTTCTTCTTCTTCTTCTTCGTTTCGGAGAAGCCGTGTGCGAGTGCTCGCACTTAACCAAGAACAACAAAATCATCAACCGATGATGATGAAGAAGAAGAAGGGGAAGAAGATGATGCAGGTGATAACGAGAGCAAGAGAGGGGGAGAAAATGGCGCGAGATACGATCGATTTATCGAAACGGAAGATCGGGAAAGGGACGGCTGAATCAGTGAAAGTGACGTTCTTAGGCGCGAACGGGGCAAAAGTCGTCGTGGATTGTCCAAAAGACCAATACATCTTAGACGCGGCGTTAGAGCATTCGCTGGAGTTACCGTTCACTTGTAGGGGCGGTATATGTGGCGCATGCGTCGCGAAATGCACGAAAGGCGAAATAGACCAAACCGATATCACCGATCTCGCGTTCACTTTAGACGAAGACGAACAAAGAGAAGGATTAGTTTTATTATGCATGGCGAGGCCGGTCAGCGATTGCGAAATCGAGACGCAGAGCGATTGGGGGATGAGAGTAGGCGAATGGAAAGGCGCTACTGGGGAGATCTTAGGGAGAGAACCTACGAAGCTAATGGACGATGACCCGAACAGAATTGGTTTGTAAGTGTACTGTATACTGTATGTGTATATAAAAGACGAACTCGAAGTCGGGCGAATCGAGTCAAAACAAAACGTCCTCGAGCGCAGCCTCTTTTTGATCTCTCTCGAGACTTCAACGAGCGACTCTGCCTTGTCGTAATAGTTATCCTTGCGCGTATATATATATATATATATATATTTATATTTACTATCTACACATAATTAAACGCAATCACGATCGATTGAACGCGATATCGCAATAGCGCTACTATACCTGCTCTTATTTAAACATCTAAAACACTGATGAGGCCTCACTAATGCGCGCACTTGCGCCTGCGCTTGCGCGTTATCGATTAAATAATCGACCATAATGTGGCCAACGAACACGCAGAAACAGCGCACGAACATAACATCCGCGACTACTTCCTCGCGCTTAACATCTGCAACGCAGAACAATAACAACGGTAGACAACACAATCAACAGGCACCGCACTCGTTACTAGAGGATCCTCAAGCGTACGAAGCGAAAGGAACTGGTTCGAGACAGTTTCGAGTGAAAAGGAACAAAAACAGGAACAACGCAGCGGAAGCGTTGAAGATAATCGCGAAATATTTCGCTTTCGCGATGCTCGCGATGACTTTCGTGAGAATTTTGTGGTTGAATAAACATAAAGTTCGCGTCGAAGGGTATGACCGCGATGGGAATAAGGTCGCAGCAGCAGACGTAGGCGAACGCGAAGGCGAAGGGAGCAGATTCGAGCGTCTCGGTAGTCACGGTCTCGGTAGTTATGCCACTGCTGGTACGACATCTGCATCGTCAACGACGACGCCGACGGAGTCGATGTGGACTCGAGCGACGAATGGGAAAGGTAAAAACGAGCGCGTGAAAGCGAATAAGTTAGCGGCTGGTTTGTTAGTCGATCACATAGGGAGAGCTTTAGCGCCGGCGGTTGCGAAATATGTAGACATGGACGAAGACGGACAAGTCGACGCGCAAGAATTCGAATCGTTCGCGAATAGAGTCGGTGGAGTAGAGAACGTCGCGAAAGGGTTTACGAGCGCAGTTTTAGCCGCGTTGGAGAAGACGTGGGGTGAAAGCGAGGGAGGGGGGCATAATAAGCCAATAGAGAAAACGCCTTGCGCTATTGAGTTTAATCGAGCGCTACAAACTGGAGCTGAATTAGAGGTAACGAGCGACGTGCAGTTTAAGGGCGTGAAACCGTTTTGCGTAGAGGCGTGGGTGAAGCCATCGGACGCGGAGACGACGAGGAATGGGTTTCATGGATACGGTGGGGCCATTTTCGCCAAAAAATCGAGCGATGCCGTTCATCCAGACGATGACGATGATGACGATAAGAATGACTTAGTAAAGAATGAAAAAGAACAAAAAGTTGGCGCCGGGCAATTCACGATTGCTTTAGATGACGCCGGAGGCTTAACGTTCATGCGCGAGACCGGATTAACGACCGCTTTAAGATCAAAACGACATTTGAAACCGAACAGTTATACGCACATCGCGGCCTCGTACGGTTTCGGCGACGCTTCGATATTCATCAACGGCACTTTAGACGCGACTCGAAAAGAGGGCGCTATTTTACGCTCGGACGATATTACGCCTTTAACCATAGGCATGCTCCTCGACCGAAAAGGTCGCTCTAGTTTAGGGTTCACTGGAACAATACAAGAAGTTCGATTATGGAGCCGCCCGTGCGATAAAGAATCCATGAAACGCTATTACGAACGAAGGCTCGTCGGTTGGGAACCCGGTTTAACGGCGTATTGGCCTATGAACGATTGTTTCGGGAAAATCTTGCAAGAGAAAAGGGGCGAATATCGCGGCCGCGTCACTGGTAGAGCGACTTGGAGGAGAAATGGGCACCATTTAATGACCGATGATGATATCGAATTGTGTAAGCATTTAGCTAAAGGTGTTATCGATGAGAGTTTAGTTTAGTTAATTACGTTCGTTTCTCTCTCTTTATATATATATATACGTGTAGCTCAAACAGAGACAATCTTGATAATAATAACGATAAAACTATAAATAAATAATCGAAGAGAGAGAGATGAGAAATTCATGAAAAATTCAAAATTCAAAATGCTTAAATGACAGCTTTTTTGTCAATCCCTACTCTACACGGAATAATCAAAATCACAGATAACGAGACCACAAACGAACATCGAGATAAGAATTCATTGCATGCGCCAGGTCGCAAATCATGCCGCGCGCATTGTTTGTGCCTTTGAACCCTAAACCAGGTCGTTTGACTCTGTTCTGCTTGAGTTTTATGAACAAAATCTCGCGGAGGTTGAACACGCAAAACTATTTAACAACAAAAAGAGTGTAAAAATGGCGTTCGCATACGCTCTCTAAATCTTAAAATACGAACGCATAGCGTGAATATACTTATCCGAAATTGTTCTGTGTGTGTGTGTACTGTGTGTGCGCGATTCGTTGTGATGTTATTGTTCGATGTGTGTGGTTGAGACGTTCTTTGTGCGGGAGACTTCTCTCGGCGCCGAGGGTGTTTCTTCTCTCTCCATATACTCGTCTTCAAAATTGAAAGGTATTATTAATTAATGTCTTTCGCTACCGTCGCATGAATACATGCACGCGGAGATTGTGAGCACGCAAATCGAATGGCGGGTATATAAAACGCCGGACCGAAGAAGCTGCGAAGTATATATGAAGTACGATGTATGTGAAGAAAAGAAGGAGCAATATATGAACCGGGCGAACAATTGGTGGCACGAAAGCGATTGGGCGAATAACAACTTTTTTTTTGTTCTGAAGTACTTTATTATTATTATAACAACCAATTTGGATCTCCGGCTGGGACAATCCCATACGGATTTAATGCAATATGCGAGGTGAAGTAATGCGTCTTAATGTCCAACATATTCGTCGCCTTTCGAAACGCATCAATCGCGTATAATCTCTTCACGTATTCGTATATGAATTCATATTCTCGAATACATTTCTTATTGGTCTTGAAATAGACGACGTATACTTCGTCGAAACGAATGAGAGTTTGAAAAACACGCACGTCCGTTTCGGTTATAGTATCGTCGCTTAACAAAAACTTCCAACCGCTCGTTTTTAGAACGTGCTCTAATTTATCTAAACCTTCGTATAACGATTCGACGGCTTCGTCGTATGCCTCTTGCGTTCGCGCAAAACCGCATTTATACACCCCATTATTAATTTGATGATACGTCCATTCATTCATTTCATCAATGTTCTTCCGTAACGCTTCCGGATACAAATCGATTCCTGGATTCTCGCAAACGTCTTGAAACTTTTCGTTCAACTCTCGAACGATCTCGGACGACTCGTTGTTCACTATTCGCTTCATCTCTTTATCGTACAAAATTGGAACCGTATACGGTCCATTGAAAGTATCACTAGTACCGTGTTCGTCGTAGAAATCTCTCACGCTATAATACTTCTTGACCGCGTCAGTAGTACTAATTGGTTTCCACACGTAATGCCATTCCTTCGCCTCAACCGTCTTCGTCTTACTCATATGCTCGACGCCTTCTCCGCTCCCATTCACGAACACCCATCCACTGTGTGCGTCGAAATCAGGTTTCGTCATAGTCCACGTTGGATGCACGACCCTCACTTCGATGTACTCCTCGCCTATGCCCTTCAAGTTTATCGCGGTTAAACATCTCGTTGCCCATGGACAGGCGAAGGAGACGATCAGTAAATACCTATTCTTCGCAGAGGGCGTTAATGGGATTAAGCGGTTTCTGAACGATGACTGCGCGCGAGCGAATGCCCCGTTTTTTGTCACGAGCGCTACCGCCGTTCCTTGTTCTCCCATCGTATTACTCATTATTATTATTATTATTATTATTATTATTACAATAAGTCGTTATGATGTTACGCGTATTTATTAGGGAAAAAGTTCTTTTCGATGTTATAATTAAGAATGAAAGCGCGTCACATTTCACAAAGATCATGACGACCGTTACCAAGTGCTGTGCGAACATATTCATGAAAAAACGAAAGAAAATGAACGATGTTCTATTTTATTCATCTTTTAATTCGATGGATTTGCGCGGAAAATATTCGCGTAATAATCGTGAGGTGGGTTATGAAATCATCAGGAGCGTTAGGGGATCAATTCTTCGTCACTTTTCAGAATATTCAGATTCTTCTTCTTCTTCTACTTCTTCATCACGGTCTAATGATAGTAATGATGATAATAATAATGATATTGATAATAATAATAATAATAGGAATTCGTTGAGAGTGGTTTCATGGAACACGAATGGTATGCGAGCGACGCAGAAGGAGAATCCGAACGTCTTCGTTGATTTAGCCTTAAAAGCTGGAAACGCGCAAGTGCTCTGCATACAAGAAACGAAGTTACAAGAACAGAACGTGGACGAAAAGTTGATTGAATCGATCGGTGAATGTTTCCGCGAACGAGCGTTTTCGAGTTCGACGGCAAGGAAAGGGTATTCAGGCGTGGCCATTTTTAGTACCGTAGCGTTCGTTGCAGAGCCTATTGAAGGATTCATCGAAGGCGCGTTCGATAGAGCTTCGTTCGATAAGACGAATAAGGAGAACGTAGACGCTTTCGATTCGTTCGCGAAAGAAGGGAGAGTGTTAACGTGCGAGTTCGAGAGAGCGTTTGTAGTGAACGTGTACGTCCCGAATTCTGGCGAAGGATTGAAGCGCTTAAGAGAACGCATAGACGTATGGGAACCGGCGATTAAGGCACACATTGAATTATTAAGAATAAAAAGTAATAACAAGAAGGCGATTATTTGGACCGGCGATTTCAACGTCGCGCATACGGAGCAAGATCTTTGGGGCAACTGGAAACAAAACGAACAATCCGCCGGGTTCACGAAAATCGAACGCGAAACGTTCTCGACTCAATTATCTCAGTTAGGTTTCGTTGACTCGTTTCGTTTAAAATTCCCAGACGCGAAAGAAACGTTCTCGTATTGGTCCTATCGCCAAAACGCTCGCGAGCGTAACCGCGGTTGGAGGATCGATTACGGTCTAGTAGATATGTCAGTACCGAAAGAGAAAATCATAGACGCGTTCGTTCTGGATTCGTTTCTCGGTTCTGATCATTGCCCAATCGGTGTAGAAATAGTCACGTAACGTATAGCGCATTATAGCGTAGCGCGAACAACACCTTTCTTCTCTTCTTTCTTCTTCATTCTTGATGTTCTCCATTTTATTGATTAGCCCCTACTGTTTTATTAATTAGCCGCAGTGTACTAAAAATGCCACTCTCTTCATCGTAAACACGAAAAAGGGAACAAACTAAAGCATTACTTCGTTAAATATCTCGAAAGAAATCTTTAAAACGAAAGCGATATGATCGTTCAGTCTTCGAAGGACTTGCAAAACGTGCTCTCGAGGATAAAGAAACTTAAGGAGAGGATTATTGAAAATCGAGAGCGAAGGCGAAAAAACGAACGCGATGCGAATGATGACGATCGTTGTTTTGATTCCAATGATTTAGTCGTTGTCGTCGTCGTCGATGATGATGATGATGATGATGATAGTAGTGATATCGATGTAAGAGTGTTCGATTTGGTCAGGAATTCGGTTCAAAAATTGTACGAATGTGAACAGAGAGTTTTAGGGGCGAGGAAGAAGAAGGAGGATGACGCTCGGTCGCATGTGAAAACGATGACGATGATGATGACGATGGATGTCGATGATGATAACGAGGAAACGCACGCAACGCCGATTAAGGGAGATAGTAGGAGAAAGGTGATACCGGAGATTGACGATCGTTTAGAGTTTCCGAGTTTGACTGCGAGTTCGCCAGTTATGAGTACGCCGATCGCGACACAGATTGGGGATTTGAATTTGAACGCGATGAGTGTATCGCCGTCGCCGAGAAGAGTGACTCCGTCGCCGGTTTCTGCAGGTTGTGCTGTTGTAGAAAGAGCGAGCTCATCGCAACAACAACAACATCTTCCGAAGAGTACTTCTTCGATGGGAGGAAACGTCGGCGCGCCGAGACGGATTCAACCGACTTTGACCGTCGCTACTAGTTCAACGTTGAATAATAATAATAATAACATCGCAAGAATTTCTGCAACGACGACGACGACGACGGCGAATCCTCCAACATTGAATAATACAGTAGAAAAGTCAGTGCAACAACAACAACAACGGCAGCTACAACGCATTAATCCAAAATTAAATGATGTAAACGCTAATATTATCAATGAAGCGTCTGTTGAAACGCCTGAATATATTGAGAATCTCGCAATAGTTTATGCCTTGTTTCTTGAACGGTTCCACGACGGGAATATTGAAAAATCAATCGTGGATTTGCTCAAGATGCTTTCGATTTCACCAGACGCGTTCCCATGCAGCGTCGTAGGGGAAAAAGAAAGCAATGAACACAGCGGTGATGATGATGCGATTTTTTCATCAGGCGTGCTTGCTAGAAAATTTGCAGCGCTCGTTTTTGCAAACTCTGGAACGCTTCCGTTTTCTCTCGGTCCAATCGCACTTGAGGCGTTGTCGGAATCGGAAGCGATAAAATTGCACGCGCCAAAACTTGCACAAGAGTGCGTGAATTTCTTCGCCCTTCTCGCGGCTTCTGCGACAACTGTATCAAAAATTTACGATGATGCAACACCATCAACTGCTTCCAGAAAACAAATCGATGAGAAATCGAACGATAATAGCCGAGGTGGTGCCGTTGGCACGCGCGCGGATGCAGCGTCGGTTCAGAATGCAAACAAATTTGGTCTAGTTTCCAGGGCAAACACTCACGCGCGAGAAAAATGGCGCGACCAGCTTGTAGCTTTACTGTCCCCGGATGCAAAATTCAGCGCGTCGTCGTTCATTCCATCTTCATCATCATCATCATCAGCAGCATCAGATACTAATTCAAGTGGTAATGTGTCGAAATACTATCTTCAAAACGCATCAAACGCGTTTGCAAGAAAATGTAGAGAAGTGTTTGACGCGGCAAAATCTAAAGAAGACGCGCGGTGGCTCGCGGATGTTTTTGTTCGAAAAATGTTAAAAAGTGCAGGTGAAGGCGAAACAGAAGAAGATATCGGTGCCACTGTATCTGCAGCGAAGTTATCAGCACTAAGAGAGCGTTTGATGGGAGGAAATGCAACTACTACATCTTCAATCGCGGTACAAGTTAATAGCGCGCAACAACAACATCAAAATAGACAACAACAAAATCAACAACAAAACCACAACAAGCATCAAAATGGTCGCGGTGGTACTAACACGGGCGGCGGTGGTAGAGGTTTAGCGGGTAGAGGAAGAGGAGGCGGTCGTGGTGGAAGAGGAAACCATCATATTGTGCCAACTCAACTCACGGCTCACCAACCGCAGCAGCATCAACAGCAAAATACTGACACCGCTGCGTTGAAAACTCTACCACAACAGCAAGATTCTTCTTTTGCTGCATTGTTTCAGCCAGCTTTTCGACCGTATGTTTCAGTCTTGGAAGTGGCAGATTCTGCTCGGTTTTCCGCTGCCGTATCTCGCTCGTTAGCAGATGCGCTAAAAGCGCTCGATGAGAATTATACTTTTTCTCTACAAAATCTTCGTGGTGGAGGAAATCAAAACGAAGGAAGATCAGAAGATGATATTTTACGTTTATATGGAGTGAATCCGAAAGATTTTACTGCGCGAGCTCTCGCGGCGAGGTGTTGCGGGCAGTTTCTTGGACTGTTGCGGTTTTGTTTGGATGGATACTCTTCAGTCGCTTTCGATGGTTTACCAACGGTCGAGCTCTGTGTAGATTGCTTAAAAATTGCAGCATCGCATAATGAGCTCTTATTAACGCTTCCATGGGTATCCGAGTATGTCAAATTTGCGCCTTGGGAAAATATTGAAGACGTATCGATGCTTTTCTCCTCGAAAGGATTTGTAGACTTAGTTTTGTGGCTGCGTTCTGCAGAAAAAAGCGAAAAGCTGCGGATAGTTGGAAAAATAACTAGTAGTAGTATTAGTAGCAGTAGTATTAGAAGTACGACAACGAATGAAACTTCGACGCAGGCATCGTCACTGGCAGCAATGAGCGTTCGCGTGATTCGACACGTCGTGCGCGAAACGCTTCGTTTCAAGGCACCGACGACAAGCGCAAAATCTCTTGAATACGCAAGGTTAGCTTCCGCGTCTCAATCGCACCCAGCTGGACCGGTTCCAAAAGCGATCGTCGCGAGTGTAATAGATGAAGTAGAAAAGCAGACGACTTTATTAGAAGTGAAAGAAGATGCTCTTGCAGATTGGGGGACGAATCCAAGTGCAGGTAGCGATTTCATGCCAAATTTGTTCGACGATACGTTACTGCAGAAAATGATTGGCATAGATGTTGAAAGATCGATTGCAGCATTTCGAAATGACACGAGATCGCATCGTTGGAGCGATGAAGAGATCAAAAGCATTTCGGTCAATGGTGGGGTGGAGCAGCAGCAGCGAAAACAAGCTGCTGCTCCGGTGTTATCATCATCCCCGTCAAAGGGACCGATGATGAAAAAGCCAAATATTGAAAAACATGTCGTCGTGCCTGTTAGAAAGATTGCGCCGGTCTCAGCTGTTTCACCGACTAAGATTACTGCAACTTCGCTCGACGCAAATTCACTACTGGTGAAGACGACGTCGTCGGCTTCGACAACGACGCTGAATGCATCTCGAAGTTTACAACGAGCATTTCTCGCGGCAAATCCTCGACATAAAAATATTGTCGATTTTACCGTTGACGCGGCGGTTTTGGCATCGGTCGACCGTGCTATTGAGCTCGAAATTCCAAACGCCCTGAAATGTGTCTCCCAGACGCTCTATAACGCATGTAAATTAGCAGTAAGTGCATCCGTGGCTGAGCAAAAACGATTATTTGCAATGTCTTCAATTGCGATGGAACAAGAAAAGAAAATAGTTGTTAAACCATCACTTGAAGACACCTGGAGTTCTGCATTCGAAACTGCGATTGAGCGTGCAACCATGTTAGCTTTGCGAGAAGTTGGTGGTGTCATTGCAAAGCGTGCGGCAGATGATGCCGCGATGAGAGCTGGTGCGGCTGCCGCTGCGCTGTTGCGAGAGCCCATCGATAATGAAGATGGCAAAAAGAAGGCGTCTCTTTCTCCCGAAGCTTCTGCCGCAGCTGCAGTAGCGAGAGATGCTGCGAGACAGTCTGCAACAGAACGTTCGAAACTTTCGGCCCCTTTCGAGCTTCGAAAAGCAATCGTCGACGAAGCTTCGCGAAAGTTGCGAGTTGCCTTGAGAAACTATACTCTCGAGACAAGCGTCGATGAAAAGGAGGATATTGATGATGAAGAAGATGAAGAAGAAGAAAAAGAGAATGGACAGAAAACGACTTTTGATGGTGATGATAGAGAAGTAAATGATTCAAATTTAGTCGCGGATGTTCAAGCAGCCGCTTTGAGTGCTATTGCGAGAGCACTTTCCGAAGCTCAAGGATGGGCTCCTGGATCGCTCTTGGCTGTTTCTCGAGAGCTTTCGAACTCGCGAAATCCACGCGATCAGGTCGGTGCTAAGGAACTTGCAAGATTATGCGAGAACTGTTCGAATGCAATCAAAAATGTTCTAGCTTTAGATGAAAGTTGGCGAGACGCCCTGTTTACTGCGCAGCAGCAGCAGCAGCAGCAGCAAAATTCTTCTTCTTCTTCGTCTTCCGTGCCGCCGCTTGATGCCGCCCTTGGCGCTAATGCGATATCTACCGCCGCAGCATTGCTCGCAAAACCATCGGACGCGCCGGGAAAAATGTTTAAAAAGCACGCAGAAGCCGGTCGCCCGAGAGATGCACTCGCAAAGGCTTTATGTTCTCTATCGCGAGCTTCGATTGCACTTTTCTTCGCGCCACCGCAACCCGCTTTGATAAAGCCCGATCGTCACGGAGGTATTTCTCTTTCGAGTGCGCTAGTTTCCGCAAGTAGAGATAATTCAGATAGCAATTGCTATTCAAACAACAATAATACTAACACGGATGGGACGAAGCAAAATGTAGGATGGGGCGTTTCTCGCGATGGCGTCTGTGAAGCCGTTGAAGCGGCTTTGCGCAACGCGTTTGTTCTAGCGACGCCGATTTTGGAAACGCTCGACGCGTTTGCTCCGCCAGATGCTATAAACGTTTGGAGCGAGATTTCTGGAGAGCTCTTATTTGCAAAGAATTGGATTCCAGTTTTGCGCATTTTCCCTCATTCGCCATTTGCACAGTTGCGCCTTGAGACAGTCGTGCGAGACGTCTTTGCCGAAGTCGCGGATGGCAAAGCTTTGACCATGCGTTTGAAGAAGTTTCTCGAAACTCAGTTTAACGCAAGCTTATCATCATCATCGACGCAGACGAATACAAATGTAATCAACGCCATGGGAACGAGTCTCTTATTACGTTTCTTGATCAAACTCCTCGACAAAAGGATCGAAAAATACAAACAAAAGCTCTCGTCGTCTGCGTCCGCGTCTTTCGAAGAACGTCTTTCTTCTTCGGGACTCGAGAAAGAGGACGGCGGCGACGACGAGAAAGCTTTCGCGCGCGGTTTCATTCGCGCGAACATAATCGATGAACTCAAATCTTGGGAACTCGTACAACCGGTGTTCGATTCTATTGCCATTTTCGGTCGTTCGCCGCAAACCGTCGATAAATTCAGGCGCAGGTTATTCGAGTTTCGCGCTCTCTCGTCTGCGTGAGCGAGATTGCGTGCGCGCGTCTAAACGAGCGAGTGGCTAACGATGGCTTTGACCACAGTTTTGTAAACATTACGCGTTAAATTGACCGTGCGTCTACGCGAGCGAGACAAAGCGAGTGGCTGGCTAACAATGGCTTTGCCACATTTTTGTAAAC
>Ga0209830_10002413_pt1 | contig 15117 bp, 11 predicted proteins | sample ArcticOcean_MG_C_12_FD_187439 | JGI IMG/M metagenome (GOLD analysis project Ga0209830, IMG submission 187439) | Marine microbial communities from western Arctic Ocean - ArcticOcean_MG_CB8_130 (SPAdes) (version 2) | ecosystem: Environmental > Aquatic > Marine > Oceanic | place: Arctic Ocean...
AAGTGCCTATTTCTTTTCACTTTTATTTGCTTATTAAGAGAAATTATTATGAAAAAAATTAATTTTATTAAATCTGCCAGAAGAACTATTCTTCTTGAGGCCTCTGGGTTGCAAAATTTAGCAAAAATACTTAATAAAGAGTTCTCTTCAATATGTGAAGTATTATCTGCCACAAAAGGGAAAATAATATGCTTAGGAGTGGGGAAATCGGGACATATAGCCAACAAAACTTCTGCAACTCTTTCTAGTACCGGCTCTTCTTCAATTTTTATAAATGCAGCAGAGGCCTTGCATGGAGATATTGGCGGGGTAGAAAAAAAAGATACTGTTTTGCTATTCTCACATTCAGGTGAAAGTGAAGAAATAGTCAGTCTTCTGCCTACATTAAAAAGTATAGGGTGTAATTTCTTTTCTATAACTGGCAATAATAATTCTAGAATAGCTGTTGGCTCGATGATGAATATAGAAACGGGTGTCACAGATGAAGCTTGCCCTCTTAATCTTGCACCCACAACAAGCACCACTGCAGCACTAGCAGTAGGAGACGCAATAGCCGTAGCCTTATTAGAAGCTAAGGAGTTCAGCTCTGAAGACTTCGCTAAATCGCATCCAGGCGGAAAGCTTGGTAAAAGGCTGATACTTAAAGTGGAAGATATAATGCATAAGGGTGAAGAGTTACCTCTTATTCGACCTTCTACAATCTTATCAGATGTGTTGGTTGAAATGTCCTCTAAAGGTCTGGGTGCTGCATTGATAACTGATAAAGAGAAAAATCTTAAAGGAATTTTTACTGACGGGGATCTTAGGAGGGCTCTAAATCAAGAGATAGATTTTCATAAGACCAAAATCTCACAAATAATGTCAAAAAGTGTCAAAACTATAGATGAGTCGCTTTTAGCAACAGACGTTATAGAAATTATGCAAAGAAATGAAATTTACATGCTGGTGGTTACAAAAAAGAATAAAAAGATTTCAGGCCTTATTAGAATGCATGACTTATTGAAAGCAGGATTAATTTAAAAAAAAATGTACCAATTATTTATTTTAATTTTTTTTCTTCCCCTCTCTGTATTTTCTAATGAAAAGATAATAAACACGTTTCCAAGTGATGGTCTGATTAATATTAATTCTCTTTATTGGGAAGTTCAAAATGACATAACTAAATCAAAAAATTTGTTGACAGCCTCTAGATTAATCTTTTTAAGAGAAGACGAATTCAAGTTAACAAACTTGAACTTCAACATAATAGAAGAAAACAATTCTGTAAAAATAATTAAATCAGATTTAGGTCAATTTCTTCTAAATACAAACACCATTGAATTCAATAGTAATGTTTTATTTTCAATGGAGTCAGAAAATATAGATATGTCGATATCATCTGAATTTATAATATTTGATAATAATTTACACATTATTTATTCTAATTCAAAAACTTCCTTTGAGTCTGAACTAACCAAAATTTCTAGCGAAGGTTTTAAGGTTTTAAATAATTCATTAAATAAAAAACAAATAACCTTCTTGAAAGGCAGAATTTTAGATGCCGGAACTCAAAATAATCTAAAAATATCTGGCTATGCCGACAAAATAAATTACCAATATGAAGAAGATATTCTCATTCTTATTGGGTCAGCTGAAATAACCGATAGAGGAATGACTATCAAAGCTTCAGAAATCCATTATGACTTGGCATCAAATAAAATTATTAAATCTTTAGACTCTAAGCTTATTAACAACTCATGATGAAATTAAAAGCTAGCAACTTAAATAAATCTTATTCAGGGAAAGAGGCAGTCAGTAATGTATCCATTGAAGTTACCGAAGGCGAAACAGTTGGCCTTTTAGGACCTAATGGTGCCGGGAAGACAACCTTCTTCTATATGATTGCAGGCCTTATATCTATCGATTCTGGTAATGTTTTAATTAATGAGAAAGAAATTACAAATTTGGATATTTCAGCTAGATCAAAAACTGGGTTGTCTTATTTACCTCAAGAGCCCTCTATATTTAGAAGGCTTACAGTAGAACAAAATATACTCTCAGCCCTTGAACAGAGAAAGGACTTAAAAAAATCTGAAATAATCGCAGAAAAAAACAGACTTTTACAAGAATTTAACTTGGTAAATTTTGTAAACACTCTTGGAATAAAATTATCCGGGGGAGAAAGGCGCAGAACTGAAATAGCTAGAGCATTAGCATGCAATCCTAAATTTCTTCTTCTAGATGAACCTTTTGCAGGAATAGACCCAATAGCCGTATCTGATTTAAAAAATACTATAAAAAAATTGAACACTTCAGGTTATGGCGTATTAATAAGCGATCATAATGTTAGGGATACGATGCAAATTTGTGATCGCGTTCTTGTTATGAGCGAAGGGAAGATAGTTGCTGAAGGAACTCCTGAAGAGGTTAGCAAAGACGTAAAAGTAAGAGAAGTCTATTTAGGAAAAGACTTTTCTCCTTAAAGAATGAAGCAAGTCCTAAAACAGAAAACTTCTCTAAATTTGACTCCTCTCCTGCAAAAGCAAATCAAGTTCCTGGCTCTGTCTGGAGTGGAAATAAGAGAAGTCTTACTTAAGTTAATTGAAAGCCATCCAGAAGAGGAAGAAGAAAGTAAGAGTGTAAATTATTACAAAGAGCTTGAATTAGTTGATAAATATAGGAATTTCTCTCTTTCAGGAGATCTGAATACTGGTGCAGAGAATCATGCAATAAGTACAAGTGATATTAGGGATAAACTGAGAGAACAGTTTTCTCTTTTGATGCTTAAAGAATATGAATTACTCATTGGAGCATACATTATTGATTCTATTGAACATGAAGGTGCATTAGATCCCGAGATAGATTTTGAAGACATTAAAAGTCTTGTAAGAGAAGAGTATGCTATCGAAATAGATACAAAGAAAATAGAAGAAATATTACTTAAGGTCCAGGATTTAGATCCGCCCGGTTGTGCTTACAGGTCTATAACTGAATCACTAAATGCACAAATAAGGAATTTAGAAATTAAAGAAGAATTAAAAAAAGAATGCAACAGAGCAATCGATAAAATAAGCCTAAAAGAGATTACTTTAGATCAAATCCCTTTAAATATTAAAAAGATAATTAGGGCACTCAACTTTAATCCAGGTCTTAAACTAGACACTCAAAGCAGTTATATTAAAGCAGATGTTATTGGCATCAAAAAAAATAAAAAATGGCATGTCTCTATTAATGATGCTTATATGCAAGCAAATCTATTAGAAAGAATAAAGGCGCAAATAGGGTCCAGATCATCCGATGAAAAGACTGCATCATTGTCGATAATAACTGGAATTGAGAGGAGACAGAAGACCCTGCTTTTAGTCTCAGAATTTCTTGTAAGCAAACAATCAGATTTTTTAAATGGAAATAAGGTCTTAACCTCAATTTCACTTAAACAAGTAGCTGAATCTACTGGTGTGAGTGAATCAACCGCTTCTAGGATAGTCAGAAATAAATACATTCAATTGCCGGATAAAATCTTAAATTTAAGCTCCTTACTCCAGAGAAAAGTTAATTTTCGCTCAGGAGGAGTAGATATTTCTTCCTCACAACTGTTAGAGATTATTCACAATCTTACTAGGGATGAAAATAAGAAACATCCATTAAGTGACAAGAGCTTAAAAGATATTTTAATGAGTGAATATTCTGTAAATATTGCAAGAAGAACTGTTGCTAAATATAGGAAATCTGCAAATATTCCTTCATCCCAAAGTAGAAGATCATAATATTCTCTTAAAAATCATTCGCTGCAATACTGATAAAATAAAATGTCGATGAAGAAAGATCTAAATAACAAACTTTTATTAGAGATTCAAAAAGGCCTTTCTTCCGGGACCTATCTGCAGATTAACAGAATGTTAAATAGCCTCAATCCAAAAGAAATTGCTTTTTTTATTGAATCTAGTCCGCCCAAAGAAAGAAGTATGGTTTGGCAAATATTAAATAAAGATACGGAAGGAGAAGTTCTTGTTCATCTTTCAGACTCTTTACAAAAATATTTCTTAAAAGACATGCAGGCTTCAGAATTACTTGAAGTAACCGAAGATCTTGAAACTGACGAACTTGCAGACATACTCCAAAAACTTCCCGAAGCGGTTATTGAAGAAGTTCTTTCTTCAATGTCTTCTCAAAATAGAAAAAGGATTTCAGCAGTTTTTTTATATCCTAAAGATACTGCCGGGGGTTTAATGAATACCGATGTTATAGCGGTCAGAAAAAATCACACCTTGGAAGTAGTATTGAGGTATCTCAGAATACAAGGATCTATACCTCAATCAACAAATAAGATATTTGTTGTGAACCGCATGAATGATTATTTAGGTTCATTAGAGCTAAACAAAATTCTCATTTCAGACCCTGCATTGCATGTGGGTGATTTATACTCTGAAGATGATATTTCTGTAACGGTAGATCAAGAGGACACGGAAGTTGCGAGATTATTTGAAGGAGAAGACCTGATATCGGCTCCGGTTATAGATAAAAAAGGCAAATTATTAGGCCGAATAACTATTGATGATGTTGTAGATGTTATAAAAGAACAAGCTGATGAATCATTTCGTCAACTATCTGGATTAGAAGAAGACACCTTTGCAAAAGCTTCGGTAGCTACTAAGAGCAGAGCTGTCTGGCTTGGTTTGAATTTATTAACTGCTTTCATGGCAGCATTCGTTATAGATATATTTAAAGATACTATAGCTCAAGTAGTTACATTGGCTGTTCTTATGCCAATAGTTGCAAGTATGGGCGGAGTCGCAGCCACTCAAACTTTAACAATAATGATTCGCGGAATGGCTATGAATCAAATTAACAGAACTAATATATTCTGGCTAATAAGAAGAGAAGCCATTGTAGGACTTAGTAATGGGCTGTTTTGGGCACTAATAGTTGGACTAGTTTCTTCTTGGTGGTTTCAGGATTTTGTATTAGCGCAGATCTTAGCCATCGCGATGATTTTCAATCTTTTTATTGCTGTATTGAGTGGTGTATCTGTGCCTCTTCTATTAAAATTTTTTAAATTGGACCCTGGAGTTGGGGGTTCAGTCATTGTCACAACAATAACTGACATTGCAGGTTTTGTGTCTTTTCTTGGATTAGCAAGTTTATTCTTAACTTAGTTTCAATTTTCAAACCAACCTTCAAAGTTGGTTACAGGTTTCTTAACAGTTCCTTTTATTGTCCACTTACCACTACTAAGTTTATCTAGATTTTTCTTGAAGGCCTTGCCTGCCACATAAACTATGCCAGCAGTAATTGGGCCGCCAAGTATCAAAGCGTAAGCTGGGAGATACTCTCTTAACGGTAAAGTCATGACTACTTGAGCATTTATTTGATTATACAAACCTTCTTTATTGGTCTTAAGGTTGCCGGTCCAACTGAATTCACTAGAGCCACTTTTAAAGACTAAAGGCTTGGAAATCTCCAAAACATTCTTTTTTAAAGTAATTTCACCATTTATCGTATCTGCTCTAAAACCAGATTTGTAGAGCTTAGTAAAATCTAAACTTGTTATCTTTTCAAACGTATCTGTAACATTAAAAATACTGATTATGCGTAATAAATTACTAGGAGACTCTATTGAGACATCTTTATCTTTAATGATAAAGCCTTCTACAAATAATCCTAACTCTCCTTGAATTTCTTTTAAATTTACTTCCCAGGGCAAGCCTGCCCAAGATATCTTTGGAAATAACTCAATAGTATCCATGGAAAAATTTGCTTCTATTCCTATTTGATTCAGTGCTTTCTTAGGTGAGCCCGAGTAAATCATTGTATCCAAGCTAGATTTCCAACCAAACGGAGTTTTAGTAATCGTCAGCTCAGATTTTGAATTAAAATTATATTTTTTTAATCCCCACTTATCATATTTACCTTCTAAGTTAGTAAGAGATAACATATCTTTGCCTGGAACAATTTTAGACTTCCAATTGCCATAAAGAGACTTATTAATAAATATTTCTTCAACTGAAATGGTCATAGGCCGATCTATAGTGTTGAATAAATTTATAAAAACTCCATTTCCCGAGCCATTGCCTTGGTTTATTCTCAGATAATCTAAATTTACATCCAATTCCTTCTTAATCATTCCTAAGGTAATCACACCTCTAAAATCTCTGTTAGACAAAGAGATTCTGTAATCTTTTTCTCCTGAAATCATGCCGATAGTAGTATTTGAGATAGTTGCAGAAGGCGTCAGTATTTCTTTTATAAATAGATTATTAATAACCAGCTTGGAGTTCAAATTTTGATTAGAATCAAAAATAGAAAAATTAGAAATATCAAAAGTATTAAGCGAGCCTGTAAAAGTAATTTGTCCCGGTATTGTGGTTATCGATTGCTTTTTTACTCCTGTAATTACGTAGCCCTCAATATCTTCTTTCTTAAAAAATAATCTACCTCTTGCCAATGTACCGTAAGAAAATTTAAGTTCTTGTTCGCCGTAAGCTTTATTTTTAATATCAACTTTGAGATCAATATTCTCATCTTTCTTTTTTGAGAATGAATCTAGAAAATCTATCTCAGTTCCTAACAAAGAAGATTCTATAAGGATTGACGGTCTAATAAAGATGCCTTTTTTTCTAAAGCTTGGCAATGAAATATCAATATTGAAAGGAGAACTCCCTTTAAAATATTTAGCATAATCACTAAGTGATAAAAAATTAGCTAAATTTATTTGGACTTGTGAAGACAATAATGTTTTTAAGTCATTTTTATTAGTCTTACTCAAAATATTAAATTGCATCGGGACAGAATTCAATTTGAAAGAAACAGAGCTATCTTTAAAACCCTCTTCGCTATTAAAATCTATATTTGAGTAAACTTTATTAAAACTCAAACCAGTTTGACCAGAATGAAATGAACCATTATTAAGACGAGAATTAATATATAGATATGAATCATCATCTAGCAAATTAATCCCATTAGAGATGGAAGAATTAAATCTATATTTGGTAGAGTGATTACCTTCTGAACTTATATCTGAAGTTACTAAATCAGGATAAAAATCTGAGAAAAGATTTATTGCCGTGCGAAAAGGTCCTTTTAACTCTCCGTCCAAAGAAAGAAGAAAGTTTTTCTTATCATCCTTATATATTTTAACGTCTGCTATATGTTCAGAGTCTAAAAAATTTGAACTAAGTATTTTTCCTGCAAGTTCAGAATTATCTATGACCGAATAGAATTTTACAGACTCTAGGCCAAGAGGTCCTTGCAACAAAAATGCATCTTCTGCCTCTAAATTCATTTGAAAACTAGAAGTAGACTCTAAAAAATTATAATCCAGTGGTCCTCGGTACAATAAAGACAGATTATTAAGCATTCCACTTAGTACATTTTCTTTAACCCAGCCTCTTATATATTTTGTATTTTGTAAATTAGGTATGAGCTTCTTAGAATCCAGTAAACTCATATCTTTTGCACGCATTGACAGAGAAAAATCTCCCAAGCTACTTAAAATTGAAGGATTAAAATTAAAACTAGCTTCTAGTTGGTTTGAACCTATCAAAAAACTTGCTTGATTTGCTAAAACTGAAAAGGAGTCTCTCTTCCTATTAATATAAGAATCAATTTTAATATTATTAAGAACTAACTTATCTTGAAACAGAGGACTTTCTACACTAACCGAAGGACTATTTATTCTTACAAGCGCTTTCTTACTATTGACCACCAATTTTCCAGCCATTCCTTTAACAGATAAGCCTCTTTGTAAGGTTGTTAGATTAAATTTACTAAAGCTCCCTGTTGCATACGGAGATGACCCAAAAGGGATCTCTAAAATAAAGTTTTTAATTTTTGTATTAAAAGAATCTTTAAACTTAATAAGTCCGTAAGATTCTATTTGTTTTCTTACAAAAGTATTTGACGTCTCCAGGGTAGGTAGGGTTATTTTCAATCCATCAATTGTATAACTTAGAAATAAATCTGGAATCTTCAACTCTTCTTGATTAGAAAAATAAGAAGATGAGATGAATAAAGTTGATTGGCTTGAATCAACAAGATGAAAATCTCCTTTAATAAATTTATATTCTTGTCCGAACATGGAAGAATTTATTTTTAAAGTGCCGTAAAAATTAGACAACTCTGAATCTAATGACAATAACTCGAAAGAGCCATCTAAATAATTAATACTAGAGCAGAAACTACACCAGCCCTTAAACAATTTTTTGTTTAAATTAAAGTTATCTATTTTTACTATTGCCTTAGACGACAAGCTAAGACTTTGATTAAAAGTAGGAGTTGCTAAAATCTTAATATTCCCTTCCGTAGTTAGATCTCTAAGAGAAGCATAAAAAAAAGAATCACCTTCTTTATATAGTTTGAATCTAACTTCTTCTATCTCTAACTCAGCTTTTGATCCTATAGCAACCAATTGAATATTCTTTAGATTTAAGTAATTTAAACCATAAAGCTTGGAATTCAATCCCTGAAATTGGGATTTACCGCCCGGATCATTATTAGTTAAATCTAACTTCAAAGAGGCTATTCCTTCAAAAGCTTTAACTCTATTTATAGGTTGTAGAACAAAAAATTTTAAAAGATTAAATTCAATTTGGAGTTCAGAAAGTCTTAAAAGTTCTTTTCTTTCTATGCTTTCATTGACTAAAATATTTGTTAAATTAATAGACGGTTTATAAGGGTGCCATTGAGTACTAGATATATCAAATTCAACTTCGTAACCATAACTCTTGCTTAACTTAACTATTATTTTCTTAGAAGAATTGGATGACGTGATTAGGACTGAAAAGATTATTACTAACAGTAAAACTAATGTGGTGGTCTTTAAAAGCAATCCTGCAAAGCTTTTCATAGCAGTCAGATTTTAATAAAACGTCTTCTAAAATTTCTGCAAATAAAGTAGACAAAAGGCCATGCAAATGCCGAAATAATGCCGTAAATAAATGCTGTTAAAAGGTAACTGGAATCGGATATATTAGATTTTCCTAAATCGTTATTAAGAAAGCTTAAGACAAGAACAAGTTTCGAAAAAAAACAAATAATAAATATTAAAAAGGACTGTTGCCAAAAAGAAATTACACGAAATTGATAAAAGAACCTTTGACATAAATAAGTTATGAAAACATAAAGGATCGGATGAATTCCGAGCAAAGAGCCTTCTAAAAAATCAATCAACATTCCAAAGAACAATGCCGTAGTGATTCCAACTTTATCAGGCAGGGCCATATTCCAATAAACTAATACCAACAAAACTGCAGAGGGTTTTATAAACTGGAATCCACTTGAAAAATTAAACGCATCTATGGTTAGTGCAATAAAAAGAGCAGCGTATATAAACAGTCTATTTTTTGTATTTAAATTCATCTATTTTTTGAACCAGTATAAATGAGGAAAAGATCTTCATTTAATGGGTTAGAGATAAACTCAATACTGATATCTAAATAATTATTATCTGGACTATCAATAATTTTAACGATTCTTGCTACCGGGAAACCTGCTGGAAAAATATCACCCAGACCAGAAGTATGCAAAATTTCTCCTAAGCTATATTTCGAAGTTTTTTTAACATTGTTTAATTTACCTAAGCGCCCTATTCCAGAACCTTGAGCCATCGAATGAATTCTTGAACTCGAAGATATAATGGGAACTAAAGATTTTGGATCTTGAATAAGCATTATTTCAGCTTTTAGAGTGCTAATTAGTAATACCTTTCCTATAAGACCTGCGCTTCCAAATACGGCATCATCTATCTTTACAGTAACTTCAGATTGATTTATGTCTGCAGTTAAAGTTGGTACAAATTCATTAGAAGATAAAAATCTCTTCTTTACTACTTGGTAGCGAGATAAATCTAAATTAGCTATATCCCAAAGAGATTTAAGTTTCTTATTTTCAATTATCAATTCAGCAATTTGTTGATTGATGATTTGTAGCTTTAAATTTTTTTCTTTGAGAGACTTAATCTCAGAATCCATATCCTTTCTAGAAGAAAGAATTTTTTGAGCAGTCTTGATAGATCTTGAAGGGACCTCACTTAAATACACAAATGGGGTTATTAGATCCTTTCCGTAACTCCTGAGGTAATCTGATGATTTATAATATATATCCGAAAGAAGTAACAAAGTACAAAAACCTAGAGACACTAAAACTTTTATAGGTTTCATAGAAGGAATAGCAAAGATTGCTTCGCTACTAATATTAGAAACTTTATGTTCTTTTCTGAGCATGGCTAAATGATACTTAGCCTAGAATAATTTGGAAATATTTTAATACTTTAATCAGTAGAAAGAAGATCAATATCGTATTTATCCATGATTTCTAGAGCACTTCCGCCTCCCTTAGCCACACAAGTTAAAGGATCTTCGGCAACCAAAACTGGAATACCAGTTTGACTAGAAATTAAAACGTCTATGTCTCTCAGCATAGCGCCTCCTCCTGTTAAGACGATACCTCTTTCTGATATATCGGCACTTAGCTCAGGCGGAGATTGTTCAAGAGCCGTTCTTATAGCTTGAACTATTGCCGACAAAGGTTCTAACATTGCGTCGTATGCTTGCTTACTATTCATTTGGAAAGTTATGGGTATTCCTTCTGCTAAGTTTCTTCCTCTTACTTCCATTTCTATAACCTCAGAATCTGCAGAAGCCGTTCCTATGGTATGTTTTATTCTTTCTGCTGTAGCATCTCCTATAAGAACGCCTTGGTTCCTTCTTACGTAGGAAATGATGGCTTCATCTAATTTATCCCCTCCCACTTTGAGTGAATTGGCATAAACAACACCATTCAAGGCAAGAATAGCGACCTCAGATGTACCCCCTCCTATATCAACCACCATAGAGCCACATGCTTCTTCAACTGGCAATCCGGCACCTATTGCAGCTGCCATGGGCTCTTCTATCAACCTTACTTCTCTGGCTCCTGCTTTTAGAACAGATTCACGGATTGCCCTTCTCTCTACTTGAGTTGACTGACATGGTACGCAAACCAAAATTCTTGGACTTGGCCTAACCCAACTGTCTTCATGTACTCTTTGAACAAAATGCTTAAGCATCTCTTCAGTAACCTGAAAATCAGCAATAACTCCATCTTTTAATGGCCTAATAGCCGTGATGTTTCCAGGGGTCCTTCCAAGCATTTTCTTTGCTTCAGTCCCCACAGCAACAACAGTTCTCTGGCCATTATCTGTTCTTATGGCGACGACAGATGGCTCATCAAGAATAATCCCTTTCTCTTTTACATAGACAAGTGTATTGGCTGTACCTAAATCGATAGATAAATCATTGGAAAATATGCCTCTAAGACGTTTTAACATGTTCTTTTACTTTAAAAATTAATATTTTTTGACTTTACAGATTACTAACTCTAGCAACAGCATAGTTTTTGAGCAAGCAACAATGTGATACATTAACGCCTTTCTAGAAAAAAGGTAAAAATAAATGTCACTCTCGGATAAAGAACTGCAAGAAATCGCTTATTTAGCGCGTATTAATATTGATAAAAAAAACTTTCCTGATTTAAAAGCAGAGTTAGATCAAATACTAGGGCTCTTTAATAAATTGAATCTAGCAGATACTGATAATGTGGAGGCTATGTCTCATCCGCTTAACTTATCTCAACCAACCAGAAAGGATGAAGTTACTGAAACTAACGAAAGAGAAAAAATGCAAGGAAATGCTCCTTTAGTTCAATCAGGTCTTTTTCTGGTTCCTAAAGTCATAGAAGGAGACAATTAGATGAATCTTGATGAATTGACCTTAAAAGAACAGCTAAACGGACTTAAGGATTCTTCTTTTACTTCCGTTGAATTGACTGAAGTCTACTTAAAAAGAATTAATCAGCTGGATGCCTCAATCAATAGCTACATCACAGTAACCGAAGATTCTGCTCTAGAACAAGCAAAAGAATCAGACAAAAGATATAAAAAGAATGAACCTTTGTTATTAGATGGTATTCCGATTGCTCATAAGGACATATTTTGTACAGAAGATGTATTGACAACTTGCGGTTCAAAAATGCTTTCCAACTTTAAAGCACCTTATTCTTCTACTGTGGTTTCAAAATTTAAAAATGACGGAATAGTAATGCTTGGTAAAACAAACATGGATGAATTTGCAATGGGCTCATCTAATGAAACAAGTTATTTTGGACCTGTCAAAAATCCTTGGAATTTAGAGTATGTTCCTGGAGGCTCCTCAGGAGGTTCTGCTGCTTGCGTGTCAGCAAGGCTCGCTTCTGCTGCAACGGCTACTGACACAGGGGGCTCAATTAGACAGCCAGCAGCTTTATGCGGACTGACAGGCATTAAACCGACCTATGGAAGAGTTTCAAGATATGGAATGATTGCTTTTGCTTCAAGCCTTGACCAAGGAGGGGTCTTAACCAGAACTGCAGAAGATGCCGCTCTCATGATGAACACTATGTCTGGGCATGATCACAGAGACTCGACCAGCCTGAACGTAGAAGTGCCAGATTATTCCAAAGCAATAGAAGAGGATATTTCTGGATTAAGAATTGGACTTCCAAAAGAATTCTTTGAACAAGATATGCCAGATTACATCAGGAATGCCACAGAGGATGCCATAAAAGTTTACAAAGATTTAGGAGCTAAATTTCAAGAGATATCATTTCCAAATATAGGTCTATCTTTGCCGGTCTATTATGTTTTAGCTCCTGCTGAATGTTCAGCAAATCTTTCAAGATACGATGGCGTTAGGTATGGTTACAGGTGTGAAAATCCTAAAGATCTCGAAGACTTATACATGAGAACAAGAGATGAAGGATTTGGACCTGAAGTTAAAAGGAGAATACTTATTGGGACCTATGCACTTTCTGCTGGATACTATGATGCGTATTATTTAAAAGCTCAAAAATGCAGAAGATTGGTTGCAAATGATTTTACTGAAGCATTTAAATCTGTTGATGTTATTCTTTCTCCAACTACTCCTGGAACCTCATTTAAAACAGGTGAAAAAACTAGCGACCCTATAGAAATGTATCTTCAAGATATCTTTACAATACCTGCAAATTTAGCTGGTCTCCCTGGCATATCCTTTCCTTGTGGACAAAATAATAATCTTCCAATTGGTTTGCAGCTAGTAGGCAATAGCCTAGAAGAAGGAAAATTACTTATGGCAGCCCACAAGTTTCAACAAGTTACTGATTGGCATAAAGAAATGCCAAACTTATAAAAAAATGAATAAAATTAATAATCAGTGGGAAACAGTTATAGGTTTAGAGATTCACGTCCAACTTTCAACTAATTCAAAACTATTTTCAGGAGCTAGTACAAACTTTGGAGCTCTCCCAAATACTCAAGCGTGCAATGTGGATCTAGCAATGCCAGGCGTGCTTCCTGTTCTCAATGAAGAAGTACTGAAGATGGCTGTAAAGCTTGGAATAGCATTAAATGCCAGAATTAACAGTCCAACCAGTTTCGCAAGAAAAAATTATTTTTATCCGGACTCCCCCAAAGGTTATCAAATTAGTCAGATGGATAGCCCTATAGTAGAAGGTGGCCATTTAGATATAGAGCTAGAAGATGGATCTATAAAAAGGATAGGGGTTACTAGAGCTCATCTTGAAGAGGATGCAGGAAAATCGCTTCATGAAGATTTTGAAGGTCAATCAGGTATCGATTTAAATAGAGCTGGGACTCCTCTAATAGAGATAGTCTCTGAACCTGAAATAAGCTCGGCTTCAGAGGCTGTAGCATACCTTAAGTCAATTCATTCAATCATTAGATACTTGAATATTTCCGATGGAAATATGGCAGAAGGATCAATGCGTTGTGATGCGAATGTGTCCGTCAGAAAGAGGGGAGAAGGTGAACTTGGGACTAGAACCGAAACTAAAAATGTAAACTCTTTCAGGTTTGTTGAAAAAGCAATTAATTATGAAGTTAATCGACAAATAAATGTTCTTGAATCCGGAGGAAGAATTACTCAAGAGACTAGGCTTTATGATTCTCAAGCAAACACTACTCGACCCATGAGATCTAAAGAGTTTGCAAATGACTATCGATATTTTCCTGAACCGGACTTACTTCCAGTAATTTTGGAAAAGGGTTTCATAGATTCAATAAAAAAAGAAATGCCAGAACTCCCCGAAGAGAAAAAAAATAGGTTCACGCAAGACTACGAGCTCAGCGAATACGATTCAGGACTACTTTCAGCTGATAAAGATTTAGCTGATTTCTTTGAAGAATCGGTCAAGATTTCAGATTCCTCTAAATTAACTGCCAACTGGATTATGGGTGAGTTTTTAGCTGAATTAAATAAAGACAATCTTCCGATTAGTGAATCTAAAGTATCTGCTAAACAATTAGGTACTCTCATAAGTAGAATAGAAGATTCAACCATCTCTGGAAAGATAGCCAAAGATGTCTTCGAAAAAATGTGGGAGTCATCAAAAGGTCCAGATCAGATAATTGCCGAACAAGGTCTTGAACAGGTTACTGATGACAAAGAAATAGAATCAATGATTGATGAAGTTATTGCAAACAATCCGCAGCAACTTGAACAATATAAATCGGGCAAAGACAGACTTTTTGGATTCTTTGTAGGGCAAGTTATGCAAGCTTCTCAAGGAAAAGCCAACCCAAAACAAGTTAACGAGATTCTTAAATCTAAACTAAAAGAATAACCTATCTTGTAAGTGCAGATTTATCATATTAATGAAGTCCTTAGTGACCTCTTTTCTTTCTCTTTTATTTGCTTTTACGCAGTAATCTAGAAGACCATATAGAGAAAGTAAAACTAAATCTGCTTGCCTGTCTAAGACTGAATCTATCTTACCAGGCCAGCCTTTCTTTATTATTATTCTGATATTTTGTCGATAAGATTTCTTTGTACGATCTCTTTCTGCAAGGCACTTAGGTAAGTAAAAAATAGCTGAGTAAACTAAATCACTGTAATCAGGCAATAGATCGACCATTTTCAAAACGGAACTTTCCAAAAGATCTTTGGCGTCATTGGCTGTTTTACAATTTTTTATACCCTTCTCGAAATGTGCTTCTATTTTTCTGGTTACTCTTTTTTGCTCGTTTAAAAACATATCTTCCACATCAAGAAAAAAATCTGTTAATTCATTGAGGGGCATTTCCATTTCGTAAGCCAATCGAGTAAAAGATATGGTATGAACTGTTTT
>Ga0209830_10002416_pt1 | contig 15085 bp, 12 predicted proteins | sample ArcticOcean_MG_C_12_FD_187439 | JGI IMG/M metagenome (GOLD analysis project Ga0209830, IMG submission 187439) | Marine microbial communities from western Arctic Ocean - ArcticOcean_MG_CB8_130 (SPAdes) (version 2) | ecosystem: Environmental > Aquatic > Marine > Oceanic | place: Arctic Ocean...
AAACCCTACATCAAAACCCTAAACCCTAAGCGACGACGTTTATTTAATCCATTCCGTGCTAAACTTCATATCATACGTACTACACTGAACAGACTAACGAGGACTACGACTACTATAAAACGAATACATTTAATTGCCTCGCGTGTGTGTGTGTGTGTGAGATAGTAGAGGATTTCATCAGCATCGACATCGTCATCTGCGTTTGTTTAATCCATTCCGTGCTCTGCATATACTTCGTTATCATTTAAATACTGTAAAACGAATAAAGTAATAGAGAATTTCAGGGCACGTAATCGGCACGTTTATTTAATTCAGCCAAACTCCGTGCATAGAAATTGTAGAGTCGTGTATCTCGTATCATAAACAGGAAACGAACGTCGGACTTGAACGAGTTTGGAAAACGAGCATAAAACGAATAAAGATGATTGGAGAAACGGTCTATGGAGACGAGGTCTATGAAGGACCGAGTTTACCACCACCGCGGGCGAAACCGATGGAACAAACGCGTCATAAAACGAACAGCGAAACGAACGCAATCGTCTGTTCAGTGATTGAGACGAAGAACGGCGCGAACGAGCTTCAGGAAAGTATTGGGAACAGGTTCAGGAAGACGAGCGAAGATGAGACGAAGAAGCGGAAAGCGGTGAACGCTGAAGCGTGCGAGCAAGCGCGGTGGTCACACAGAGAGAGCGATAAAAACGGCGATCGAGATTTCGATGAACACTATGAATACGACTGCATAGACGATCGATCGTTATGGTGGACGTTAGAGGCCAGGGAGTTCGCTTTGAGCAGGAACGCGAAGGTACAATGGAACGCAGAGATCGACTTACCGTGCGAAGACGCGCGCGAGAGACAACAGAAAGCGGCGACTGGGGAGTTTAATGTGTGGTATGGGAAGTCAGCGACTACGCCTGGGGAGTTAAGCTATCACGATAGGAAGTTAGCGCCGACGAGGTGCGTCGCCGCGTTCGATTGCGGGAGCACGAAAGCTGACGCTTTGGACGATACGACCGAGAATACGAGCATATATTGGTGTTTGCACTTCGCGAGAGGGAGGTGTACGTATGGGAACTGTTGTGAATACGTGCATAGGTTACCGACTGGGTTAGATGATGCGAAGAGGAAGGATTTAATGTACGATTTGTTCGGTCGCTCGAAGCACGCTCTCGAGAAGGCCGATAATAGCGGAGCCGGCAGTTATTTGAGAGACGTGAGAACTTTATTCATTTATTACGCCGGGAGCGTTCCAGAACATTGGGGATCGGATCGAATGGAGCGCGAAATAAGGAAAGATTTCGGTGAATGGGGGCCAATAGAAGCCGTAGACGTGAAACATGATAGGACGTTTTGTTTCGTGAGATATAAATTCCGAGCGTCGGCTGAATTTGCGAAAGAAGCGATGGAAGGCCAACGCATTGGAAACTCGAAGATTCACGAGTTACCGTTATCGGTGAGATGGGCGAACGATGATCCGAATCCAGTGGCCATTGTTCGAGTGAAACGAGAACGTGAAACATTAGTCGCAGATGCAATCATTCGTGGAATCGAGAAGAAGAAAATGGCTCTATCGGCGAAAGATACTTTAGAGCAAAAAATGCTCGAACAACTCAAAGATATTAATAATGGCGATCAAGCGGAGTATCCTGAGACAGATCACTTGTATGACGACGAACAAGGTCATTTAGCGTTGGCAAATGCTGAGAAAGAAAAGAAGGAAGAGGAAGAGAGGTATGCCAAGTCATTTAGGACGACAAATGAAGAAGAATCCGACGACGACAACGTAGATTTCGATCCGGACGCTTACGAATCGGATTAAGAAATCGGATTAGGATTTAACTAACTAACTAAAGCACCGTGAAAGCGATCTCAGTTCTTGCAAGGTTGGGGATTAACTAACTGCTATTATATCTAAACTACCACCGTCTGATGGTCCCAACAAAAACACGTTTGTTTGATTTCTAATAATTTCTTCTGCGACGATTTCGTCACCGGACGTTGCGAAAAGTGTTCCTAAAAGCGAAGAAGATTGAACCAATCGCGACCCTCGTCCAACGATGACTTCTTTTATAATTTTTGCCGGCTTTGCGTAACCAAATTTAGATGGGAAATACTCTAAAGCGCCACCACCTTTGTGAGGGTTGAACAAAATTATCCCGCAGCCGTCTTTGCTCGGGAATCCGACTTCAGTATCACGACATCCTTTGATCAAGCTCAGCGTCGTGAGAATTCCGTACTTTACATCATAAACTGTCACTCGTCCTAGTAAATCTGTTGCGACTAATATTGACGCTCCAGGTGACAAAAGAACTTTATTAATCTTTCTCGGACCATCGATTATAGCCGTTTTCCATTTTGATGGTTTCAATGCGATTTGATCGACGAGTTCTAAATCGTCTTTTTTTTCGTTCGTATTATTATTTTTGTTATTCTTCTTCAATGATTTCGAGAAAACGAACGAGAATACTTTCTTCGCTGCCATTGCAACTGCTTGTGCGGCTCCGAATTCAGAACCACCTGAAGCGATGATTGAAGCAATTGCGGAACGACCACTACACACGTAGCCAAACTTTTCGTCATTATTATTATTATCATTATTGTCGTCATCGCTACTACTATTGCTACTGCTAGTATTAAAGAAACTTTTGTGTTTCTTATTAGTATTCTCGCGAAGACCGATTTGTGACGCTGTCATTGGAACATTTCCAAAACAAACGCCGGATTTTATGGGCGCAATTCGAGTGAAGGAGTCAAACTTAACCATGGTCGACAACGTGTTCATATCATCTCGTTCGGCTCTAAAGCCAGTTTCATCTTTATTACGTAACTTTCGCAATCGATAGCACTCACTCCTAAGCTCAACAGCACATATTCTAAACACATCCCCGTTCTCCGAAAACACCGTAACATCTTCCGCGGCGCTACCGACGATATCTCGCGATATCGATCTCTTCGGCGCTATTCTTTGCATAAACGTCCTAACGTGTATCGATACTATTTTTGTCCTCGAAATCTTACGCGTAAATAACAATGGCATATTTTTTTTCGAACAATCGAAACACTCTACGCGTCCACTCCTTCTCCCAACCATTAAAAATGGTTCTTCTCCTACATCATCACCATCGAAGCATAAAAAATCCAAGCTCGAAATAAAATCATCGTCATCATAATCAGTTCTTTCAATCAATTTCATGCTCCCTTCTTCGTTAAGCGCAATGAAACAACATCTCTTTTTTCTTGCGAATAGAATCGATCTCCCATTAGCGCTAATCTTCACAATCACTTCTTCTTCTTCCTCTCCTTGTTTTTCCTTCGCTTCTGATTTGGAGAACGAAACAGTTGAGGAGGAAATGTTTAACCACGTTTTAGACCTTTGTGATAAACAAGGGTCGTCGATATCGTCGAAGAACAAATAGGACAAGATAGAATCGACTCGTGATTTTGTGATTTTCGCGTGTTTAGTTAATAACAGACTTTGTTTGTTTTCGTCGTCGTGCGACATCATAAATGAAGAGCGTTTTCAACAAAGTCTATTATTTCGATTTCGCCTTTACGGAGAATTTTGATCGCGTTAATCCATTGCGAGTTAGATTCTTCTTTTTCTGATAAGAACGTATTATGAAATGAGACTTCGTTTAAGATTTGTCGCTTTTCAGCAAGCTTTTCTAATACTCGTTTGATATGCTCTTTCGTGAAGTCAGCAAAGTCGGTTTTCTTTGAAAGAGAAACTTTACCGGTCGGTGAGAGCAAATCTATGTAATCATTTTCGTTGTTTTCGACACAGAATCCATATTTCCTTAAAAATTCGTCGTTTGAAAGTTCGTTGCCGTATGAAATGGTTATTTCTTCGTTTTGGTTTAGTATATCGCGCGTCGCGACGGCGACGACTTCGACTCCTTCGACTCCTTGGACTAAACGAATCTCGCAATTCGCTTTTGTGTGATGATTGTGATTCAGTAAGTCTACACCTGGGATAAATGAGTAGAACGTATCAGTTTTAAGAGCTCGAGATAAAACTTGTGAAATGGCCCACGCATACAATTCAAATGGCAACGCGTTCTCTCCGCCAAATATTGCGTGATGCGCGTTTTTCATGAAAGTTCTCCTCGTTTTTACTCTGTCGAACGCGCACGTTCCCATTAACAAAGCCACTTGATCTCCTGTCCAACACAAAGGGACACTTAACTTTAAAGGACAAGACGAACGATATTGAGGAGACTCTAACAAAAAATTCAATGCCATTGAAGTGTGTGTCTCGAACCCGGGAGCGACTTCTTTCGCGCGCCTCACGAAATCTGGCGCCTTTGCTATCGCGTTTGATAACGATATCGCTGACGAAAGCGGTTCGTATAATCCTCTTTTCAAATTAAAAATATAGTCGTTCTTCTTTATACTACCATCATCTGTCGTGAATACTCCAATTGATTCATCATTCTCACAACCTCTCGCGACTACGCTTTCGTGCGCTCTGAACAAATCCTTCCCTCGTCCTTCATGAAATAAAAACTCACTCAACCGCTCACCTCGTCTTCCACATTCGTTCACGAGAGACCTCTTAAAATTAGAAGACATTCTCTCCTATTATAAAGTCATATTAACCAGTTCTCTTAAAGATCTCAACTTCACTCGCGCGTCGCTCAATAAATAACTCAACGCGTGCGTATCTAAATCTTTACTCTGATGTGCCAGAAATTGTAATTTGATCTCCTTCTTTAATTCCAAGCGCTGTTCTTCGGTATGCGCACCGTTCGCAATTCGAACAGCCGTGCGGTATATCTTCAGAACGTTGTGTCTGTTTATGAAGTATTTGAGCGACCTATTTCCTATCGCTTTATTTACTGGTGTTGTCATTTACTCATACTATTTATTGTTAAGATAGGTATTTTTGTGGATTCTTTTTTTTCTCGTTACAATTGTATTACGTAAAAGAAAAGAGAAACGAAGAAGATTCGAAGCTTGGACAAATGGCTTCTCTCTTAAATACAACAACAACAATCGCGAAACAACAACAATAATAAATCAATACAAGTAATCATAAAAAAAAACGTGATCTTTTCCAAATCAATTTCATGTGTCATCCTTGCGCAGGGGCCATGCTAATCTTCTCTGTATTTTTATCCGTTTAACAAATGCCTTGAACAGAGTTCAAGGCAGAATTACCCGTGTTTTAAGGAATAAAAAACAAACAAAATGAAAGAATTCACACCACGCGCGCTACGAAATGCACGAAATGACAACGACGAGGGAGTATGTTTCTATGTCTACTAAACTAAGATTACACTAACTGTCTGCTATGTTTACGATTCGATCGCAAAAGTTCCCAAACGCTGCGACGTTGTGAGAGATACAAATCGTCGTCCGGTCCTTCGAAGCTTTTTTCAAGGCTTCGGTGACTATTTTCTCGCTTTGTTTATCTAAAGCAGACGTCGGTTCGTCTAACAGTAGGACGCGAGGGTTAACGAACAGCGCTCGTGCGATTGCAATTCGTTGTTTCTGACCGCCTGATAACGTACATCCGCGTTCGCCTATTTTTGAAAAGTACTTTCTCTCGCCCAATATCAAATCTTTCTCGTCGTTCGCGATATCGTCGTGTATTAGGGCAGTTTTTGCGCAATCTATGACTCTTGCGTACATCTCTTGCGATACGTTCTGTTCATTTCTTACATCGTCGGTTTCTAAGCCACCGTATGCAATGTTATCGAAAATAGTTCCAGCGAACAAAACTGGTTCTTGCGATACTATGCCTACGATATTTCTCAAAAGCCATTTTGAGGATATTGAATTGACGTTAACTCCGTTTAATTTTATCATCCCAGAGTCAACTCTATAGAACTTTTGCAATAGTTGTAAACAAGTCGATTTTCCAACACCTGATCGGCCGGCTAATAGAACACATTCATTCGCTTGAACTGTAAACGATAAAGATTGTAAAACTGGATTTTGTAGTTGTCTCGACGGGTACGAGAACGTCACCTTCTCAAAATCAATCTTTATACCGCTACCACTAGTAGCGAGAGCAGTAATAGATTTTTCACTTTCATTTTCTACTTCATCATCAACGTCATCATCGTCGTTATCTAAAACTTTGAATACTTCCGTTGCGCTTCCACTCGCTTTATACAAAGACGTGAACGCGTTTAATAACTGACCGAAATATTCTTGCAACTGCGATTGGTAAAGAACAGCCGCGACGAGCTTTTCTGCATGCATTTCTCCGTTTAAAACAAAGCTCCCGCCAACGTATAATATCATAAACGGTACGAAACATGCGGACACTAAGGAATAGAATACAGTAAAATATACGCCAGAATAAATGGCTTGCTGCGTACTCTCTTTATACCATTTCTCAATCGCTGAATCATATCGCACGTTTTCATAATTCTCATTCGCAAACGACTTCACGGTTCTCACGTTCCCAATCGATTCAAACGCTACTTCGTTAGCGTCGGCTAAAGTGTCTTGCACCCTCTTACTATTCTTCGCCATCCACTTCCCATAAAAATGATTCGCAAACGCTGAAAAAGGGACGGCAATCAAAGCCAGAGTACCGAGTTTCACGTCCAACCAAATCAAATACGCCCCGACGCCAATAACTCTCGCGACGCATTCGACGAAGTTCCGAAACACCCACGATAAATCCGAAGCGATTTCTTGACAATCGCTCGATAACATCGACGTCGTTCGCCCCGTACTCGTTCTATCGAACCATTCCATGTTCTTCTCTAGAATTTTCTTAAACACGTTCTTCCGTAATCGTTTCACTATCCTAGTCTGCGCGAACGAGAACAAAAAGACGTTCCAGAAATCTAACAATGCGTTGATTACGCCAACGCATAAGAACTCGCGCACGTTTTTCTTGAACCTCTGTTCGTTCATGTCCACTACTGCCCCAATCGTCAAAGCGACGAAATGTGGCATCGCAATACTGAACGGTAATCTCACGACTAACGAAAGCAATCCGAGCTGAATGAATTTTCGGTCCTCTTTCGCTAACGAAAGAAGTTTTTTGAACTTTCCTTCTTCTTCTTCTTCTTCTTCTTCTTCTTCGCGCTGATGCCGATGACGCTTTTGTTGTTTCCCGACGCCCTTCTTCTTCTTCTTCTTCTTCTGATTCGGTCGTCGTTCACCGAGTGCGAGTAACAGAACTCCCTCTGACTCGGTACGATCATCATCATCGTCGTCATCGTCTTTCGCTTTGTGCGCGCGTTCCATTTTAAATCGAGTCCGAAATCGTGTGATTAAGATTGCGACAACGCACGTTTTATTTTAACATATTCCATCGCGAGCTATCACTGATGTCGTTATTAAAAAGAATGATTACGACGCTGCAAAACAGTGTTTATTATTACGCGAACCTAACTGACGCAGAGTGCGTAAAAAAAACGAACGGCATCGGACTAGGAAAGAAGAACAGCGAGGCAGTGCGTAGCCTAACAGCGCGTAGTACGTTTAAAAATAAAGCAGTCGCTCATGGCACGACCGCGAATAACAACAATCAAAGGAATACTAACAACACCAACGACGAGTTGAAATCCGAACTTTGCGAGATCTATGACCAATCGAGGAAGCTAATAGAACGAGGGAAACGATTAATGGAACGATTGAAATCTCTAGAGCGCGGGGCCGCGATGGCCATTAAGAGGAACGATGAAGAGCAATTGAAGCAAATAGCGAGAGATCGAGTCGTCGTGAAGACAGGATTGAAAGAGGTCGTTAGAAAGATCGAGTCGAAGAGAGCTTTAGCGGAACGGTTGGAACGTAGCGCTGGGACGACGAACGAGGAAAAATCGCCTTCGTTGCGTTACGAAACCGAGGAAGAGATTGAGGAGAAATTTAGGAAGTTGGAAAGAGAGCAGGAGAGATTGAAAATCGATTGGCTCGATGATTTGTGAACGATAGTAGTATAAAATAACGCACGCGCGCTTTATGAGTATATTTATATATACATATTTATTTATTATTGCATCGTAACGTTGAAGTTTGCGTTTTGAAATAATACGCGTAAAGGCGGTTTCTTTTCTTGCTCGTGTTGATTCGTGGCGGCGGCGGCTTTCGATGCTTGATGATTGGCGTTCGATGACGGTGTTCCTTTCGAGACGCAGTTTTCTTTCTCTTTTGCTTGTATTGTTGTTGATTTGTATTCTTTCGCGGCTGCGACTTCGTTTTGTTCTTCTTCGTGCTCATCGTCGTCGTCTTCGCAATAGTCATTAAAATCTGGGGCGAATTTTTCTGTACCGTCGGAACTTCGCGGCGTTATGTTACTTGTTGAATACCTATTTTCGTCATCATTTTGATCTTCATCATTATGGTCGTTTCTATTATTATTCGTTGGTGTTATCTTTAACGCAGAGCACGTTCTTTCCGGACTTAAAGACATGTTCACGGATGAATCTAAAGACGACAGTTGTTGTTGGCCTACAAAAATATTCGTCTGCTCGCACGCGCTGACGAACTTTTCTAATTTATCCAAACTCGGCGTCGCCTTCGTCCCATCAATCATAGATTTAACGTATTCCTCCATCTTACGTAAAGCTTCAATTCTATCACATTCCATCTGAGTCGTTTCTTTCACTAATCGTTCGTATCTTCTCGCGAACCATCGCTCGCAAATCTTATGTATTCCTAACAACCATGGCCCACGTAAGACCATGCGAAACCTCACCTCGCAAACTTTCCTACACTTATTCTCATCGTTCGGGTCTACCCCTATCCAACAAATCTCCTCGGCGACTATGAACTTCATTAAAGAAATGTTCCTCGTATACGTATACAACGCCTTCTTCTTTTCGTTCCATTGCGCGACTTCTAATCCTTCTAACGATTGCTTATCAAAGCCACTGATTACTTTTGACCATTTCGGTGCATCGTTCCTGCTCCAAAACTTTCTTTTCCTTAATAACCACCCTCTTCGCTCGTCGCTCGTCTTATTCAAAGTAGGCACTATTTCAATTTTATAGACCGTTTTATCCTCCGAGCTTTGCTTACTCGTTCGTTGCAAAAACGCCCTTATGACGTTATTCGCGCGAGTGTTATAAGTGACCTCGTGCGTCCTCACGGTGCCCCCAAGTTCTCGCGATAGCCTGAACAGTTCGCCGACGTACACGTTCTTCGGTACTTTAATCTCCGCTGGACTCATCGCTTCCGATTGGCCTATATAAAATCGAACCGTTTGAAAATCCCACTCGGCTCTCTATTGAAAGAAATCGTTGAGAGTAATCGCTGTAATTAATCAACGACGAACAGACGCCGACGCACGCACGCACGCTTTCTCTCTCTGTGTGCGCGCGTGGTCACTATCTTTTCTATGAATACAGTTAATTTAATCACTATTAAACAAACGAGAACTTTATTTTTAACGAATCGGAAAGCTTTCCCCAATGCCCAATTGAAAAGCATTTTCCGTTTTCGCGCGGTCAGTTTTTTACTTGTGAAGCATATCGTTCCCACTTATTAGCCTCTTAATACGAGTAAGTACATACTTCTGAAATCGAAGTTCTACTGTACGTAAGAGTGCGGCGATAAATAGGAACGTCAGTAGTACGCAAAGAAGAAAGAAATAGTAACAGCGCAGAGCTGAGGAGATAATTTTATAGCAGGGAAGTAGAAGTACGAAGGAGGAGGAGTAGGAAATGGGCACAAATAATACTAACAGAAATGATGGGGATGATGATGAAGAAGAAGAAGATTATGATAGGAAAACGATGAAGGAACGCGACGATGACGACGAAGATGATGATCACAGAAAAGCTCTTCCTGTGCCACGCTATCAAAAGCCTTCGTGGTCAGGGAAACCTTCGCATGAAATCAAAGTAGAGATTTTAAAACATGGCTGCTTAATCGAAACGTTGAACATAACAGAGAAAGGAAAAGCGTTCGTTTCGTTCGGGAGACATCCGACGTGTGATATTACGTGCGAACATCAATCGATATCAAGGTTACATTTAATCGTGCAATTTAAGGCGAATACGGACGAGATGTACGCGTACGACCCTGGATCGACGCATGGCGTATACGTGAATAAGAAACGATTGAAAAGAGAAGTGTACGCGCCTATATTCGTCGGAGATCAAATACGGCTCGGTGAAAGTCAAAGGGATTACGTTTTGATCGGTAGCGAAGCGTTAATGCAAGAGGAGACTTTAACGAATAGGATGCTTTTGAAGAGAGCGGAAGAGGAAAAGGCGATTATGGAGGAGAAGAAGATGTTGGACGAGATTGAGAAAAGAGAGAAACGAAAACGAGATGATGAAGATGTTATTAATAATAATGCGTGGGGCATGGGGGATGATTTTGATGAAGCTAAAAGACGTTATGGCGACGCGGACGACGATGGCATAAACTGGCGAACGGCTGACGAGCAAAAGTTTAGTCATAACATGCGTAAAGCGATAGAAAAAGTGCGATTGAAGGAACAAAAAGCGAATAATTATCGCATTGAAATCGAACGCATACAAAGAAAAGAATCTGCACAAGAAAATGGGTTAAGCATTGGGCAAACGCAACAAATACATAAAAACGAAACAGCCTTGGAGCTTTTGAACGAACAAATCGAAGACGCCGATGAGCGCTTGAACGAGTCGTTGCGTGAAATTTTAGGCGTACAAACTAAAAAGGCGAAAAAGGGAAACAAGAAACGATCGGCGTATGACGACGACGACGACGACGACGATGATGGGTTTTACGATCGCACAGAGAAACAGTCTTCTGCGAAGAAGATAAATAGTAATAATAAGAAACAAAAGAAAAAGAAAGAGATAATCATCACGGAAACAGCCGCATCGCTATGGGACAAGAAACTAACAACTGAATCCGATATTGAATCTTTAGAAATTGCGTATGATGATGCGAAGAAAGATGAACAAAACGCGCGAATCGAACGCGAACGCTTAGACGCATTAGAGGATGCCGACGCCATGGATATTTTCACCTCTGATGCGAGAAAAGAAGCAATAGTGGATACTTTAGAGCGTCTAGAGAAATCAATAAACGAAAAAAGGGTAGAGTTAGAGCGTCATACGAGTTTATTAAAGCTAGCAGATCCTACAGAGGAGTTTAAACCTGGAACCAGTCAAGGCGACGCTTTAAAAGAAAGTATCGATAAGAATACGCGAGAAAAAGAAGAAGTGGAAACTAGAAGAAAACAAGAATTGCTCGAAAAAGCGAAAGAAGAGAAATTAAAGGAAAAAGAAGCAATTGAAGAACGTGCGAGAATGCAAAAGTGGGAGAAAGAAGGACAACTGTTGGAAAAGAAAACGTTCAGCGGAGTTGCTAGTAATAATAATAATAATAATAGTAATAATAATACGACGTCAGAAGCAGCAACAGCAGTAGCCAATAAAGTTACTACAAAGAACACAAAAATCGTCAAAGAAGTCGAAGACGAAGCGCCTGTGATTGTTGAAGAAGAGGAGGAATTAAAAGAAAAAAATAAGGTGGCTATTCCTGAAGAGATTTATAATCGCGCCGCCGCACAAGCACTAGAAAAAGTAGTAAAAGTAGTAGTAGAAGCACGAGCTGTAAAAGCGAAAAGAATCGATGACATGGAAGACGACGGGTTTCTTACACCAACACAGGTGAAAGCATTAGCCGATAAACAAGGCGGCTTTGGCTTACAAATTCAGAAAAAGAAACCACCATCATCGATCGCTTCAATTACTGCCGCTTTACCAAGAGCAAACTACGCTCACCCAAAATCCGACGAAGAAATTCGCTCCGAAGCCGAACGCAAAGTCGAGTTGGAGATGAGGAAAGTACTCGGCGGTGGTTTCAACGACGACGACGAGGGATTCAAACGAGACGACGACGACGATGATAATAATTGGGTCGCTCCTGCGGAACAACGCGGCGACGGAAAGACAAAATTGAACGAAAAGCTCGGCTATTAAGTAATTAAACTAACAATGTATATTGAAGAGAAAAGAAGACATTTTGAAAAAACGCGTTGTGTGAATTTTTGAAATTCGCTCTCTTTGCTCTCTTTATAAAATTTCATCACGCACGAGAGAGTGAGTTTACGCTCAAACACAAACAGCGCGAGAGCGAATAAAACCGCATACGCGCGAGCAATAACAGGGCTTCTCGATTACATAAATTCCATTAAAAATCAACCACCACACTTTTAAAAAACATATAAAATATAACTACAATTTCAAAATCATCTTCGTCCAATAAAATTCAATCAATCCCCAAAACTCTGGTAAACATAAACAAACAAATGTCACACAATAGCAATAACCAGCAACAACAACAACAACAACAACAACAACAACAACAACAACAACAAATATTCGACATCGAACATCTACTTCAACTGGATACGTTAGAAAAAGAACTCAGAGAAGCCGCGGATATCGTACAAGAATGGGCCTTAGAGCGACAAACGGCGAAAAGATCGTTAGAGGCGAATCATAAAGGGCAAATGAAACAATCAGAGCTGTTTTATAAGAAATTGGTCGAACGCGAACACGAGTTATCAAAAGAAGCGAAAGAACTCGCCGAGGAAATGGAACAAAGAGAGAAACAATTGAAACAAATGGAAGAAGAAGCTATGCAAGCGAGAGAGTTAGCGGAAGGGTTACCGGAACAGCTCGAACACTTACGCGTGACCGTGAACGAGGAGAGGGAGACGATCGAGGAAGTGGCGAGTACGATTGAAGGCGCGGAATCGAAACAAACGAGTCAATTGAAATCATTAGAAGAAGCGAATTATGCTTTTAAGAGCAGGTTAGGGTTATCGTTCGAGCGAAGGTCCGAAGATGACGATTTAAGATTCGTGTTCACTCTCATCGATAGGTTCGATATGGACCGAGAGTTTTCGTTTAATATTAAGTTGGACGATAGTGGGCGATACGTTCTCGTAGATTGCGAGCCTCCTGTTAGAGATGCGCAGAAATTTATGCGAGAGTGTAATCAAAGTGGTGGTAGAGAGTTATCCAAGTTCGTTCGACGAATGAGAAGAGCGTTCGTCGATCTTTGCGAGAAGGGCAACTAGTAATAATCAAATATCCTGACTTTGACGTAAAATTGTAAAATAAAAATAATAGTATCCCGCAAACTCCAGACGCGCACGCTTCATTTATCATTTAACCTAATCACGCATATGATTAACAACGCTTCACAATCACATTCTATTCGTGTTTTAGTTAATCAAAGCCAGCTATTTCATCATGATCGGAAGAAGTCAAAATCCTTTTTTTATCTAAAAAGATATCCAAAATCTTCCTCTTATTCAACGAACTCTTCGAGTGATAGTGATGCTACTACTACTACTACTACTACTACTACTACTACTACTACTACAACTGCTACTAATTTCTCTTCAGTGACGAAAGAGCGCTTGAAAATCCTGTTAGCAATTGATTCCTTTGGCATCGAAACGATGTTACTTACTTCAGAAGGCAAACATGTAGTACTCAATAAATATGACTTGAAGCAAATCACGGAGAGAATAAAAATGTTACAGATGAGTATACCGTACGCGAAAGAGAACTTAATCGCATTAATAGTCGAGAACCCGACCTTACTTGCCTATGAATCGAAAGATATAATAAGAGCTTCCAGGTATATTCCAGAGTTATGTGAAGAGAGAGTTACGGCTGAGTTGCTATGTACGCGATGCCCGGCCGCGTTCTCGCACGTCTTGAAAAGAGTCCTTGACGAAGTTCCATATAAGAAATTTGAGCTCTCCTTAAGAGAATGGTTAGAATCAGTCGATGGAAAGAATTGGGCGCATTGTTTCACGCAAAGGCCAATAGTTTGTTCGGAGTGGAGCTATTTGAATCAAATGAAACAGTTCGATAGGAAATCGTTACAGCCCTGGATTAGAGAAGAGAAAGATAGAGTGTACAAATATAGCGGAAAAAGCGTTAGAGTTAAGAACAGTAGCGACGATGATGATGACGATGATTAAAAGTAGGTAGAAGAGTCGTATTATTATCATTAGCTTATATGTAGTACTTATTTACAAAAAGAATAGTTGGTTACTGTCTATAATTTACAAGTCGCCTTTAATCAATCAACTATAGTGTATACGCCGCTGTCTTTTTAAAATAACGGCGAACCGGTGAATTTCTCCGCCGCTAATAAAGCGACGATGCCAATCATAGCAGCTCTGCCGTTCAACATTTCGGAATTCGTTTTAAACATCGCGAACTGCCTCGTTTCATCGAAGTTGTCTTGCGTAAACTTTGGCGTAATCGTACCAAGAATAGCGACCGCGATCGTAAACGCGAACAAAGAGAAGTTCTGTGCGTCGATGATATGCGTGGGCACACCGGAGACAATCTTCTCTGGAAACAATAAATTGATCGCTTCCTTCTTCGTAATGACTTCACCGGCAACGGCTGAAACAAAACCAACCATCGCTGCTCTGCCATTAATCAATTGCGCGGTTTCCGAAAAGATCGGATTACTGCTCGATTGTTTCGATGCAACTACCTTCGGGGAAACGAACGACGAAACGTCGTCTGCGTCGATAGATCCAGCGACGTCGATCGATCCAGTCGCCTTGATCGTCCTGTTGACCTTTCTCGAACTCGATGAAGAAGAAGAAGAAGAAGAAGAAGTAAAGGATTGCACGCGGAGCGTGTTTTGTGTAGTCATAGTAATCGATTGCATCTTTCTTAATAGCGTAGTAGTGTTTATTTTATAACGAATGGTTTGTGAGGAAATGCCACGTTAGCGACGTCACCTTTTTTTCATTTATTTTCTTCAACTTGAATTCTGGGCCACGAAAAACATATTTAGGGTTTTAAATAGGGTTTAGAATATTTTTACTAGCAAAAAAAATGCACAGCCGCACTTAATTGATTAATTGATTCTCTGGAGAAAGCAAAAAAAATCCCGTTTCTCCGGAGAAGGAATTCCCCATCCCTACTGATGTGACCAGCATTTTGACCGTTCATCAAATGTGTTTTTTAACATATTAAGTCATTGACATTTTCCAACGCGACGACAATACTAACCAACGCGTAAAACCAACAGCGTCGTCGAGCGATTGGACGAAGAACTCTATATTTTTTCGTCCACGCCTTTACTCTGCTTGAATCTAAACATGAACATACCGCCGCTTAATAATCATAATCGA
>Ga0209830_10002421_pt1 | contig 15073 bp, 12 predicted proteins | sample ArcticOcean_MG_C_12_FD_187439 | JGI IMG/M metagenome (GOLD analysis project Ga0209830, IMG submission 187439) | Marine microbial communities from western Arctic Ocean - ArcticOcean_MG_CB8_130 (SPAdes) (version 2) | ecosystem: Environmental > Aquatic > Marine > Oceanic | place: Arctic Ocean...
CTCTTATTGTTTCGCTTTCTTTTGCAAAACTGGTTTCAGTCGTCGTTTGCGCGAATTTCAATCGATTTGCGCTCGCGTCTTTTCGTGCTACCACGACAAAAGCTTCTTCTTCATCTTTATCTTTATCTTCATCGATCGATGATTCGCTTTCTTTTGCACTCATCTGCCCTGCGATTCGTGTTTGATCGAATTTCATTCGATTGGATTGTGATTGTGATTGCTTGTTTTTCAGAACTTTGCCATGATAGGCCTTATTCTTAGTTTTCACTGATGATGATTTCGCTGCTGCTAATGATGATGATAATAACGACTGCTTTTGCGATTGGTGCTTTTGTAGTCCAGCGCTCGCTCCAAAGCGATTCATCGTTAGAGAATTAATTATGTAGCGATGAGCGCTTTAAATTGAAAGTTGTACCACCACGGTTTAAATGCATAAATGGAGTTGGCCAGATTTAGGGTTTCAAGAATTGATTTAGGGTTTAGGGTTTAAAATTACAAAACCCTAAATAGTATAATAGATATTTTTTTTACATTTCCCCACACTGTTTAGTATTCAATGCGCGGCACATATATCGATCAATTTTTAGTACACGCAAGGGATCGATGGATATACACAAACACGTAGTACTGTGTTTTTTTGTGTGAGTTTATTACATATCGCTCTCTTGCAAAGAAATAACTCATCGTCATCATCGACATCATCAGATTATGCAAAACACAGAGCAGATGATTTATTATGTTATAAATAATCAGAACATTGAGAGAGAGTAATAAAGCTTAATTGAACATATATTGAAAACCAACAGTCAGTAATAGTAATAGTAATAGTAACAGTAGTAATAGTAATAATGAGAAAACTTGACGTAACGAGCGCTCGACCACGAGCTCGTTTCGCTCAATCCTCCAAGTTCTGCAAAAGACGCGATTTTGCCCTAAAAATCAAACCACGGCTGATGAGCGGCAAAACAGAGGAAATAAAAACAGTAAAGTCTTCGAACGCAGCAGCAGTAAAAGCAGAGATGACGATGCGGTTACGAGTTAATGACGTGACTTACGTCCCGCCAGGATCTGCTCGGCAGACTTTGAGTTCGTTGACGTTTTCGTTACCGAGGAATGGGTTAGTTTTAGTCGTCGGGAGGTCCGGGGCAGGGAAATCGACGCTGTTGAATCTGATCGGCGGGTACGAAAGCGCGTGCGCGTGCGCGCGTGCGTGTGTAAAGATTGTTTTTGTTTTTGTTTTTGCTATATATATGTATATATATACGCGAGAGTTTCCGCGTTTAGCGCGACGACGATGACCACATGTATGATGATGACGCGGAACACGCGGTTTTCGATGTAATGATTGAATACGTGTTGATAGTGTTTAGATTCGTGTGTGAGGTCATGCGCGCGCGTGTGCGTGTGTGTGTGTGTGTGTGTGTGTGTATGTATGTGTGGTAGAGTTAATGATGCGCTGCATGGATTGATGGGTTCTCGCGACGCGCGCGTGGACGGAGAGCGTTCTCTCTCTTTCTCTCAATGTGGGTTTAATAATATATCTGACATCTCTAATCTCTCTTTCTTTCTCTCTTTTAGGTTAGCGGAACCGACGAGTGGGACGATTAAAATACTCGACGCCGACGCCGCCGACGCCGACGACGACGATTTCGTAACGCATAAAGGAGATTCATACTTTGAAGGCGAAGACGACGACGTCGACAAAATTAAGGACGATTTAAAAAAAACGATGATTATAATAAATAATAGTAATAGCAGTAGTAACAGCACGTCGGCTGCTGAGAGAACGAAAAAAGTCGGATTATGTTTCCAGTTCCCGGAGAGGCACTTTTTAGGAAGAACGATTTTGGAAGAGTTGACGTTTGGATGGCCGCAAAACGCGCGGTCGTTTAGGTTACGCCGAGAGTTAGCAGAAGTCACGAAGAAGGCTTTGAAGGCGGTGAATATGGAAGAATATCCATTAGATGCAGAGGTGAAGACGTTATCGGGCGGGTATAAAAGACGCTTAGCGTTAGCCTGTCAATTAGCTCGCGATCCGAAGGTTTTATGTTTAGACGAACCATTAGCTGGTCTAGATTGGAAGTCGAGGTTTGACGTCGCAAAGGTTTTAGAAAAATTGAAGCGCGAACGATTGATCGTAGTCGTAACGCATGACGTAGAGGAAATGAGACGAATCGCGGACGAGGCGTACAGAGTGAAAGATGGCGGATTAGGAATTGAGAGAATTGATGGGTTTGTTCAAGGTTCTGGAGCGAGGACGAACGAAAGCTTCGTTCGCGAAGGCGAGTTTGGCAATTTTTGAGCGCGTTGAGATACGTAAAATGGGAGATTATCACACAAACATCAACATCGTCGAAACAGTCGTAGTATGGCACAAGCTATTAACAACGATCTTTCTTTCCGTTGTTAATAGCTTGTGCCATATTACGACTGTTTCGACGATGTTGATGTTTGTGTGATAATCTCCCATTTTCACTTTTTGTACGTTCAAGTAGTCTTAGTTCCGCGCGAAACTAATCATAAGTTTAAACTTTTGAAAGACAGTGCTTGAAGAGTACTGGAAATGAAACTGAGAGAGATAGAAATCTAACGACAGATATATACGCATATATAAACGTATTCGTATACGTGTAGTAATTAGAAATATTTGCATACAGATAATATGTAGTATACTTATATATACTTAATATGCGTCGTTAAAAATAACTTCACGATCTCTCTACGTCTCCCCAACCGCCGCAATCGGATCCACACTCGCCGTCTGGATCTAAAACGTACACTAATTCCCAAAAATGCGATTTATTATCGTTTCCAGACGCGTTCTCCTCTAAAGCGTCCGCCCACGTTTTTCTCGTTTCTGTCTTTTTCTTCCTTAAACAAGCTAAACTCGCGACGTTCATGTTCAACTCTTGCACGCCAGTAAACTCTCTCACGGCTTCTTCTAGGCCTTTGTTATGACCTACGATTAAAACGACCTCGGACGTCCCATCCGGTTCTTCAAAGGTCTCGGATTCCCCGATGACGATCTGCGATACGTGTTCGGCAAAGACGCCATCCATGCCGGCGTAGTGATAGACGCTACCCAAAAAAAGCGGGTTTGCAAATTCGGGCAAGTTATCGTCATCCGCAGTCGTCGTCGTTTGCGCTGCGTCGTCGTCGTCCGCGGCTGCTATCGTAGACGGTTTGCGCAAACTCGTCAAGTTCATTTCTTTCAACGTCTCCCTCGTCCTTCGAGCGCTACTGCATATCGCCCTCGTCGGCTCCCACGCGTTCCCTGCGATCTCGAACAACCTCATCCCTAGCTCTTTCGCCAAAAATTTCCCTTCTTCAGTTAAAGGCCTATCGATATCTCTCGCGTATTTGTTCAGATCGTTATCGGCCTTTGAGTGCCTCATCAGAATCAGCTTGAAATAGGACGACACTTCTTCATCTAAATCATCGTAAGAAGAGGAAGAGGAAGAAGAGGAAACAGGTTTCTGTTTTCTACGCTGTTGGCACCGAGAGCATTCGCGGTTCTTAGTAGTAGTACTCCTGCCGTAGACGACGTTTCGTGAAAAATATCCATCTCTTTGATACGAACGGATCAGTAGTTGTTGTTGTTGATGATGATGATGATGAAGACGAGCAGTAGTCGTCGCAGCAGCAGTAGTAGTATTGGCCATGACGTATATAGTTCCTGACTAGATATATATTTTTGCCCTTCGAAAGACTCTGACGAGTGTGTATGTATGTATGTATATCTATTCGTCGTGTTGCTATTGGGCAAAGAAAGAGTAGAGAGTTTTGAGGGAATATACGTCTATTTATTTTTCTTATTATTATTATAAAGATTTTCTTGATCAGCGATATCTTTAAAACTACATGTTTAACTAAATCTCTTCGTGAACACTATCGCATCTTTTCAAAGGTAAGAGTAGAGACATAAACGCCGTAAACTATAGCTCAGGGCACACTTTGTCGTGAAAACCGAGTTCGGCAATTCTAATGTCAGGCTGTCGTATAATTGGTACTACAAGAAAATACAAGTTGAAACTATTTAAGACGAAAGAATTCGCTGCCGAACGCGAGAACTCTCTCTCTCTTTCTAAATATTTTTTTTCGCAGCCTCCTTTTGCGCTCGTTTCTTCAACTCGAACGATCTCCGTCGGTTTTGCTCGAGATGATAAGGGATCAAAACTTGCGCGAAACCGAATAGTAATCCCAAAGGGAGACTCGCAGCGAGAGGATACTCCGTACTGAAAATGGACGACTGTAAAATGATGTTGTTTCCTTTGCAAGATTGACCACTCGAGATTACGGTTTCGACCATATATCTGGATAGGAGATACGGTTGCACGATGTGATTCAAGAACAAACTTAGAATATGTCGTTCCAATCTGACGTTCAATATGCACGCGGTTGATCGATATACGACCAAGTTGAGTATTTGTGGATAATCCGATTTAACGTACGCAGACCAAGGACATATGTTTCGAATAGCCATGACTAAAAGTCCTCTATGTAAACAATAAAATCGAGGAAAGAAGATGCCAATGCTTAGGCAAATTGCTGGTACGAACAAACTGAAAGTTTTTAAGAGAAACATCGGCGTGACCGTAGTTGAACTCAAATAAGGATCATCCGCGATGTTTATATCATGCATCATTTCCTTGTTGTAAATACACGATGTAAAAAGAGCAACTCCAATCCCCTTGAAACCACCTTGCTCTTCGTTGAATAATTTCAAAAACATGGCAACAGCGTAATATGAGAGAATGAAATATAATCCGCAGTCATATGGTCGATGCATAATTGCCGAATCGAGGATGAATTCGCGTTCTTGATTTGGATTCGGAAAAGAAAAGCACGCTTTCGCTTGAAACTTTTTCATTTGATTAGAAACATATTTAAACAAGCCTGAAAAACTTTTTCCATTTCCTCGGGAATCGATTTCTTCCTGAATTTGCTTTACGTATATTTGATCTCCGCTTTCAACGGAATCGCCTTGCCACTCTCTCTTCATCCAAAAGATGCCGTATTTTGCAGCAAATTGGCAACGCGATCTCAATTCCAATGATCGATAAATTGTGAAATTTAGAAGCATCAATAGACTCGTGATAAAATTATCGTGTCCTATTCTGTTTTGAAAATCGATGAAGCCGTTCAAGCATACGTCGAGAACGCTCGACGTATGTGTATGTGCGAGTGCGCTAAACTGAACTCCGCGAAAAAGAAGGCGGCTAGCCAAGAACAGAGTTGCCAGATGCCGTTCTATCCTACTCGAACATATAGTTAAAACCGTGAAATGGAGTAAAACTGAGCTCAAAGCTCTGTCGGTTTTAGTTTCTGAAATATTCACTAACAGCGAAAACAGGAGCTGTAACAGAATTATAATACATTCTCTGTATCTCACGTAAAATCTCGAATAAACCACCAAAGCATAAATTATAATCGCTTGTAATGTAGATGCAGCGCCTAAAACGAACCAGGACGGGGCTTTAATTTCGGAGCTTTCAGCGAACATGATTAAATGTCTTCCGACGAAAATGGAAAAGATTAACATGATTCTCCAAACGTCAAATTTTCGCTCGTTGAACGAAGATTCGAGAAGAAATGATTTTTCAACCACTGGATCGCTAAAGGCATAAATCGCCTTGCCTTCAACATAGTCGTTTAGTCTTCGCAACTTAGTCCTCAGTCTTCGCAACTTACATCCAGCCTTAAAACGACCTAACTTTGCGCCACACTGAACCTGTTCAAAAAACGCGTTCGCACTTAATTCTGATGCGGAGGTTGTGAACTGAGTAGATTTCTTTTCCTTTTTCGTGCTGCAAGAACCGTCGAGTTTTTCGCTACTTTCTTTGGCTAACACCATCGAGAAAAGCCTCAAGAAGTTCTCTTCGTCTTCGAGTATCTTACTTGCAATTTCCAGATATTGAAGCTGCTGCTTTTTTAGTTGTTCGCCATTTTCTTCCTCGGTTGCCTCGAAACTTTCAAGGAGAAATTCAAAAGTGCGCGGGTAAACTTCTTTGCGGAGAATTTCGACCTGTTCGATATGATCTATTGATGCAAATTCATTTTGCATTTCCGTTTCATTTTGCATTTCCGTTCCATCATCCTCACTGTTCATATAATGCGATATTTCAGATCTAAACTCTAGATAAGAAAAGTGAACGGCATTTGCTGCGATTCGAAGTGGAGCGTCAAGAACTCGTAATAGCGCTTGGGAGGAACATGTTTGGGTAGAACTCTGCGCAGCCAAATGTGCCAATTCTTTCGGCGTAAAGTCATCATCATTTCTCAAAGTATACCATGAATCGATAGAATCAACGACTGATAGAAGGTCCAATATCAACTCTGTGTTCCCTTGCATTGCTGCGACGTGTAAAGCGGTATCTTTCGTTGTTAAATCCCCAACACTAGTAACGGTGCCGAATAAACTCTTATCTCCTCCCAAAGAAATGACTTCGCGTACTGTTTCGATAGACTCCGATAATGTAGCAGCATACACGTACGTTTTGTAATCCTCGTCTATGGTCAACAACGATGATGTATCTTTCAAAGCGAACGCTTGCGGTTCTAGCAATCTCTTCGAAACGTTCTTGAAGCCGTTCTTCAATGCCCATAGTGTGGTATCTTTCTGAAGTGTACAAAAATTTCGATTTCTGTAAGATTGGAAGTCACCATCTTTCATGAAACACGTTCCAAAATATCGCTTCAAAGTGTTGCAGACATTCTTGGACACACCGTTCACCTCGGTCAAAGCCGATTGGAGCTCATGAACGAGATCAGCGTTTGGAGATAACATGACGAGGACTGGATCAGATACTAACCCCGTCCTTGTACGATGCGAAGCTTCCCATGAGACGCTTATACTTAAAGAACCTTCAGCATAATCGAGCGGAATGCTTATATGCAGAAAACTTGAATTTGAGCTTCTGTGCTCGCCAAAACGTATAATTTTAGCTTCGCGCAATACCTGACCATTCACACGTACGATAACTTCGGCCTTTTTTGGCACATTTGACATGGTGAATTCACTTTTACCACTTTGCGCATACTGCGGATCAGTGCATATCGCGTGCTTGCTCAAATTCAATTCAAAAAATTCACCTCCCGTTTCGCTTTGAATATCCGGTTCTTCTATCCAGATTCCATTGACTCTCTTTGTTCTCATTTGATCAAATTTAATATCGACATCAACGTCACCCAACGCCGCATCTCCAGATTCGAAAGCATATTTCCCTAATTTTCGTGAAGAAGTAGCCTGCTCATTTCCATAAGATCGCCTTTCTCTTAAGTGCGTATTTGGCACAACGAACGTTTCTACGTTCAATTTCGTGCAACCCGGTTCGGCGGTGATCGTTATCGAAGCCGGCGGGCCATTTTTATCGGAAAAAAACTTTCGAATGCCCTCCCCAACGGAAGCGCCCAGTTCATGTGGTTGTCGATTCTGAATCTTAATTTCCGCAATTGTGGGAATCATAACTTCCCTCCTTGGCATTGAGATGAGATTCTGCTTGCGCGAGTGCTGCGCGAGCAGCAAAGCAAACATAGGAGAACCGTAATATTTCTCGGTACTGTATTTCGAATTAACAGTATCTTTTCTGCGAGTTTTTTGTTCACTCTCTTCTGTCAAATCTTCAAAGGTTGCGTTTTTTGTCACATCAAAAGTGCTAGTAAAGAAATCCTTTCTAAAGGACGTCGGTTCAATTTTAGTTCCTGTTTTCCGAATTCTTGGATTTTCGTGTCTCGTTGATTGCGCTTTCGAATGAAACTGACAAATCTTCGAGCGAATAGAATTCAAAGCCAAACACTCGTCTGTTTTACAATCATCGACTTTACGAATAGTCTCAACAGAAGCTCGCTCTTGTCGTCGCAACAAATGCTTCTCCACTTTTAACTCCTCGCTCAAAAAATCCAACGTGGATATCAAAAACCTCTTCTTATCCTCTTCTCGATCTTGGCTCGACCTCACCATTCTCTTCATATTATTCGTCATTCCTTCGTTCGCGAAATCGCTCGATTGTGACCGCCACTGAATTTGATCACGACCGCCGTTTGAACAATCATTCGTATTATGACTCGCGAACGAGGCGAGAGCGAGTTCGTTATCCCAAAAGAAATCCTCTTCCTTCCACTCCCGTTCTTCATTAACTCCTTCTTCTTCTTCTTCTTCTTCTTCGAAATCTTCCCCAACAGAAGTCTCCGCATGTTTATTTAATAACTTCATCACTGCCTCAAGCCTAGTCGCCTGCTCTTCGATAAAAGCCAACTGCGCCTCGCGTTGAACCGCCTGCGCCTTGATAACCGCCGTTTGAAATCTGATCTCGTCCAGGATAAGTACTTCCGAATCGTCTCTAAAGCCGACGCAACCTTGGCTAGAATGATTCTGGCAACTGCATTTTAAGTATACTGGTTCGATCACCATTTGATGTATGCCCTGCTGAGTATGCCCTGGATGTTAAATTTTAAAATCCAACACGCAACGAATCTGTATCGCGCCAAAGTTCTTGGATTTTTCGAGAACGATCGATCGTTTAGCGTAGTAGTGTGTGTTAGTGTGTGTATCTCTACCCCGTCTCTGTGCGTTAGTTGTGTGTATGGTTACAATAACAACAACGCAATAAGCACGAGAATTCTAAGGCTTTTTTTGCCCTTACAGCCTTATCAAATTATCAAATTAGGTTATACTGGTTGTAAATTTCACGTTGCGGATGCCAGTGTAGAGTCTTAACTAAAAGCTCTATAGCTAATAAATATTCAATTAAGAATATACTGTTAAGTTTACTAACAAAAGTACTCGATAGATTTCGATTTTAATTGTATTTGTATTATATAGTTTTGTGGGGAATAATGTTCATTTTAATCTTTCCTGACATGAAAGGTCGTTTTTTTTGCTTAGAGTTTTTTTTTTGGGTAGTTAAGACTCGTCACCAAAAGGCACTGACGAACGACAAAAAGAAGGAGTGCGAACCAAAAATATCTGGCGCGAGAAAAATGTTTCATAAAAATGTTTATTACACAGCGTATTTGTAAATTAGCGTTTAGTGGTTGAGTACCTCATGTTATTAAGAAGCAGCAGGCGGTGTTTTACTACTATACTAAATATATATGGTAGGTTTATTAGCGTATCTACCCAGAATTTTACACCTTTGTACTGAGGCAGTACTCAAGGCATCAGTACTATAAATTTTTTAGTGAGGTCAAAATATATTCCGGCACAGACAAGTTAGAGACAACTTTAAGACAAAACAGACTATACATATATATGTTGTTCAAATTGTCTTATAGTTGTCTGTGTATATAATTGTATATATCTATTCGTGTTATTGGGCAAAGAAAGAGTAGAGAGTTTTGAGGGAATATACGTCTAATGGTTTTTTCGTGAAGACGTTCTTGATCACGGCGCTTTTAATTCGTTTTGCAGGAGTAGAGATCTCAGTCGTATTGGTCCATTATCTATTGCGATATCGCTGGCAGCACCAATAGCAAAACGTGCGCGCATCGCGTGTGTAGATCTAGTACGATTTACGTCCGTACTGATTTTAATGTATCGCGGCGCGTGTAATGATGTAATAAAACTTATTATTCGAGTTAGGTAATAGACCACGCACTGCGTGCGTGCGTGCGTGTCTGCTTTTCCGGTTCAATCCTCTCGAACGACAGTCCTGTCAGTACGAACCGATTTCGAACGAACGGACTCGTTTCACGCGCGCTCACGATATTAATCACGCACAGATCTCTCTGGTTTCTTCTCAAGGTTTTCGTCTCATCGACATCATCATAATAATAATAAGCGTTTTTTCTCTCTCTCTAGCTTTGACCGAATCCGCAAAAGCACATCAGAAGAAGAAGAAGAAGAAGAAGAAGAAGAAGAAGAAGAAGACGATGATATCATGAGAGCTTTAAGAAGAAACCTAATCGGGCTTAAGAAATACACCGATCGCATACTCGTTCATCCAGTTCCTTTGCTCAATCGCGGCATTGGCGCAAGTGATACTACTTCTTCCTCGGCTGATCGTTCCACGAATAATGCGCACAATCGAATTCCAAAGTTTAGGAATTTACTCTTCGTGATCAAAGAAACCGCTCTCGAAAAATGTACGCTTTGTGCCAAAATTGCTCTTCTCTCTGCTTAATTCTATGTTCGTGTTCCTGATCGTTTCTGTCGTTTTTTGGATATAAATTTGTTCATCATCGAAAGTTATTCTATTAGTAGTAGTATACTTACTCACATTCCCTACTATGAAAATATTGTACAATTGTGAAAAACGCGCGCGTTATATATCGAATGATTGTTTACTGATTCTCTCCCTCTCTCTCTATGTATGTATATATATGTATATGTGTATATGTGTATAAAAATACGTATTATCGTGAAACAGATACGTCCTTGGAAGATTTCGGTGAAACGTATCGAGGAGCGAGATGGGAGCGCATGCACGTGAGACACGAAGCGCATAATCGAGCGGTCGAGCGAGTGATGGAGTTTATAGAGAGATTAAGCAGAGAGACGAATGGAATGATTACGTATAAAGCGGTTCGGAGAGAATCGTTATCGTGCGGGGATTTCGTGAACGCGGCGGACTACGATCGAGAGGTTGATTTAGTAATCGCTTTAGGCGGAGACGGAACGACGTTGATTAGTTCGCATTTTATTCATAGTAATAGTAATAGTAACAGTAATGAGAAGAAGAAAAAGAAACCTAAATTGATCGGCGTGAACACGGATCCAGCATTTTTAGCGCCGTGCTTAACGTTTACAAAAAAAGCCGAAGATGAACGAAGATCGACCGGTTTTTTATGCGCCGCGAGCGCGAACGACGTCGAGGATGTTTTAAAAGAAATCATATTCGACGACGACGACGCCGTTGATGATCAAACCAATGATGATGGTGATGAGCACAACAACAACATAAACAACATAAACTCAAACAACAACAAGCGCGTCGAATTAGTGAAAGCGAACAGAATTTCGATTAAAGTGAACGGGAAATCTTTCGGAATGCCGTTGGCGTTGAATGATGTTTTGATTTGTCACAACTCTCCAGCCGCTTTATCGAGATATTCAATCATGTTAGACTCTTCCGATCTGAATCGCGAAAAAAATAATAAAAACGATACTAATAATATTAATAGCTTTAAAGACGTTAACGTCAACGACGACGCTTCAACGACGGAGAAAGCGTTTTATCACATTCGCTCATCGGGCGTCAGATTTTGCACCGGATTCGGTTCGACCGCCGCCATGAAGTCCGCCGGTGGCCACGCTATGCTCAGAACGGATCAAAGAATTCAATACATGGATCGCGAACCTATATATTACGATCACGAAGCGAAGCCTCCCGGTAAAGGCAACGGTTTCTACGGTCCCGAAAAGATTTCAAAGTTCCGATGGAACACCAGGGTCGGTAAAATATTCATCGACGGCGCGAACGTATGCCGTGACTTAAAGATTGGAGACGAGATCGAAATCGCGAGCGCTCGCGCAGAGGACCATTTAGAGATCTTCCAGCAACGACTACGGAAATAGTTCGCGGCTTAGTTTTTAGTCTCTCGTAGTCTCGTTCCTTAAAAATCTAGCTCTCGCGTAATCACAATCTCTTCACATTACTTAGCAGAGAGAGTTTTATACTAATAGTAATAAAATGGAGACCGCGAACTTTAAAAACGACCAAGATCGAGGTCTTCAACCGTACTTCAAACAAAAATGCGAGGCCATGGAGATCTTAGTGCGCGATGGGCAACAAAACTTGTTACGTTTAGAGGCGCAACGTAACGTCCTAAACGCGAAAGGTTGTTCTTCTTTTGATTCTTCTTTTGTTTTTTCTTCTTCGTTTGGTTCTTCCGAATTCTGATTTTTTTGATTCTTTGCGTTTCCAATTAATCGTGATCGAAAAGCACGCTTTAGTAGAGACAGAAAGCGAGAGTGATTTGTTAGAGAGAGAGAGGGTTCTAATAACGCGTTCATTTTCGATCATGATTACGATTTTCTCTCTTCATTTTTTTCTTCTAATGATGAGCGAGATCTCGAGATTTTGAGATTTTGAGATTTCGAGATTTCGAGCTTTGACGAAGACACGGAGACGTTCTCGCGTCGATGATGGATTTTTGTGAGCGTAGTAACCGTGAAAGCGATAGTACGCGTGGTTAAGATTTTGAAAAGCCGTGGGCGACGCGCGAGAGCGTTTGTGATCAGAGTCCATCTCTCTCGCGAAGAGCGCGTAAGCTCGATCTTTGTTCTGTGATTTTTGTTCTACGCGCGCGCGCGCTTTGTCTTTAACGCTGACTTTTCTCTTTCACTCTTCTCTCTTATATATATGTGTGTAATAATAATAATACGATAAAACAGTTCGCGCTTTGAAAGAAGAGCTCAGTTTATTGCAAGAACCCGGGTCGTACATCGGCGAAGTCGTTAAGGTCATGGGGAAAACAAAAGTTTTAGTCAAAGCGCATCCGGATGGGAAGTACGTAGTCGATTTCGATAAATCGATCGATTTAGCGAAGTTAACCCCAGGTGTTCGCGTAGCGTTGAGGAACGATTCTTACGCTTTACATTATATTTTACCGTCAATGATTGATCCGTTGGTTTCTTTAATGAAGGTTGAGAAAGTCCCCGATTCGACGTTTGATATGATTGGCGGGTTAGATCAACAAGTGAAAGAAATTAAAGAAGTCGTCGAGTTACCGATTAAGCATCCAGAGCTGTTCGATGCGTTAGGTATTGCGCAACCGAAAGGGGTCATTTTATACGGTCCGCCAGGAACGGGGAAGACTTTATTGGCCAGAGCGGTTGCGCACCATACCGATTGTTGTTTCATCAGAGTCTCTGGTTCTGAGCTCGTGCAAAAATATATCGGCGAAGGGGCGAGAATGGTCAGAGAACTATTCGTCATGGCGAGAGAAAACGAACCGGCAATTTTGTTCATGGACGAAGTCGACTCTATTGGTTCAGCGCGTGGCGGCGGTGGTGGTGGCGGCGGCGATTCAGAAGTGCAAAGAACGATGTTGGAACTCTTAAATCAATTAGACGGTTTCGAGGCGTCGAATAAAATTAAAGTAATCATGGCCACAAACAGATTGGATATTTTAGACCCAGCTTTGTTAAGACCTGGAAGAATCGATCGTAAGATTGAATTTCCGAACCCGACTGAAGATTCGAGAGTGGATATCTTGAAAATTCATAGCAGAAAAATGAATTTAGTAAGAGGAATTGATTTGAAATCAATCGCGAGTAAAATGGGAGGCGCGAGTGGCGCCGAGAGTAAAGCCGTGTGCACCGAGGCTGGTATGTACGCTTTGAGAGAACGAAGAGTGCACGTCACGCAAGAAGATTTCGAAATGGCTGTTTCGAAAGTGATGACGAAAGATACGGATAAGAATATTTCAATTAAGAAATTGACGTTGTAGAAAATAATAATGAATACATTTATTACTTGACAGGCAAACTGCTGTCTACACACAAAAAAAATCCACTGCATATGTATACTTAAATATAAAAAAAAGAACTCTACCGTACTATTTATTGAATACTTTTTTCATACGCTTCCCATCCAGCTTTTCGGTATTCTTCAGCCGCTTTTTGTGGATTTGCGGCTTTATAAATCCCTCTACCGACGATGATCACGTCCGAACCGTTTTCGCAAATCACGTTTGTTGGCGTATTATATTGTTGACCCATGGCATCACCGCCGACTTCGAGTTGAACGCCCGGGGTCATGTTAATCAAGCCTTTACTCCATTCAACTTTCCACGCGTTTGGATTAGTTGCAATAAATCCCATGACGAAATCTGAATGCTCGGCGGCCATTTTAATCGCAGCTTCGGTATACGCCCCATTCGCCATCGTACCTTTCGAGCTCATTTCGGCTAATAATAATAAACCACGCTTCTTCGGCAAACCGACGGATTTCAAACCATCAATGATTCCACTCCCGGGGACGATATGCGCGTTAGTCACGTGCGACCAGTCTACGATTTTATGCACACCGGATGAGTATTGTCCAACAACCGTATTGCCGATATCTGCAAACTTTCGGTCTTCGAAGATTAAGAAATCGTGCTTTGTTGCAATTTTTTGCAACTTTTCGCCAAAATCGTGCGTGAAATCTGGATACAAATCGCAATGCGTTTTGAGCATGCAAATCTCTGGACCGAGTTCTTCGGCCAACTTAAGAAGTTCTTCGGCCGTATCGACATCGGCGGCAACGCACAAGTTTGACTTTTTCCTCGTCATTAACTCAAACATATCGACAGCGCATTGATTTTTGGCAATTTTCGAACGCTCTTCGTACGTTTGTCTCTTAACCTTCGTCGTTTTTTCAACGGTAGTACTTTCACCGCCGGTTTGGTTCGCGGCAATGAACTGCTTCACTTCATCCACTAACTCCTTCGACATCTTCCCTTCGCGTTCTAAAACTTTCAAAACTCTCGATAAGGGCAGCACGGCGTGTAACCTCAACCCGTTCTTCTTCAAAGTCTGTTCCCCGCCTTGCTCGCGATCGATCAAGACCACTACATCACTGGTCTTCAAACCAACTTCGTTCAACGGTTCGACGGTTTCCATGACTGACATCCCACTCGTGACTAAATCTTCAACGAGCAAACACGTTTCGCCTTCCAAAAAAGCGCCCTCGATTTGCTTCTTCGTCCCGTACGCCTTCGCCTCTTTCCTTCGCATCAACATCGGTACGTTGTTCTTTAATGACATGCACGTCGCTATCGGTAACGCCGTGTACGGTACGCCACACATGTTATCGAATTTTGCTCCGTTTTTCGTGAGTACGTCGAACATGCACGTCGACACCGCTTCGAGGACGTCCGGATACGACACGATCACCCTTAAATCGATATAGATCGGGCTGTTTTGATGTAACGATGGATATAAAACAAAATATATACATAATAGGTAAGAGAGAGTTCTCAATTCCGGTTAAATACTCGTAAACGAAACGAAAACACGATTACACACACACACACGCGAGACAGATCATAGAACAACTCTGACGAATTGGATATACGTGCTTTAAAATCGCCTTTATTAGCATGTACATAAATTCTTATCATTCACGCATAGGCTCGTTACACTTCT